>Ga0209777_10006976_pt1 | contig 12618 bp, 9 predicted proteins | sample FrelakmetHBP12HB_FD_187147 | JGI IMG/M metagenome (GOLD analysis project Ga0209777, IMG submission 187147) | Freshwater lake sediment microbial communities from the University of Notre Dame, USA, for methane emissions studies -HBP12 HB (SPAdes)... | ecosystem: Environmental > Aquatic >...
AGCAAAGCACCTGATCTTCCCTCTCCGGTACGATAACAATTGATATCAGACAGACGAGGAACATAGTAAGGAAGTGGCTTTGGACCAGAATTGCGATTCCGACATAAATCAGCCCACTGACGAACCATTCCATCTCACCGTTCACAAGCAGCCGTCGCCGTCCAAAGGATACGTAATCGAAGTTCGCCCGAAAGAAGGCTGCTGGACGCCTTTCGTTGCGGCGGTACCTCTGACAGACAAGGCCAGAGTCAATCTACACATCCTCCCCGGCGCTCCCGGTAACCCCCCATCCAGCGGCGTGCTCCACGGGGCCGGCGAAGGCTTCACCGATGACTGGGCTTTCTGTTTCGCAAAGAACGAGGCCACGATGGAAATGAGCTATTATCTCTACTGCACGGAACTGCCGTCCAAACTCATCTTCGGCGCCAACAAAGGGGAACAGTACACTGTTGACTGGACGGAAACCCTGTAGGGGCGAGGCTCGACTCGCCCTATCTCCAAAGAGGGGATCAAGGGGGTTAGAATATACTTCCTTGCACTTCTTCAGATTGTCGTGTATACTTGACATAGTGAATTAATTAAGGTTGCCAGTCCTTCTGCAACCCCCTTGATCTTCCCGAGAAAAAGTCTCTCTCTTCAAGGCAAAGTTTCTCAACGTATTGGATGACCGGAATTCAGTTCACAATTTATTTTAAAAGGTCATCCGATGAGCTTTATCGAAAAGACCCTGACCTGTTACCGTTGCAACGATGTTCCGATATTTGGGACAGAGGACGTTATCAACAGTTCAAGCCTCGCTCGATCCGCTGACATTCGCCTGACTTAGAAAGACAAGGAGCTTTAGTGAATTTCACACAATTCAAACTGGACCCGCGCCTGATGGCGGCGGTCGAACGCGCCGGATACACCGCGCCGACCCCCGTTCAAGAGGCGGCGATCCCCCCGGCACTGGCCGGACACGACATGATCGGCACAGCTCAGACAGGAACCGGTAAAACAGCCGCGTTCGTCCTGCCGATACTGCAAAAACTGCTCAGCGGGCCGCGCAACCGCACCCGCGCGCTTATAATCGCGCCCACGCGCGAGCTGGCCGAGCAGACCCATGAGACGTTTCGCGATTTCGCAGCCGGCACCAAAATCCGCAGCGCCACCGTCTACGGAGGCGTCGGGGCCGCATCACAGATCAAGGCACTGCAAAACGGGACAGAGGTCATCGTGGCCTGCCCTGGGCGGCTGCTGGACCTTATCGGACAGCGCTACGCACAACTGGACGGAATAGAGGTGCTGGTGCTGGACGAGGCCGACCGCATGTTCGACATGGGCTTCCTGCCCGACATACGGCGCATTATCAGTTATGTCCCAAAGCAACGGCAGACAATGCTGTTCTCCGCGACATTTCCGGCGGAGGTGGAGCAGCTTGCGGCGCAGATACTGAACCGTCCGCAGCGCATCGCGGTCGGGCTCATATGCCCGGCGCGCACGGTCTCGCACGCCCTGTACCCGGTGACGAACAATTTGAAAACCAAGCTGTTGCTGGCTATATTGCAGCAGACCGACACCGAATCGGTGCTTATCTTCACCCGAACCAAGCAGCGCGCCAAGCGGCTGGCGGAGCAGATAGAGCGCTCCAGCTTCAAGGTGACCAGCCTGCACGGCAACCGCTCTCAGAGCCAGCGCCAGTCCGCGCTTAACGGCTTCAAGGATGGCACGTACCAGATCATGGTGGCCACCGATATCGCCGCACGCGGCCTTGACGTGGAGAGCATCTCGCACGTCATCAACTACGATATGCCCGATACCGCCGACGCCTACATCCACCGCATCGGGCGCACCGGGCGCGCCGAACGCAGCGGCGACGCGTTCACGCTGGTTACCCCCGAGGACAATGCGATGGTAAGAGAACTTGAGAAGATCATGAATCAGGAGCTTTCACAGCAGCTGATACCGGGATTCAACTACGATGCGCCATCGGCGACTAAGCCGTCTTTTGCGAACATTAAAGCGCGCCGCGCGCCGTCATCTACGGGAACAAAGCCGTCGAGCCGCCAGTTCTTCCATACGAATAAAGTAAACACCTCGCCGAAAAGTAAGCCGACAGAAATATATACAGCAAGAGGGTGGCGAAGCTTCTCGCATGCGATATAGTTTACTTGAGGCAGCTACAAAAGCCGATCAGGGAAAGGAGCTACCATGATAAATGGAATCAATTTTGAAGTCGGGCAAACGTACAAGAACAGGAAGGGGAAATATACAGTAGTCGCGATTGATGGCAATGTGATGCACATCAGCTGGAAGAACGGGAAAGATGTTGCTACCACTGTAAAGCTGCAAAGCCGGGTGCTGGAGAATATACAACGGGAGATAGATGATCTGGCCCTTCTCAAGGTTGCCTCTCCACGCAAGAGAGCCGCTGCCGCCGTTAGTGTCTAGATAAACCCCGTCAGGAGAGAAATCTCCTGTACCTCTTACCAAGTGTCATTGCCTGACTTGATTAGGCAATCCAGAGGGCGAAGAGAAAAACACCACGCCAAGCAAAAAACTACTTACGGAAGGTGCTGAAAGTAGATCAGCTTGCAGTTGATATCGAGGTCCTCATCGGGTGTGGTCATGGGTATATCCGTACTGAAAGTTTTCATCAGCCTCTCATCGTAGATGGCCTGCGGGTATATCGCTCTCAATCTCTTAACAACATTGATGAAGTTGACCATGGACGAGAGCGCCGTCTCCTCCCCCAGAAATGCGTACTCCATGCCGTATTGCAGTATCTCCACCCTGGGCTCCGATGATTGCCGCTCGTAAAGCCTCACAAACCACTCATTCTCAGGAGATGCAGTTTTTGGCTGCTCTTTATCTTTAACCCTCTTCGGGATGGGAATCCCCCCCATCAGCAGAGTTTTCCCCACATCTAGCTTTATCCTGGTCTTAGCCGGCGCACCCTCCTCCACCACCGGAGCAGGATGCCTCGTCCCCCTGATGATTAGGAACACCATCCCCAGCGTTACCCCCACTCCACCCTCCGTCTTGAAAGTAACCCCCCTGTCCCCGAACTCCAGGGTCCTGGCCCTCAGCCCCTTGAAAGGCTTGCGCAGCTCGGCATCGCTGCACACGATAGTTGTCAGCCCCACCTCCCTCAGCTTGCGCGCCAGCGCTTCAGCTTCCTGCGCCCCCTTGCAGCGGGCAACGATCCTGGGGATGCTGCCCGCCAGCAGCAGCCGCGTCGGGTAGGCGTCCTTGCCGATGACCCCGGCCACGGCTTTAACCAGATCAATACCGGGATTATCCTGAGGAATTACTGCGACGTATACGATCTCAACTTCAGCCATGACGTTCTAACCTTATATGCGCCAAATGTTACACCATATAAAAGACAGAATCAACATAAGGAGTATGAGGATTTAACCGCGGTCGACATTATTCCACCACCACATTGCCCTCGCCGACTATCTCGACGAGGCGCTTGTGCAGCTCGGTGGTGTAGCCGGCGGCGGGGAGGCGCACGGTGTTGCCGCCGTTGGAACCTTCCACGCGCAGGCGCACGTCGTCCCTGCCCGGGTACTGCTTGACGAGATTGAAAATGTTCTTCAACAGCTCGACGTCCGCCTTTTTGCTGTCGGTTTCAGCAACCGTGATGTGTATTTTACGCTTCGGGATCGGCGCTGGAGGCGGCTCGGGCTCCTCCTCCGGCTGATATAAGCGGGCGCTGTCCACGCTCACCTGTATCTGGTCGCGGCGCGACTGCACCTTGCCGTCGATGAGAAGGAGGTTGCCCTCCACCCAGAGGTCCTTGGTGCGCTGATAGACCTCGGGCCAGACGTTCATGGGAACAGTGCCATCTAAATCCTCCAGCGTTGCGGCCACGAAGGGCTTGCTTTCCCGCGTGAAGAGGTGGCGCACGCTGGACACCATGCCGGCTATGGTCAGCGACTTGCCGACCATGCTCTCATCGATCTGTCCGCAGAGCGTGGTGTGCAGGGCCGCCAGCTTCCTGGCCGCGCCGGTCAGGGGGTGCTCCGAGAGGTACAGGCCCAGGAGCTCGCGCTCCCACGATAATTTCTCCTGCAGCGGCGCATCCTCCCCTTCCAGGTGAAGCTCGGGGAGCGGCGTCTGCACGCTCTCGCCGAACAGGTCGAACATGGTGGTCTGGCCCGTCTCCTGAAGGCGGCGCTCGCGCTGGGCCAGCGACAGGATGCGGTCGATGCTGGCCAGCAGCACGCCGCGCACGCCCATCAAGTCCAGGGCGCCGACCTTGATCAGGCTCTCCATGGTGCGCTTGTTCACCGAGCGCAGGTCGGCACGGCGGCAGAAATCGGCTATGGACTGGAATTCGCCTGCTTCGCGGGCGGCGATGATGGGCTCCACTGCGCCTGCGCCCACGTTCCTTATGGCGCTGAGGCCGAAGCGTATGGCATCTCCGTTATCGGTCTTTTCGATTGAAAATTCCACGCGGCTCTTATTGATATCGGGAGGGAGCACCTTTATGCCCATGCGGTTGCAGTCGCTCACCGCGGAGCGTATCTTCTCCGGCTGCCCCATGTGCATGGTCATCAGCGAGCACATGAACTCCGCCGGGTAGTGGGCTTTGAAATAGGCCGTCTCGTAGGCAATCATGGCGTAGCTCGTACTGTGCGCCTTGTTGAAGGCATAGCCGGCAAAGGGCTCGATGAGCTCGAAAACCTGCGTGGCCAGCTCCTGGCTGAAGCCCTTCTTCTTGGCCCCGGCAATGAAGCTGGCCCTCTCCTTCTTCATGACCTCGGGTATCTTCTTGCCCATGGCCTTGCGGAAGATATCGGCGGCGCCCAGGCTGTAGCCGGCGAAGGCCTGCACGATGAACAGCACCTGGTCCTGATAAACGATGATGCCGTAGGTGTCGCGCAGTATATTGGCCAGATCGGGATGAGGGAACTCTATTGGTTCGAGGCCCTGCTTGGCCTTGATGAAGCGCGGGATATGCTGCATCGGGCCCGGGCGGTACAGCGCGATCATGGCGGCGATATCGCCGAAGGTCGACGGCTTCAGGTCTTTCACGAAGGCGCGCATGCCGCCGCCCTCGAGCTGGAACACGCCCGTGGTCTCGCCCGCGGCCAGCAGCTCGAACGTTTTGGCATCATCGAGCGGGAGATTGTTCAGCTCGACCTTGACCCCCCTGTTCGCGGCGATCAGTGCCACGGTCTTGGAGAGCACGGTCAGGTTGATGAGCCCCAGTATGTCCATCTTCAAGAGGCCGATCTTGGCGATGTCCTCCATGGAGAACTGCGTCATGGCGATGGCGCCCTCGTCGGCCCGTGTCGGGCGCTGCAACGGAACGTACTTAGTCAGCGGCTCTTTGGATATCACGATGCCCGCGGCGTGGGTCGACGCATGCCGCGCTATCCCCTCAAGCCGTTTCGCGTCATCGACCAGCATCTTCACCGCATCATCGACGTTGTAAAGCTGGGACAGCTCCGGGTTCTCCTCCAGCGCCTTGTCCAATGTGATGTTCGGCGCCGCGGGGATGAGCTTGGCCACGCGATCAACATCTCCATAGGGCATACCCAGCGCCCGGCCCACGTCCCGGACCGCGGCCCGCGCCCCGAAGGTGCCGAAGGTGATTATCTGCGCCACGCACTCGGCACCCCACTTCTGCGCCGCGTAGGTGATGACCTCGTCGCGGCGGTCGTCCTGAAAGTCCAGGTCTATATCAGGCATCTCCTTGCGCTCCAGATTCAGGAAGCGCTCGAAGACCAGATTATGTTCTATCGGATCGATGTCGGTGATGCCCAGGGCGTACAGCACCAGGCTGGCCGCGGCGCTGCCGCGCACGCCGACCAGGATGCCGCGCTTTCGGGCATAGGAGACGAGGTCGCCGACGACAAGGAAGTAGTTGGCGAAATTAGTCTTCTGGATAACATGCAGCTCGTACTCCAACCGCTCGGTGAGCTGCTGCGAAGGCCGGCCGTAGCGCCGCGCCATCCCTTCACGGCATAGCTTCTCCAGATATTTATCGGCGGTCAGGCCCCTGGGCAGCTCCACCTCGGGCAGAAGCTGCCTGCCAAACTCCAGCTCCAGGTTGCACATATCGGCCACGCGCTGGGTGTTGTCCACGGCCTCGGGGATATCGGCGAAGAGCTGCCTCATCTCCTCCTCGCTGGTGAAATAGAAGGATTCGCCCATGGAGTACCTGCCGGGGTCGTACATGGTGGTGTTGCGCTGGATGCAGAGCAGGAGGTCGTGGCTGCGGAAGTCATCCTTCAACGTGTAGTGCACGTCGTTGGTGGCGACGAGAGGGATTTCCAGCTCCTGGCTCAGGTCGATGAGCAGCGGGTTGACCTTATCGAGCTCGGCGATGGGATGCCTCTGAATCTCAAAATAGAAATCGCCGAATGTTTCCTTGTACCACAGCGCCGCCTCCCGCGCCTCGTTGGTGCGCCCCTCCAGCAGCAGGCGCGGCACCTCCCCCTGCAGGCAGCCGGATAGCGCTATGACGCCCTCGCGGTGCTTCACAAGCAGCTCGCGGTCCACGCGCGGCTTGTAGTAGAACCCCTCCAGGTGCGCCTTCGTATTGAGCTGGGTTATATTGTAATATCCGGCCTCGTTCCTGGCCAGCAAAGTGACATGATACGGATTCTTGTCCGCGATATCCTTCTGCTGCCGCCCGCGTGGCGCCACATACAGCTCGCAGCCGATGATGGGCTTGATGCCGGCCTCCCTGGCGGCGCGATAGAACTGGATCACACCGTACATCACGCCATGATCTGTGATGGCCACGCTGTTCATGCCCAGCTCTTTAGCCCGGGCGACCAGCTGCGGGATGCGGCACAATCCGTCCAGGAGGCTGTATTCCGTGTGAACATGAAGGTGGGTAAACATGAGTATTTAATTATAACAGAGTTTGAGGCTCGGCTGCCATCGTCAATCCCTGCTGTCCCCAATCTTGGGGAAACAACATCCAAACCCCCTGTTAGTCCCCCATACTTTGGGGGACATTTGATAATAGGGGACACCCCTAAAACCCTGGCAGGAGAGAGATCTCCTGCACCTCTTTTTTGCTCAGTGTAGTGTTTTTCGCCGCGCCGAAAATTAATCAGAGGTAAAGGGCAAGCTGACCTATGGTGTGCCTTGCCCTGGTAATGGCCCTACCCTAGTTTGGTGATTTCGGGCTGGCATTTTTGATATATATACCTGCTGTCTTCAGGACGTAGAACGCAGCGTCTCTTCTCCACATCCGGAAATCACTGTCCAGTTCATCGGCTAACACTTGCAGAGCTTTACCGATTACGGATTGCAGCTTGGCGAAGTGCATCTCCCGCAACAATTCCCGCCGCTGGTTCAATTCTGCCATGAACTCTGGGTCGTTGTTTTTCCAACCGTTTACCGTTTGTCTGGATACCCCACAGCGCTTCGCGGCCTCCTCGTCGGTTGCGCCGGCTAGAATCGCATCAATCGCGTTGTATTGCTTTTGTGTCAGTCCCGATTCCTGTCGGGTTTTGTCAGGTTCTGTCATGAACTATCCTCTTTTCCTTTTTATTGCTGCCATTTCGAAATGGCATTGGCTCTCCTCCGATAAGACTATATTTGCTTTTCTGGCTTCACTCCTAACACTCGGAAGCCCTTGGTAATTCAAGCCAGTGCAGATTGAGGTATAACATCAGTCCTCGCGATCTGTTTTCATGTATCATAAAATCACCTACTCATATTCAATGTATCACGATTTTGCTCAAGGTTAAAATTTAAAGTAACCATGCAGGGGTAGCGTATGAGTCGTCTCAATGAAGATTGCTGGGGTGGTTTACCTGCGGAATAGCATGTGTCGAGATTGCTGGCGGAAAGTTCCAGTAGCTGGTGGCACTATTTGTTGCTAGGCGTGCTGTCTTTCATCTTCAACTGCGTATTGTTTTATGGAAAAGATGGGGGCGCCCCCAAACCCTCAGTAGGGAGAATCCTGCACCTCTTCTTCTATTTCCCTCTCCCGCCTCAGTGGGAGAGGGTCAGGGTGAGGGCCTTCACCTATTTCTTTACAGTGATGTTATAATAACCCCCATGAATTATCGCGAAGCGATTAAATACATCCTCAGCTTCACCGACTACGAAAAGCTGCCTGCCTCATCCTACTCCGCCGCCAACTTCGACCTGCGGCGCGTGGAGGATCTGCTACACCGACTGAACGACCCGCACCTGGGCCCGCGCACGGCTCACATCGCCGGCACCAAGGGCAAGGGCAGCACCGCGGCTATGATGGCCTCATCTCTCACCGCAGCGGGGCATCGCACCGGCCTCTATACCTCGCCGCACCTGCACACCTTCCGCGAGCGCATCCGCATCGACGACGAGATTATATCAGAGAACGATTTTGCAGCGATAGTCGAAGAAATCAAGCCGCATGCAGAGGCGACCAACAGCCAAGCGACGTTCGGAAAGCTGACCGCGTTCGAGGTACTGACCGTCGTAGCCTTCACCTTCTTCAAACAGCGCAATGTCGACTTTCTGGTGCTGGAGACCGGACTGGGCGGACGCCTCGACGCGACGAACGTGGCGCGCCCCGAGATCTGCATCATCACACCGATAAACCTGGACCACACCGAGATACTGGGCACCACCATCGCAGAGATAGCGCGGGAAAAGGCGGGCATCATCAAGCCGGATGCGATCGTCATCAGCGCCCTGCAGACCCCCAACGCCACGGCGGTGATAAAAGAAACGGCGGCACGGCTTAGGAACCGAATCATCAATGTGGGTAGCGATGTAACCTGGCGCATACTGGAATGGAACCTTAACGGGCAGGAGTTCGAGGTCACGACTAAGTCCGGCGCACATCGCTTCGGCATCCCGCTTCTGGGACAACATCAGGTTGAGAACGCGGCCATGGCCGTGACCGCGCTCGAGGTTCTGGGCATCGACTACGAATCTATCTTCAGGGGGCTGGCCGGCGTGCGCTGGCCGGGGCGCCTTGAGATACTGCAGCAGGAGCCCCTGGTCCTCGTCGACGGGGCGCACAACGCCGACTCGGCCCGGCGCCTGCGCGAGGCGATAAAGGAATATATACGCTACGATGACATGATACTGGTGATAGGTGCGTCCTCCGATAAAGATATCAGGGGCATGCTGCTGGAGCTGACGCCGCTGGCAAATAAGATAATCGCCACCAAATCAACGCATCCCCGCGCGCTTCCCATAAATACCCTGCTGAACGAAATAGAAAAACTGGAACGTAAGGCGGCATATTACTCGAGCGTATCCAACGCCGTCGAGCAGGCACTGCTTAAAGCTTGGCCGCACGACCTGATATGCGTCACTGGCTCGCTCTTCGTCGTCGCCGAGGCCATAGAATACATCAAGGGCGTCCCCCGTGACAACCTCTAACGAAATTGCGGTTCGACAACTGGAGATGTACCCAGTTTATTTTCCTTCTAGTATGTTGCGCGCGCTGATCTTCATGGCTATGCTCCCTGAACAGCGTTGAGCCTAGTATCATAGCACATTGACGTTTATTCCTAGCCAGGCGTAATATAGAGCCGTCTTTCCTGAGACGGTCGAGGTGACAAATGGCTGAATACGGCTACAGCGGCAAAATTATCAGAGTCGATCTATCGTCGGGGAAGTTTTCATTCACTCCGACGTCGGATTACTCATCACGGTTCCTTGGCGGCAGGGGCATCGCTGCCAAGATATATTGGAACGAGGTCTCCCCTGCCATCGGCGCGCTCGACCCTGATAATCGATTGCTGTTCATGACCGGGCCGCTCTGCGGTTTCCCGGGGCTCTCCGGCTCGCGCTGGATGGTCTGCGGCAAATCGCCGGCTACCGATCCAGAATCCTTCACCTACTGCAACCTCGGCGGAAGCTGGGGCGCACACCTCAAGTTCGCAGGGTACGATGGCATCGTGGTGCACGGCGCGTCGAACAAGCCGGCCTACATCTTAGTCGAGGACGGTAACGCCTCGATACAGGATGCCTCTAACATCTGGGGCAAAGGTAATATCGATACGCGGCGTGCTTTAAAGGAGCTGCATGGCGAGACAGCACGCGTGGTCTCTATCGGCCCTGCAGGTGAAAATCTTGTGCAGTTCTCCATCATCCTCGCCGAGGACGACGCATCCGGCTCGGGCGGTCTGGCCTCGGCCATGGGCGCCAAGAAGCTCAAGGCAATCGTTGTGAAAGGTAAGAATAAACCTGTTGCAGCCGATCCTGAAGCTTTGATGCAGGTCTCGCAGTACACCCGCGAGCTCACCAGAGGCATGCCGCTGGTACAGAAGGAGCTGACCCCGGGCCCCAGGATGAAAAAGGTGGCCTGCTTCGGCTGCATCCGCGGCTGCATCCGCTCAGAGGCCATGTCGAAGGACGGCACGTACCATAAATACATGTGCACGGCAGCGCAGTTCTATCAGGATGCAGCCAAGCACTATTACGGGCCCTGGAGCACCGAGGCCGTCGAGGTGCCGTTCCAGGCTACCATGATGTGTGACGACTACGGCATCGATACCAACTCTCTCACGGCGATGATAATGTGGCTCGGGCGCTGCTACGCTAAGGGCATTCTGAACGACTCGATGACCGGCATGCAGACAATGAAGTCCGGCAGCATCGAGTTCATCGAGAATATGATCAAGATGATATCGCTGCGGCAGGGCTTCGGCGATGTAATGGCCAGAGGCATCTTCAAGGGAGCCGAGGCCGTCGGGGCCAAGGCTAGGGAGCAGGTGTCGAACTATGCGTCAAAGGCGGGGCATGTGACGCTATACGACCCGCGCATGTTCCCTGCGCACGCGCTGTTCTATGCCATGGAGCCGCGCCAGCCCATCCAGCAGCTCCACGAGATGAGCCTGCCCATGTACAAGTGGCTGGACTGGGCCGACGGCATCACCACCTCTTACGTCTCGACCAATGTATTGCGCAAGCTCGCTAAAGTATTCTGGGGCTCGGAGCTGGCCGCCGATTTCTCCACCTATGAGGGCAAGGCGCTGGCGGCCAAGAAGATTCAAGACAGGCAGTACGCCCGCGAGTGCCTGATCGTGTGTGATTTCCCCTTCAACAATGCATCCAGCGTGATGTACTCCGAGAATCACATCGGCGACCCATCTCTGGAGAGCAAGTTGCTGGCGACCGTGCTCGGCGGCGAGCCGGAGGAGCAAGAGCTGTACCGCACCGGCGAGCGCATCTTCAACCTGCAGCGCGCCATCCTTGCGCGCGAGGGACACCGCGGCCGCGCCGCAGATGTGCTTGAAGAATCCTTCTACACCCGCGGGTTGAAATTCGTGGGCCTTAACTCGGAGTGCAAAGCTCCCGGCAAGGACAGTAAAATCATCTCTCGTAAAGATATGGTTGTCGAACGTGATAAGTTTGAGGCCATGAAGGACGAGTATTACCGGCTTCGCGGCTGGGATGTGGCCACAGGCTTGCAGACGAGGAAACAGCTTGAGAGCATAGGGCTGGGGGATATTGCCGGCGAGTTGGAGGAGCGGGGGCTGACGGCTTAATCACTCATATCTGTAGTCTCAGCTGGTGATGTATTTAAAAGTGGGGCCGCCGCTCAGGCAAATGGCGGCCTCTTTCTATTATCATATATCATATCTTGCTCTCAGTCCGGGCGAGCTTCTATTCCAGTTTTGGAGAGTTGTTAATGTACTACTAGTGATTCTACTGTTTTCTCTTAAGACTTTGTGTTAGTCTATGGCTGTCGGACGGGTCGTGCTTCTTATAATCTGATGCTCTTGCAAGGGTAGCAAGTCCTGACGTTAGATGATGCATCAAATTTGCATCGATCGGGGGTGCGCGATGGTTACGGAGACAAAGAAGGTGGTCTGCGGCTTCTGTGCCAGCCACTGCCGCTACAAGGTAAAGGTAGAGGACGGCCGCCTCATCGGGTACGACCGCAGCGGCGTGAAGAGGGATTCGATGATGGCTAAGATGTGGGCCAACGTGGTCGGCGGATGCCCCCGCGCCAACGCCGCATCCGATTATGTCTACCACCCCGACCGTCTGAACTATCCGCTGAAGCGCGCAGGTAAGCGCGGCGAGGACAAGTGGGAACGCATCGGCTGGGACCAGGCGCTCGATGAAATCGCAGCCAAGTTAGAAAGGATTCGATCGGAGTACGGGGCCGAGGCGCTGGCGATAACATCGTCCGGCGAGCAGAATACGCAGGAGGAGTTCCGCACTCATTTCCAATACCTGTTCGGCAGCCCCAACTTCCTCGGTCCGCACAGCTGCGGCATCGGGATGGTGCTGAGCCACCTGCTCTCCGGCTGGATGATATACATGCCGGCGCTGCGTCCGGAGACCAAGTGTTTCATGCTCATCGGCGCCAATCCGCATCAGGCTGGCCCCATGCTTTGGAATGTCATCCGCGATGCCAGAAAGGTCTGGCTCAAGCTCATCGTCATCGATCCACGGCGCACCGCAGTAGCCGAGGAGGCCAACCTCTGGCTCCAGCTTAAGCCGGGCACTGACGGCGCGCTGCTCATGGCTATGATACAGGTCATCATCGCGGAAGAGCTGATCGATAAGGGATTCGTCGAGAAATGGTGCTACGGTTTCGATAAGGTGGCGCAGAGGGTCAAGGATTTCACTCCCGAAAAAGCGGAATCTATAACGGGCGTGCCTGCCGATAAGATCCGTGAGGCGGCTCGCATGTATGCCACCGTC
>Ga0209777_10006977_pt1 | contig 12618 bp, 18 predicted proteins | sample FrelakmetHBP12HB_FD_187147 | JGI IMG/M metagenome (GOLD analysis project Ga0209777, IMG submission 187147) | Freshwater lake sediment microbial communities from the University of Notre Dame, USA, for methane emissions studies -HBP12 HB (SPAdes)... | ecosystem: Environmental > Aquatic >...
CAAGTCATCTACACTATAAACGTAAAGCTAAGTATTGAGATGTCGCAGTAGATATCTCAGCTTAGGTTCGTTGGGGATTAGTCTAGCGGTAGGACAGCGGACTCTGGACTCTCACCTTAGCTACGAAACGTTAAGCACACTGTTAAGCAAATTCCTCAGTTCTAGGAGACAAGGGCTATCCCAGGAAACGCTCAAGTTTTACAAAGGTTATCTCAATCGAGCTTTTGCACTAGGTGTCAATCAAGATATTTCATCCTTCTTAGACTCTCTCCAATGCAGTAATGGTGGGAAACACGGCTACTTCCGAGCATTGAGAGCCTTCTATAACTGGTTATATTCCCCCAAGTCTGGATATGGTTTAAATCCACAGGATAACCCTACGCTTAATGTAGATTCACCTAAAGTTGAAAGGCGGATATTGCCTAGCGTTACAGAGGAGCAATTGGAAGTCCTACTGAAAAATGCAGAGAGCTTACGAGATAGATGTATTATCAGCTTGCTAGCAGATAGTGGTATGAGGCTCAGCGAATTGACCAATATTGATATTCACAACATCGACTGGCATGACTGCACAGTTACAATTTGGGGGAAAGGGAACAAACAGCGAAAAGCACCCTTCACAAAAAAGACCGCTAGTATGCTGCAACTCTACCTTGCTGATAACCACGAGAACAATGGATACTTGTGGGGTATCAACAAATATGGTATTCAGAAGATGTTGAAAAGATTGAGCTATAGTTCAGGCGTTAAGTGCAACCCCCATAGCTTTCGGAGAGGCTTTGCCTGCAATCTCCACCGTAAGGGAGTCTCAACATTATCAATAATGCACCTTGGGGGATGGTCTAGCTTAGAGATGGTGGAACGCTATACGAGAAGTCTAAACTTTGATGATTGCCTATCTCACTATAAGGCTGTCATGGTAGACAAAGACCAACAAGACCAAAATCTCAGGAATTTCTAAACAACGATTGAGGTGCCGTACTGTTCAGGGTCAGTAGTTAAGTAATCTGGATTATCGACCACTTCACCAGTGCAATGTTCGCTTGGTGGCGGAATACCTCTGAAAATGTGAGGCACTTGGGCTTGCGATTCCCGAGCGTCTCTGTTAATATTCAAACAATTTAAAAGGGGTGTAAAGGAGATTTAGGAGATGACTGATGCTCTCATCACCCCAGAATTAATCAGATGGGCACGTGAACGGTATCACCTAAGTGCTGATACAGTTGCCGAAAGGGTCAAGGTTACACCAAGCAAATTCAGGGCTTGGGAAGAAGGGGTTGACCGTCCAACACTTCGCCAAGCATGGGTCGCAGTAAACAGATTAGCCGAGGCTAGGCTGGGCAAAGTAAACTTAACACCTGAGATGTTAGCCGTCCTCTGGGCTGCTAGAGACTACCCAGGTACGTTGATTCCAGCAGAGATAGCTCGCTTGACACATAGAGAGAATCAGACAATCGCTGGATTACTCAACCGAATGGAAAAGGCTGGTCTGATAGAGAGGATACCGAAACGGAAGGGGAAACCGTTCACGGAGGTCAAAATAACTGCTAAGGGGAAGAGACTGTGCGATGAGGGAGTACCTGTGCTGAAGTCCATGGTGTCCGAGTTGATATCGGATATGCCAGCGAAGAAACAGAAAGAGTGTCAAGAATGGCACAAAGGGCTAAGGGATAAAGCAATGGACAAGTTACACCTTGAGACAGGTCCAGCGGTGGTCGGAGTGCCAGGTAAGCCTGTTCCTGTCAAGTGGTAGGGAAAGATTGCCAGCTATCTTCCAATCCAGCAAGAAGCACTACAGCGCGGTGGTGTCTCAGTAAAATAGCAAGGGAGCTTCAGCCAGTTAGACCAAAGCTCCCCAGACGAAGCAGAATTGTCTTTTCGTTCAAATTCACCAAGCCGTCTAGGCTTTATAGCCTACTTGTAAGACTGAACCTAGGTCTTACTTGTTACTCTGCTTCTAGCGTCATAGACAAGAGCCAGGAGCACAAACCAGACTCCACCAATGAAGCCAGCTATCCCCAGTTGTAGGTAGGTAGAGGTAAGTGCCAGTAGCGTCTCGTGCCTGAAAGCTGTTATGAGAGCTACTAAGATACACAAGGCCCCTACTGAGAAGGCGAAGACTGACAGTGCGAGGGAAAATGCTGCAATCGTCCTCTCCATTTGTTCACCTCCACGCTGATGTTCGTGCTAGTAGATTGTTCACTAGGTATTATTGCTTTCACTTTGAAGTGTCACCTATTTGTTAATCTTGCAATACCCCATACTTGACCCAACACTATCAATCCAAGAATCACGGCAGATATTATTTCAACATATCTAGGTACTTCCATCGTGTCTCCTCTATAAACCTCCGACAGTATCAGAATAGAAATGCACCAACCAACCAATACCCCCTGTAGTAACCCCAAGACTCTCTCTACCGTCATCCTATCCATTATGAATTCCAACCAATCCTGACCGATATCCTCCAGGATTCTCCGCCTATCTTGCTTATTCAAGGGACTCCTCCTTTGTTGTACTATTAGCGGTATTCTATCTATACATTTGTTCTTGTGCAAGAAACCTGCGTTAAGTCGTCTCTAAGCAGAGCATGAAGCACTACAGGGCGGTACTTTAGGTCTATGGACATTAGCTACGAAAAAGGAATACCATAGGCTAAACGAACATGGTCAATGGTGCTTGAGATTGACCTGCTTGCGAAGCTGACAGTAGGGCAGGGGCAATTGAGCGTCTCAGGAGAAGAAGTAATGCAAGAGCTGCTTGATGAAGTCCGTGATTTAGTTTCTTACAGTGCCAGGAAGGGCTCTACCATGACACTGTTTACTGCGTTTCAGGTTCTTGCTTACAGAATATTGGGCAGGAAAGTTTTTATCATCTGGAGGGAGCCTGATAAGCCTTACGTCTGTAATTTGGAGTCAGGAGAATCTGGCGAAGAGCCAACGGGAAATAGAGCATAAGTCTTTGACTAACCTGCACATGTAGCATGAAGCACTGCAGAGCTTGGGTCATTCCTTCTCCCAGTATCTTCCCGTTATTTCCCTAGCCTCCCCAAAACAGACACATAGAGACAATCGGAAGATACCGCCAGCAAGTAACAGCATAACGGCAGCAAGTGGTTTGGGAGGGGGTATAGATTATGTACCCCCCGACCTTTTACAGTATTTTTACATAAATGTCGAGAGTAATTCTTAACCAGAGGGTAGTGGCAGGTAATGACAGCAAGACAGAGGATAACCGTAGGCAACATGAAGGAACATATGACGGTGGTGGGTGCTCCTTGAGGGGGATTGCCCTTCAGGTCAAGGCAACTCGATTCTCTAGTGGTCTATGTAATCAGTCGATTGGAACTGCAGCGAACACATCTTTGCCTAATGCTGCCGCAGCTCTAACTCTTCTCATCACATATGCCATATTGCCTTCAAGCTTCAGTTTCCTCATCATTGTCAATTTGACCGCATCCTGTCGTCCTGAGACCAAGAGCTTCCAATTACCATATCTCCCAGAGAGTTTGAAAGCTGCATCTCCGTGTTGACCTGGAGCCACAGGTATCATATTTCTGATACTCCCATGCCAGAAATCTATCCAGAAATACACGGCAGAACCTTCAATATCCTCCACAGAGAGCTTTGACATTCTGCTCGATATTTCGTTTGCATCCACATCGTTCAGGGAAGCATCTAACGGTATGCCCAATTTCTTTTCAAGAACATCGCCCATAGGAGTACCTTTATATTTCTTTCGCTCCTCAGGTGGCATCATATCCAAGAAGCTCATATAACCTGCCACGGCTTCCTTTCGGCTCATATCTCTAAGGAATTCCTCGTCAGCCTCAATTCTGCACAGAAAATCGCCTTCCCAATCCTTTGCTGCTTCCTTGTATGCCTCGCTTTTTTCAGCAGCCTTCAATACCTCTATTATCCATTGTTTTGATGGGTATATAGCCATTGTTTACCTCCTGAACTTGCTGTTCAGTTTTGGTGGCAGACTAGAAACATATTTAACTGACATATTCAGAATTTTTGGAAATGCAGTCTTGTCCCGATATAGAGATTCAGGTATCTCGACATATTCTTTCATCACCCGTCCTGACATAGGCTCAAATTCGGTGACGTTCTTGTATTGTTTGAGGACTCTGGCTTTGTCCTTTTCTGATAACCTGATAACCAAGTTTTCCTGAAACGCACAAATAAACATATTGTTGTTGATGAAATAGGCTGGGTATCCAAACATCTTTCTTGGCTGGCAGTCTATATCCTTCGTGATTTCAGCCAAGAAGCTGATTAGTTCGTCAGGTGCTTTTCTCCACTTCATGCCTTTGATTGTATCCTATTTGATATTAAGACCCTAAACCACAATCGGGATGGTGTTGCCTTACCAGCAGCTTGCATAAGCCGTACAATTAGATTCTAAGCCACTTCCCCAGTTGACTGGAGGTTTTTAATTATGTTTCTCGGTGGTATAGAGGAAATTGTAAAATTGGTGCATGATTAAAACATTAGGCAATTGCCCCTACCAAGAGACCACTTGGTATATGTAACTTCCGTCTTCTCTCCAAGCTGCACTCCACACATAGAAGAATGACTCTCCCGATTCTGGATTTAGGTCATATTTCCCTCTTATTTCGTGGATTTCCTTTGGTGTTTGCCTAAGGTCGCTGGGTGCATCGGACTCTACTAACTCCTGCCAAAGCTGCATATTGTTTTTCCCAGCCGTCCATTTCCCAAACCTTAAGCATAGTTCATTATATTTATGCAAATCCTCTTTGTTAAACATTCGTTTAAGGTCTTCGTAAGTAAGCCCTCGTTTGCTCGTCAATCCTGTACCTTCCTTCTGTAAGTCTTACTCATTGTCTTCTATTATATCTATAGGGTTGACCATATCCCAATTTACTATTTGAGGATACTTGCATAACCAGAAAGTTGTCACCCGAAAGAAATCCCCTCTTTCAGATATTGATTCGCTATAACAGCACCTAGGACAGGGAAATATTAATTGTGCCCTATGCAATCGGCTAGGACATTGATTCTCGGTCTTATCCACGGATAGGCCGATATTATTATCCTGTTTGGTTATTTCTGGTTGTGCTTGTGGTTCATTCGGAGAATGCGTTATTGATGGAGGCGGTATCCAATATGTGCCTTCGCATTGTCCACATCCCCCTGAGTGGTGCTGGGCACATCCTAAAGCAGCCTGTAAATCGTGGAAGTGCCTGCCGTTTTTACATACTATATCCATTTGACTATTCCACTACCAAACAGACCATAGCCCTAGTTAAAATCTCGTGCGATAAGCATAATACTGGGGAATTGTCTGTGCAACTAATGTATCCCGTTCATACTAACTAACATTGACCTGAAGACAGCGTGAAGCACTACAAGTATGTCCCGTGTACCAACCAGTGTCCCCTCAAGCCCGAAGCTAATCTATCTTTAGTAAATTTTTGTTTATCCAACGTTTTGCTTTCTTCGTCTCCTGTTGGCATTCAGATGGCTTTTTCCCCTTGTTCCGTGCCACTATTCCTCCCTTGACGTTAGGGTTAGTGTAATATATTTTGCCTTCATTTTTGGGTCCAGTTCTCTTTATCACTGCCACTTTTATTCTCCTCTCCAGCTCAAGGCTGCCTCTCCTCTCCCACATTGAAACTTCTTGTAAGAACATAACACGAGGTCAGAACTGTGTCAAGACAAAGGGATTTTCGGTAGTGTATCATTTTGAAATCGAGAGGAAAGAAATTGATTCACAAGATATTCCTAACTAATTGTTGTAATTCATTTGTGTGTGGTTTATACTTCCTGCCAAATGGTCTGGTAGGACGTACGACATGGGGAAACTGTGGAAAGAATATCACGGCGAAATTATTGGTGGCGCTGTGACCTTGCTAGTTACTATCGGTGCAATCATTTGGGCTTTCCTTCGCTCTTGGGTAGGGCCACTCATAATACCGTTGGCAATAGGAACATTCGGATTGGGATTGTTTGTGATTAATCAATGGGGTGCTATGACTCTCCGTTGGCGAAAAAGGAACCTTGAGGATTATGTATTCAATATGCTGTACAGGTTAGGGCTTGGCGTTAAGAGGGAAAAGGAAACAGATAACGATGTCTTTCGTATGAGTGTTGGCATTGGTCGAGAAGGCGTTACGATATGGCAAGCAAAAAACAGACCCGAATACTTGGTTGTAGGTGTCGAGTTAGTATGGTCTGAACAAGAATATAAGATAGTCGATAAGATTACAATCAATCCACAATCGACCTTGCTAGAGGATTTGAAGATTGCTCTGGCACAGCTAGGCGTTGCATATACAGGAGTTCAACATCCTATAAGGTCTGTTATGGTAATGGGGCAAACGCTGTGCCTTGATTTAGAGCAGTCAAATTTACTTGAGGCAATAGAACTCGTTAGGAGAGGTGGGCGATTGGTAGCAGCAATGATTACAAAAGAGGAACGGCGAGTAGGTAAAGTTTCTCCAGGAGGCAAATGGCAGCATGACCCATTATAATGGGTAGTGGTCAATTTGAAAGGCAATTATATACTTGACAAACCGTCACCTGATTTTGAGGTGTCCTCATCGTTTTTTGAGAATTAAGTCTAGCTGCGGGTCATAGAAACCGCTGTGAAGGCCAGGATAGACATTAGATAGAAGCCGCTTAAACTCTCGTTCTGTTGACGATAGGCTCTTATCGCCCTCAAACGTAGATAAGCTACTGACAACATCTAATTCACTAGGCTTTCCAATCGCAATGTGAAATTCATGAAAACTTGCACCACGCCCTCCTCTTAGGAAGTGTTGCAGGGAACTCTCATCATAGTAGGGCCGTGCAAAACCTTATGTTAAGATAAAAGATAGCAGCAGATGGGTTCTTAGTCAATACGGGTTTTCGATATTAACGAGGTCAGGCCCCACAGCTACTTGAACATTAGGGCTCCCATGGAGTATGCTGAAACAGCGGCTAGGCTCTAATATCCGGTGATACTAATACAGGGGGAAGGTCAATACAGACTAAATATAATATATGCCAAGGCTACGGCAGTTTGCCAAGCCTGCCATGAGGTCAGTCATGAATAACCTGAATCTGGCGAATATGGTCCCATATGTCAAATTCTAAACCCCAAACTTGTCTAAGCTGAATGTGTATGACTTATCCCGGATAGAAACCGAGGGCACATTCCCGTAGAATGAAGCCCAGTTGGCGAAAGTGCTTGGTGGCCCAATAATTAAGTCACATTTTGCAAGCGAATATAGGTCTTCAATCATGTGGCCATTGGCTAATACATAGCTGAAACCTTCCCAATCATCGGTTTGCAATCTTTCATCTGAGACAATTAGAAAACCCACTCTCTTACCAGGGAATAGCTGCGCAGTTTCCTTCATGAATTTTCTGTAATCTTCTATCTCGTAATAGAAAGGCCCATTGAAAATTGTTCTGTAATCACCACGCCTTATGTGAACACCAATCAATAAGTCGGTATTCCTCCTCGCCTCAGCGACCTTTTTTTCAATGTTGTCATGGTACTTATCAAGAGGTTCAAAAAATCTAAGAATTGCACTTCTATGTTTACGAAGCAGATTTGGAGCCTCAAAAAGCCATCCCCTTAAAAAAACGCATTTTCTCCTGTCAAATTGCACCAAGTTTTTCGGGTTTTCTAAATCGAACCGTTGCTCCTCTTCATCTTTCAAAGCAATTTCGGACGCGACTTTAAATTTCTGGCACACTCTGAATAAAGCAGGTAATCCAGAATATAGGGCTTCTCTCAATAAATCCGAATGAAGCAAAGTTTTACGTGCGGGATACCGACATAACAAGTCTCTGCTAGTCAATTTAAAGTATTTTGAGTACTCTGCAAAAGACGGATTTGAAACAGAAAAGCCATTTTCTATACAGAACGCTATAACATGGGCAAATTGCCAGATTCTATTACCTAAGCGACCATACTTTTCCTTTATGACTAACACTGAAACCCGACTAGCGACCAAGTTTATGACAAAAATTGGTCCTATGATGACACAGATGGAGGTTGGAATAAATCTGGAGGTTGTAATGACATATCTGGAGGTTGTTTTCACAAGGCTAAGCAATCCATCTTTTTCATAAATCGATATAGCTGTTTGTATCTTCGACAAGATTAACCCCTCACCGTTAATCCCTAGGAAGACCCTTTGGCAAATATAGCACATACGGCTATTGTGTTCAAATAGATAAAAGAATCACGCTTGTGGTCTTCAACGGAGGCTAATTATTTAGTTTCAGAGGGCTTTGTCAGCTAATCCTACAATTTCCTCTATACTCCAAATGTGGTCAGTTAATCCTGCTGCCATCGCAGGAGTTGTAGGATAGGGATTAGCTAGTGATTTGTGAGACCGAGCAAAGTTGCAGTAGGTCAGAAAGTCAGCAAGCATTACAACATAGCGGTTTATTCTTCAAAATAGTGCCACAAGCGTACGCAATTACTCCCATTTGAATCTGCCAGGTAGTTCTTGACCATCAACCATCCTCAAGTGAAGCCAATAACCCGCCATTTCGGCAAAGTATCCTGAAGCTAAACGGCTTACATTTCGGTTATAGAACGAAGCTAAACCGAGAATCCCCACATTTTGTCTCACCAGCCTAAGCGACACAAAAGGCCAAGGAAAGGTGGACTGCTGATTTTGTCTGGGGATAGCGACCAAGATTTTGGGGAGATTTTTAAAGCCATTTTTGAAACAGCTTCAAAATGGCGGACACGTTAGCGATAATTTTTGTACAATTATAATGGTAGAGGATACTTAACGACGCCTAGAAACGTTTAAAGGTCGCTATCCATCACCAAGGGATGTCTCTCTGAGTAGGTGGAGGGATTACTAAGAGCCAGCCAAAGGGCTGGCAATTTTATTAATGGAGGTTTGTAAAATGCAGAAACTATATTCAGTTGGTGAAATAACACAGATACTACAACTTGGCGAGCTAACTATCAGACGTTATCTCAAATCTGGGCAATTAAAGGGATTTAAAGTTGGTCGTTTCTGGAGGATCGAGGCTGACGAGCTTGAGAGGTTCATCCAGAGTGGGGGAAAAGATGTATGTTCAGGGGGGCAGGACAATGGAAGCAACAGTTAATATAGATTCAAAGCAGCAGCATGAAAACTCCCTAGACGTGAGTAAGATAACAATCGCAGACATAGAGAAATTCAGAGAGCTATTTTGCTTCAGGGACGATGTATATGCGAGCCAGTATTACAGTCAAGGGGATGCAAACAAGGGTGAAAGCTACGGATACTATCCAGTCTGTGCTCATGGGAAACCGTGGGAATGCGGAAGGAAATCTGGTAACAGTTGTGGCACCAGTTGCCTGAATTTCACCCCACAGCTTATAGATGATAGCACCCTAAAACACCATTTGGAAGGTAAGGTTACGATTGGTGCGTATCTAGTTAAGGATGCTATGGCAAAAAATCTCATCCTTGATTTTGACCTCAAGAAAGACGAGCGTCTGGAAAGTCTACGCGAGTGGGTCAATAAGTTAGTAGATACTCTCAAGATATTGGCTGTACCTTCCTATATAGAGTTCAGCGGCAGCAAGGGTTACCATGTGTGGGTGTTTTTTACCACCCCAGTCAGAGCAGAGGATGCCAGAAGATTAGGTGGCATAGCTTTGGGCAAGGCTCAAATTGATTTCAAAGATGTTGAGGTTTTCCCTAAGCAGAGTCAGACAGACGCTTTTGGGAATTTGATAAAGCTTCCGCTTGGTATTCACAGAAAGACGGGTAATAGATGCTATTTTTTAGATAAGGACTTCATACCGATTGACAATCAGTTGGGTCTCTTGCATCAAATTAAGACAGTCAATGAAGATACCGTTATGCAGATACTTAGTCAAGATTTAAAGATGAATGAGGATAAAACCAGTCTCAAGGTTCAAACATATTCTAGGGACGGGCTGCCTTGCGTACGCAGGATTTGGGAGGGAGTTAAGGACGGTCACAGGGACGAATGTGCTTTCTTTTTAGCTAGACAGTTAAAAAGAAATGGTATTCCGCAAGAGTTTGCGGATAGTTTGCTGGTTGAGTGGGATGAATTGAATCAACCGCCCTTAGGTTCAAAAATAATATCAGAGAAGCTAGAGAGTGCATATAAAAATGATTATGCTGCATTTGATTGTGATAATCCTCATGTAAACCAGTTTTGCGTTGTGGAGGAATGTCCCGTCAAGTTAAAGCAACAATCTAGGGACAGTCTCGTAGACTCTGTTCCTGTTGATACCCCTAGAGATCAATTATTCGGGAAGCTTCTCCCAGTGCTTGAAATCTTGGCGAAGACACTGGACGAGGCAGCAGCTATTGACTGTCTGAGGAATAAAGTGAAACCAAGATTCAAGTTCTCAGAGAGAGACCTGTTACCGTTCGAGAAGAAGTTAAAAGAATTTTGCAGGAAACATACATTCGAAGAGGAGACAAGTTCAGGGGAAAAGGTAGAGGAAGAAAGCAAGCAGATGTCAGAGGAGGAAAGGCAAGAGGCCCTTGATTTTCTAAAAGCTCCTAATATTGATGAAATCATAATCAAGGACATTGGAGAGATAGGATATGTGGGGGAGGAAGCAAACAAGTTTTTCCAATACCTTGTTGCTACTTCTAGAAAACTTGATTCACCTCTGAGTACTATCATTAAGTCCCCTAGTGCTTGGGGGAAAAGCGAGCTACTAAATAAGGTCAAGAAGCTGATGCCACCAGAGCATGTTGAGTACTATACTCGCATCACAAAACAAGCCCTATCCTACATGAAGGATAAACAACTTGAGCACAAGTGGGTAATTGTGATGGAGCGAAAAGGTTCTGAGGAAGGGGACTACAACGTCCGAATCATGCAGAGTGAAAAGGAAATCATTGTCGCCATTCCAGTAAAGAATCCTGTCACAGGTCAAATAGAGACAGACGAAATTAGAGTGAAAGGTCCCATTGCTTATAGTGAAAGCACCACCCAAACCGTACTCAATACTGAAAATGAGACGAGGGTGTTCGATATAAACTTGGATGGTTCAGAGGAGCAGACAAGGCAGATCAATCGAAGACAGGCTGAGGATGCTACGTTGTACGGTATGCTAAGGCAGAATCACGTATCTGAAATAGTGAAGAGGCATCAAAACGCACAGAGACTGTTGCAATCAGTCAAGGTAGTCATACCGTACGCAAGTCTCATCAAGTTTCCAGCAAAAGACCCTACGGCAAGAAGACATTTTTCGAAATTCCTTGAGCTTATCAAAGTCATTGCTTTTTTGAGACAATACCAGAAAGAAGCACAGGAAACCAGTGTAAATGGTTGTATTATGAAATACATTGAAGCTGATTTAAAGGACTATGAGATTGCATGGAAATACGGTCATGAGATTCTAGGAGCTACTTTAGACCCACTTCCAAAGCTTTCTAGGGATATGCTGAAGTCAATAAGAGATGAGGTCAAGAGTAAAGCTAAGGAGAGTTCAAAGAAACCTACCGAGGTTGAGTTTACAAGAAGAGAAGTAGCAGGCTGGGTGGGACGGGATGAGTCCTATGTGCGTATTCACATAGCTCCTCTGGAGAAAAATGATTATCTGCAAATCAAAGAGGGAGGACAAGGAAGAGCTTACAAGTATCTGTTAGCTGCGGAAGACGAGCAGATAGACAATGAGTATGCAAAAGGTGTAACTACCCCAGAGGAGCTATTAAATCTACTGTCAGATAATAATAAGCAAGAAGATAACAACTTCGTGGCTTCGTGACCTGAAAACCAGAGTACCGCACACACACATGATATGTCTCATTTATATTTGCCTGCCTAGCCCCTGTGTGTGTGGACTTGCCCTGTTCTTGACCCACGAAGTGCCGAAGTATGTCTGAGGGAGGGGTAGTCATGTCAAATAGGCAGGCTACCCCCAGAATTCCAAGAAACTAACCGACTACGAATAGCCTAACCCAAAATGTCCCGCTAGTTTTCCAAGACGGGCAGAGGGCAATCCTAGCAAGAATCATACCCAATCAGACCTATCCCCACAAAGTTATTATCACGGAAGCGGGCGCCACTCCGAGGTGATTTCGCTAAGTTTATCGGTTTTTTTTGGAATAGGCGGGGGATGGGCGTTGACTTGTGTCATTACTTGTATTACAATATGTACATGAGAAAAGTCAAGATTGATAGACCAAACGTGTCAATAAGAATAGACCCTGACACGCTTCACAAAGCCAAGATAGAAGCTGTTAAAGCTGATATCACAATCGGGGAGTGGTTAGAAGAGGCTATAGAAGAGAAGATTAAGCGTGGCAAGGTTTAATATGGGGAAGAAAAACAATAGATCTCTACGTCAGATTGCTAAGGAATTGGGCGTGAGTGCCAGCTATTTATCTCAAATCCGACATGGGAAACGTCCAGCCAGTGAAAAAATGCTTAACATTCTGTTATTCAAACAGGATGAAAGTGTTAAGCAAAACGTTAAGCGTGACAAGGTTATCAAAAACTGTTATAATTCAATCGTAAATCAAGAGTCTTCGTTGGGGATTAGTCTAGCGGTAGGACAGCGGACTCTGGATCCGTTGGCCCAGGTTCGAATCCTGGATCCCCAGCCATGAAAATTCAGTGGAGTCAGGCGATTGATCAGGGACAGCAAAATGCA
>Ga0209777_10006978_pt1 | contig 12617 bp, 9 predicted proteins | sample FrelakmetHBP12HB_FD_187147 | JGI IMG/M metagenome (GOLD analysis project Ga0209777, IMG submission 187147) | Freshwater lake sediment microbial communities from the University of Notre Dame, USA, for methane emissions studies -HBP12 HB (SPAdes)... | ecosystem: Environmental > Aquatic >...
CATGGTCACGCTGTTGCGTGACCATGATTTCGCCCGTCGGCAGGCGCATGGTCACGCAACAGCGTGACCATGCCACCCTCGTAAGTGACGCAGTACGAAAAATCCTCTGCGTGCGGCCGCCACGGCCGCGGCGGGTCATTGTCAGCCGAGTCCCGCGCACGTCCCCAGGATGAGCGCGGCCAACAGGCTTGCGGCAACGAAGACTTTACGCAGACGGCCGGCGAGTCGCATTGTGTTCCCCTTCCACTTGCTCTTCCACCTTCAAGCATAACGGGAAACTGCGACTTGGTGGGCGGGACTCGATGTTGGCCGGGTGGCCCGCTTTGGCGGGTCTTCATTTTGCGACGGATTCGATATGCCCGATGCCGGGCCTATGGCCGGCGCCCAGAGGGTTGCCCAAGTAATCAGATTCCACGCGCCAGGGCGAATCTTTCAGGTCTTTGCCCTTGCCGATGCCCGCAAAGCCGGGCGTGGGTTTGTAGGGATACTCGGCGTCGAAGGGCGATTGCCGGTAATCTTCCGGCGAGAAGCCGCCGAGCGAGTGCGCGTCCATGCCGTAGCGGGTCTGCCACTGGCTTTTCCCGTCGGGGACTTCCTCCGAATTCCTGATCTTCACCTTCGGGGCGTGATGGACCGCGTTCCAATAGAAGTTGTGGTCGAACAGGTTGCCGTAGCACTGCGGGGTTTGACCGTTGAGGACCCCGCTGAGAGAGGCGCAGGCGCCCTGGGCTTCCGGCGTGGTCTGGACGATGACATTGTTGCAGACCAGGTTGTCGTTGGCGAAGATGACCTCGCTGTCCCACGACCGCCGAAGCCATTGTCTGTGCTTCTCGTCGGCATAATTCTGCTGCCACTTGGGCAGATCGGCGGCCTTGCGGTTATAGGAGATGAGGAGGATGCCGAGCCCCAGGTTATCCTTCAGGAAATTGTTGCGGACGACGGTTTCCGCCGAGTTCTGCACCGAGATGGCGACGCAATGTGGTTGCTGTGTCTTGCCGAACATCGTGGGAACGCATTCCTTGGTGTTCTCGACGATGTTGTAGCCGATATAGCTGTGGAAGGAGATCTCGGCGCGGATTCCCTCGCCGTAATTGCCCGAAACATAGTTGTATTCGATGACGTTGTTGCAAGGCCCGCAGTCGAGCCAGATGGCGACGCCGCCGAGGTTGTCAATGAACCGGTTGCGTCGGATGATGTTGCCGTTTCCCACGATCTTTGTGCCGCCCGTGCCCCATTCCTTGTAGCCGGCGAGGTCGTTGCCTTGCACGAGATTGTTTTCGATCAGGTTATCCCCGCCGCCGACGGCGAATCCAAACTGGCCGTTATTGCGAAAGATGTTGTCATGGATGTGCGAGTGTTTGGTTTGGATTGCCAGACCCGATCCCGCGCTCGAGTATTCGAGAAGATTGTTCCGGAACTCGATTGTCTCCCCGCGGAGCGTGACCATCGCATTCTGGTAAGTGTTCCTCGCGCGGCGGAAGGCGAAGCCGTCGATGACGATGTTGTCCGCCCGCACGTCCAGCAGGGCGGCCTTGACCGTGATTTCCGTGGTCGCCGTGTCCGGATTCATGCCCTTGGGAAGCTTGAGCACGTACCGCGCGGGGTCGCTCAGCGTGGCGGTGAAACTGTAATCCGTCATGGCCCCGCAGGCCGTGTCTTCCTTAAGGTGAGTGCAGCGTTTGCCGTCAACGAACACCTGCTCTGACCTTGGTTCCATGTCCCATCGGCCGTTGTCGTTGTTATAAGGGGCCTGCGTCCCGAACTCTTTGGCCCAGACATTGGCCCCGCCGTCGAGCAGGCGCCAGCCCTGGACGCGCTCGGCGCCGTCGAGCGTCACGGCCTGCTTCTCGGCGGCCCTGAGGACGATGGGCTTTTCCGCCGTCCCGCGCGACCGGAGCGAGAGTTCCTCCCGGTAGACGCCGGGCAGGACCGTCACCGTGTCGCCTGGCTGGCGCGCGGAATCGATCCCCTTCTGGATGGTCCGCAGCGGATGCGACGGCGAGCCGTCGGCGGTGTCGGAGCCGGTGGGGGCGACATAATAGTCGGCGGCGCGCAAAGAGGTTGCGCACAACAGAACGAGCACGAAATACGTCCTCAGCCTCATGCTTGGTCCTACAACGCAAGTTAAGCCTTCGCGCGGTGGGTCAGGAGACCCACCGCGCAAATCCCCAAGTGGCATTGTAGTATTAGGACATCGCCTACCCGACCTTGTCCAACGCCTCGAGGATCTTCCGAAGGAACTCGAAGCCCTTGGCCCCCAGCGTCTTGTAGTAACGGGCCGAGTCGTGGGCCACGTCGGGCACGACTTCGTATTGGTGCTCGATGCCCAGTTGCTGGAGCACCTCGTGCAACTCCTGATTTGCGGGCAGCAGGTCATCCAGGGCGCCGCATCCAATGCGAATGTGCGTCTGGTTGCGCAGCTTGTCCGCATTCTTGCGGGCCAACTGCTTCGGATGTTCTTCCGCCGGAAACCAGGTGGCGTCGCGCAGTGCCCCGGAATTCACGATGACCGTTCCAAACAGTTCAGGATACTTGAATCCCAGATGCGCGGCGCCGAAGCCGCCCATGGAGAATCCCTCAATCACCCTGCCTTCGCGCTTGGCAATCGTGCGATACGTCTGATCAATGTGTGGGACCAGGTCCTTGATGATCACGCTTTCGATCGGCAGTTGGCCGTTGGGTTGGTCGAGGTAGTGGCCCCGCCCCATGCCGTTGACCAGCACGACGATGGCGGGCGGCAGCGAGCCCTGCTTGACGGCCGCATCCAGAAGCGGAATGAAGACCATCGCGCCGGCCCGCTGGTTGCCGCCCCGTCCGTGCAGCCAGTAAATCACCGGATAGCGTTTATTCTGCTGCTGCTCATATCCCGGCGGCAGGTAGATAAGATAACTGACATCGCGTCCCAGGACCTTGCTGGGGAACGTCTTGTATTGCGTGCCGTTGGGCGCGCTCTGGTTCGGATCCAACCACTCGCCCAGGGGCGCCTGCGGCTGCTTCGCCGGCGCAGCGGGAGCCTGTGCGGCTGCAGGGGCGGGCGAAGGTTCGGCCGCCGCCGCGGGCTGCGGACCGGCTTGCGGCAGCGAGGCATACAGGCTCACGATTGCGGCCGGCAGCAGCAGGGACAGCATCACGGCAAGGAATTGTCGCATGGCGTCTCTACCTCCTGATTTCGCCGACATCTCTCGGCTGGGCCTCGGTCCGCGATCGCCGTGGACACTTTCCATGATTGTATCTGGGCCAGAGACCTCTACAAGACCTTTCCCACGCCGCAGGTACTGCGTCACTCTGATGGTGTGGCACGGCCATGCAACAACGTGGTACGTGTTTAGCGTGCTGCGCCGGGTGGCACGGCCATCCCGGCGCGCCGGGATTGCGTGACCGTGCTTCCCGGATGGGCACAGTTAGCACGGCCGCGGCAAAGGCGCCGCTGCCGTGCCACCCCGTTTCAGCGTTCACGCTATACGCCCGCGTACCAGATGCACAGCGCCGGAATCGCGACGGCAAGACAAACGGCGTGCGTCAGGATAAACGTCGTGTTCGCCAAGTCGCGGTTCAGGCCGAGCAGGTTGGCCATCAGCACGGAGTACAGCGCCGTCGGCATCGCCGCCAGAAGCATGCACACATAGAAAGGTCTGAGGTCCGGCGCCCCGGCCATCCCCATCGCCACCGTCACCGCGAGCATCAGCAGGGGGCTCACGAGGAACTTGATCGCCGCCGACCCGAGGGCCTTCTTCCAGTAGATCACCATGCGGCCGGCCCGCACGGTCATGCCGACGCCGCCGAACTGGAGGAAGATGCCCACGACCATCAGGGCGTCGATGACGTGCCACTCGCGCACCCGCTCGGGCGGCGCGGCCCCCGCAAGGTTCAGCACGAGGCCCAGCGTTGCCGTGTAGAGCGGCAGGCTCCTCAAGTCCGTCAGGCTTCGCCAGAGCGTCTTGAGCGCGTAGGCGACGAAGCCGCCGCTCTCGTGTGCGCCGCCGGCACGCTCGGCGTAGTACCGCCCGAGGGGGAAGCAGAAGAGGAACGCGAAGAACGGCCACATCGTGCAGAACATCTGCTCCAGCGCCAGCCCCTGGATGCCCCACAGCACGAACGTGATCGCCCCGCCGAGCGTGTAGCCGACGTTCCCCATGCCGCTCTGGAGTCCGAAGACGGCCGCGTCCGTGGGCCGCATCTTGCGCCACCGCGCGACCGCCAGGCCCGCAAGGCACGTCGCGACGCCGACGATAAGCCCTGCGGCGGGCACCATCCAGATGTCGCGGCGGACCTGGAGGAACCAGAGCGCCAGGCACGCGATCGGCGCGTCGCAGCCGACGATCGTGCCGCTCATGATGCGCCCGGCCCATTCCGACTTCAGCACGCCCAGCCTGCGCAGCACATACCCGCCCGCGACGGCCGCGAAGATGCAGGCCGTCAGCAGGATGAACCGGACGTTGGCCGAGCCGTTCTGGGTTGCGAGCATCATAATGTCTTCAATATTATCTTATTGTGCGCGGCGGGTCAGGAGACCCGCCGCGCAAATCGCAGATTGCGCATTATCCAAAGCGCTGGGTGCCACGGCTGCGCTGTTTGCAGCCGTGCGGTGCATCGAACGGCGGCACGGTTGCTGAACGGCGCAACCGTGGCACCCAATGCCATAATGCGCGATAATTCGGTGGCACTACACTACAGCGGGCTTTCTTCGATCCGCTTGCGCAGGATTTCGTAGGTCTTGAACTCAGTCGGAAGGCCCGATTTGGCGAGGCCCGCGATCGGGCCGGCCTTGCCCATCAGGGCCCGCGTGGCCTCCTTGCCGGCCTCGACGCCGGGCTGGTTATAGGTGTTGATGCCGAGCATCTCGCCCGCCACCGACGTTTGGACCATGAGCGTCTGGAGCAGTGCCCCGACCGCGCGCGGCGTAACGGCGGGCAGCACGAAGCGGACGGTCGGCCGCTTGGAGCCGACCGCCAGCGCCCAGGCGGTGGCCTCCTCCTCGGCCTTCAGAAGCTGCATCATCGTGTGACCCTTGAGGTACTCGAGGCCCTTGAGCGACTCCGGCGCATCGGGCAGGCGCAGCCGGCATCCGAAGTCCTCGACCGACAGGATCGTGAAGACCTTGTCATTCGGCCCTTCGCGGTACAGTTGCACCTGGCTGTGCTGGTCGGTGACGCCGAGGGCCTTGATGGGCGTCTGGCCGACGAACGTGCCGTCCGGCCGCATCTTCCCGAGGCTTTCGGCCCAGAGTTGCCGGAACCAGTCGGCCACGTCCTTCAGGGCCGCCGAGTACGGCATCATGACGGTCATTACCTTGCCCTTGCGGTAGAGGCCGATCTGCACCGCGGCGCCCTGGGCGGCGAGGTTTGCGGCAAACGCGGTCGAGGAGCAGAACTTGTCCGCCGCGGCCGCGCCGGCCAGCAGGCCCCGGACGTCTATGCCGATCATCGCCGCCGGGAAGAGGCCCACCGGCGACAGAATGCTGAACCGTCCACCCACGCCGTCGGGCACGACGAAACTCTCGAGGCCTTCGGCGTCAACCATCGGCCGCAGGATGCCCTTGCGGGCGTCGGTCGTGATGACGAAGTGCTTTCGCCAGTTCTTCCCGACGCACTCCTGGACCAGTTCCAGGGCGACCAGGAACTGGCTCATCGTCTCGGCCGTCTCGCCCGACTTCGAGATGACGTTGAAGAGCGTGCGGTGCGGGTCGATGAGTTCCGTCATGGCAAGGAACTCGTCCGGGTCCACGTTGTCCATGACCCAGAGGCGCGGGGCACCCCCTCGGCCGCGCTTCGAGAGCATGTTCCAGAAGGGCGGCCGCAGGGCGGTCTTCAGGGCCGTCAGCCCCAGCGCGCTGCCGCCGATGCCTAGGACGACGAGGTCGTCGAATCTGCCGCGCTTGCGGCGGGCGCTTGCCAGGACGGCGTCGATCTGCGAGAGCGGCTTCTTAGTCGGCAGGTCGCGCCACGGCGTTTCGCCGCGCGTCTTGTTGACGATGCGTACCAGCGCCGTGGTTTCTTTTTGGAGGTCTTTCCATTCTTTGGGCGTCAGGCCGTCGGCATCCCCCACGACCGCCGCCAGTGCGCCCTGGTACTTGAACTGGATTTCGCTGTTCGGCATTTTCGACACTCCTTTGTTGAACATTCGCGCTCATCTTCGATTCGCGGCTAAACTAATGATGGCACTCGTCGCCGTATGCGGCGACGGCTAAACGTGATCGTTATCGTTACGCCGGCGATACTCTTACCAGCTTAGCATACTTCGGATCGAGCAGTTTTTCACCGACTGTATTGAATCGCACGCGGACCATGCGGCGTCCGCCCTGCGTCTCGAACGCCACGACCCGCCCCGTGCCGTAGGTCGCGTGCTTGACGACTTCGCCCGGCGTCAAGCCCGTCGCGGCGTCCTTCTCGGGTTTGATGATGCGGTCCGGGCCGGGGCCGGCGTAGCCGCCGCCCCGTTCGAACGTGGTGGGCATCGTGCCGGTGGTCTCGTCGACCACCTTGGCGACCTCGCGCGGGATCTCTTCGAGGAAGCGGCTGGGCATACGCCGCTCGGGCCGGCCGCGGATGCGGCGGAACCGCGCGTGCGTCAGGGCCAGGTGCTGCTTGGCCCGCGTCATGCCGACGAACAGCAGCCGCCGCTCCTCCTCGATGTCCGCCCGCTCCTCCTCGCGCCGGATGTGCGGCAGGAGGCGGTCCTCGCACCCGGAGATGAACACCGCGGGGAACTCCAGCCCCTTGGCGGCGTGCAGGGTCATCAGGGGCACGCGGTCGGCCGACTCGTCGTACGAGTCCTGGTCGCTTGAGAGGCTGACCGTTTCGAGAAATCCCTCCAGGCCGCGCGGCACGGCCTCGTCGCCGCCCGCCTTGGCGACTGTGCGGTCGAAGTTCGCGCCGAGCGTCACGAGTTCGTTGAGGTTCTCCAGCCGCTCGTGTTCCTCGGCGTCCTTCAGACTGTCCTCGTAGCCGGAGAGCCGGATGACGGCCACGAGCAGCCGCTGCATGGACTCCTGCGGCTCATCCATCAGGTGGTCCATGATGTCGCGGAACTGGGCGACGGCCGCCCGGGCGCGCGGCAGGAGGTCGGGCACGTCCGCCGCGTGGGGCAGGGTGTCGAAGAGCGAGATGCCCTCGCTCCGGCCCCACTCGCGCAGGACCTCGACGGTCTTGTCGCCTATGCCGCGCGCGGGCGTGTTGATGATCCGCAGCAGGTTCACCTCGTCGTGCGGGTTGTGTATGACCTCCAGGTACGCCAGGACGTCGCGCACCTCCTTGCGCTCGTAGAAACTCGTCCCGCGGACGACTTCGTACGGGATGGGTGGTCGTGCGCGGCGGAAGCCGTCTTCCAGCGCCCGCGTCTGGGCGCCCGTGCGGACGAAGACGGCGATGTCCTTCAGCGCCAAGCCCTTCTCGGTGAGTTCGCGGACGCGGCGGACGATCGTTGCCGCCTCGGCCTCCTCGTCGTCCGTCTCGATGATGCGGACGGGGTCGCCCGCGGCGTTGTCGGTGTAAAGCTGCTTGGGCTTTCGCAGGCGGTTGTGGCGGATGACGCCGTCGGCCGCGGCGAGGATCGTCTGGGTGCTGCGATAGTTCTTCTCCAGGTACACGACCTTGGCGTCGGGGAAGTCTTTCTCGAAGTCGAGGATGTTCGAGAGTTCCGCCCCGCGCCAGCCGTAGATCGACTGGTCGGGGTCGCCCGTGGCGCAAATGTTGCGTTGCTCGCCAGCGAGGTCCCTCGAGATGACGTACTGCGCGTGGTTCGTGTCCTGGTACTCGTCGATGAGCACATAGCGGAACCGCTCGTGCATCGCGGCGCGGAACGCCTCGGTGTGCTTCAGGGCCAGTGCGACCTCCATCAGGAGGTCGTCAAAGTCCAGCGCCCGCGACTCCCGCAGGATCGCCTCGTACGCCTCGTACACGCGGGCGACGGTGCGCGGCCACATGTCGGTCCCGGCGTTGCGGCTGTAATCCCTGGCGCGCTCAAGGCGGTTCTTGGCGCGGCTGATCGCGTCGGCGATGCGGTCTGGGTCGTTGTACAGCGGGTCGAGGCCGAGTTGCTTGAGCGCCCGCTTCAGCGCCGCAGTCTGGTCGCCCGTGTCGTAGATCGTGAAGGCCGCCTCCAGACCCATCAGGCCGCCGTGCTCGCGCAGCATCCGGGCGCAGAAACTGTGGAACGTGGTCACCAGGGGCCGCCGCTCGCTCGGCACAAGGGCTGCCGTGCGCTCTCGCATCTCGCCGGCCGCCTTGTTGGTGAACGTGATGGCCACGATCTCGCGGGCCGGCGCCCCGCGGCTCATCAGGTGCGCCACCCGCCGCGTGATGACGCGGGTCTTGCCGCTGCCCGCGCCGGCCAGGACCAGCAGGGGGCCATCGGTGTGCGTCACTGCCTCAATCTGGGCAGGGGTCAGTCCTTCGAGTATGTCCATCCGGCGCCACCTCAAGCCATTTTAGGGCGGGTACTATAGCATCGGCGGTGCGGCGAAGGAAGAGTAACTGAGTGACTGAGTGACTGAGTGTACGGCACAAGGTTGAGACCCTGCGACTCAGTTACTCAGTCACTCAGTTACTCAGTCACTTTTTTCACAGTCACTGTCTTTTCACTTGGCCCCTGCGCCCGCGGCGCGTATTCTTACGCTCATGATCATCGGCCACGGGATCGACCTTTGCGGCGTGGCTCGCATCCGGCGGATGCTTGCCGACCATGGCGAGCATTTTCTCGAGCGCACGTTTACCGATGCGGAGGTCGCCTATGCCCGCCGCCGTAAGAAGGGCTTCGAGGAGACCCTGGCCGGCCGCTTTGCCGCCAAGGAGGCCGTTATGAAGGCCCTCGGCACGGGCTGGCGCGAGGGCGTCGAGTTTCGCGGCATCGAAATCCTGAACGAGCCCTCCGGCAAGCCGTACGTCGTCCTCCACGACACCACCGCCGAGAAGGCCCGGTCGCTCGGCGTCACCGCGTGGCACATCACCATCACGCACACCGAGGACCTCGCCATCGCCTCGGCGATCGCCGAACGGCTGTAGGCAACTTTGCGCGGCGGGTCTCCGGACCCGCCGCGCAAACCTTATAAGTTGCGCTGTCGTATTCTTTCAGGCAGGCTTGACGGCCTGGCGGGCGAACGCCGCCAGGAATGGGTCCATCTTCATTACGTTCCCGAAGCATGCTTCGGCGGCGGCCTTGCATCCGCCCAGGCATGTGGCCTCCAAGCGACAGCCCGCGCAGAACTCCGGCCTCGCGGCCGTAAAGTCGCGTGCCGCGCGGCTATCGACGAGGTCCCAAAAGTTCCTTTCCCGCACGTTGCCGAGGATGGTCGGCGAGTGGTTGCAGGGCCTGAGGTTCCCGACGGGGTCGATCGTGTAGTAGGCCCGCTCGGTGCCGGCGGCACAGAAGCCGAACGTGAGGTGCTTGTACCGGGCCGTGTCGAAGAGGCACGGCGGCATAGCGATGCTGCAACTGATCGAGATATCGTACTTGGCGCTCGCCGCCTCGGCCTGGTCGAGCACGCGCGAGAGTTCCTCCGGCGAGGCCTGAAGCTGCTCGATGTGCCGCGAGCCTTCGCCGCCGGGGTTGAAGCGGTTCAGCATGATGCCGTCTGCGCCGAGGGCGAAGGCGAGCTCCGCCGTCTCGGGCCACGTGGCGAGGTTGGCACGCGTGGCCACGAAAACCGCCACCACTCGCTGCCGCGCGGCCTTCAGGTTCGCCAGGGCCATCGTCACGCGGTCAAACGCGCCGGGCGCGCCGCTCATCCGGTCGTGAACGGCCCGGTCGACCGACAAGAGGGGCAGTTCCCACACGCTGATCTTGTCGGGCGCGAGGCTCGCGATCGCTTCTTCGGTCACGAGCGACCCGTTGGTGATGAGGTTTGTGGCCACGCCGCGCGCGGCCAGGTACCCGACGATCTCGTAGATATCCTTCCGCAGCATCGGCTCGCCGCCGCTGAGCGATACCAGCCGCGCGCCCGATTCATCCAGCACCTTGCCGAGCATCGCCAGCGTTTCCGCCGTCCCGAGTTCGTCCGTGTTCGGATACGGCCTCGCGTTCTTCCACGCGTTGTAGCAGTGTGCGCAGGCGTGGTTGCACCGCTGGGTGACCTCGAAGACGAGCGAGTCGTGGCGGCGGGGGAGGGTCATGGCTGCTCCCGGAGGCGCAGCGCGGCCGCTTTTGCGGCATCGCGGGTCTTCTCGGCCGTCTCGCGTTCTTCGGCCGTGGCGAACTCCTTGAGCGATTCCTCCTTGGTGAGGGTCGCGATATCGGCCTCGATGCTCGCGAGCACTTTCTCGACGACCTCGGGGTGCAGTGTTTCGGATGCGGCAAGTTTCTCCAGCAGCGGCAGGCGGTCCGAAAGGCGCTTGAAGCTGTCGCGGCCGGGCTGTGCCGGCATCATTTTGTAGCACATGGTGTTTCGCTCCTCGGTCGGAAGCTTGAATTGGACCCCGGCGGTCAACAGGCGCAGGTCTTTTAGGAGCAGCCCGGCCTCGGGCTCGGAGAGGAGACTGGCTTTCTGGAGGTCCGCCGCATCGGCCTCGGCCTGCTTGAGGCTTGCGAGGACCCGCTGCTTGCCTTTCTTGTTGAACGGGTAATCGAATCCCTTGCCGGAGGCGATCTCCGATGCCTCGTTCCACGCGTCGAGTATGCGCCGCCAGCCCTTCGACTCCGAGAGTTCTTTGGCAGGTGTGGCGGGGTCGGCAAAGGCGGCAGGCGTTACTTCTTCTGGGGTGGCATTGCAGCCGCCCGTCGGCGTAAAGCCCATCGCGACGAGGAGCACCAGCCCTGCGCCGATCAGCCGCCGCTTCCACTTTGGCCCCGTGCGGCAGGCCCGGACGAGGTCGGCGCCCAGGATTGCCAGCAGAAGGGCGATTGCGAAACCGGCCACCACCAGGAAGATGCTCATCGCGCGAGCGGCCATAAAGTCCCCTTTCCCGAGGAACGTGCGTATTATACAGTGGTTTAGACGTGCGGAGCGAGGAACTATTGGCGGCTTCTACGAAGGCCGTTTTTGCTATGGAAAACCGTGCGGCCGGGCGGTAGGGTGGCCGACCGCGAACGCTTGGCTCTCCAGAAAGAGAGTCCCGGGAATTCCTGACGGTGAGCGAACCCGAAGCACAACGTGCCCCTGATGGGCGGCAGGGAAGTGCGGACCCGCCGGCGCCGGCGCTGCGCGCTGCGGCGGTTCCCGCGTCGGTGTCTTCCGCCGCCGGTCCTGCCGCAACGGCGCTGGGCGGGTGCAGCCGCCGCAACTACATGCTGGGCATCCTCAACGGCACGCTCGGCACGGTGGCGTACGACTTCATCCACCCGGACCTCATCCTGGCGGGTCTGATCTTCGCCCTCACCAAGCACGAGTATGGCGAGGAGTGGGCGTTCTTCCTGGTGTCGGTCCTGTCGATCATCAACAAGGGCGGGTCGCTTCTGCCGCAACTCTACATCAGCAGCATGCTGGAGCACCGGCCGAAGAAGCGGCCGTTCTACGGGCTGCTGACGGTCGTCCGTGCGATGGGCACGGCGCTGCTGCTGGTGTCGATGTGGCTGCTGGCGACGCACGTGCACTGGACGACGCTCACGCTCTTCTTCGGGGCGTTCCTGATTATCGCGGTCTGCATGGGGGCGGGGCACGTCATTACGCTCGACATGTTCGGCCGCATGATCCGCATTGACCGCATCGGCATGTTTCTCGGGACGCGCGAGTTCTGGGGCGGAGCGCTGTCGTTCGTGGCCGGGCTGTTCATCGTTCAGCCGATCCTCAACCGCGGCCAGGGCGGCGACAACGCCGACCTCACCTCCAGCTACTTCTGGCTCGGCGTTATCGGCGGCACGCTGACGGTCATCGCCATGCTGGCGCTGCTGGCGTGCCACGAAGAGGAAGGCCCCCGCGCGAAGCGGCGCACCACGCTCGTGGAGTCGCTCATCCGCGGCTGGCGATGGCTGAAGCGCAACCGCAACTACCGGGCGTACTTCTGGCTGCGCGTGGCGTTCCGCGTCAACGACCTGGCGATGACGTTCTTTATTCCGTACGGCGCGACGAAACTGAAGTCCGGCGGCGACACGGCCGGCGTCGTCGTCCTGGGCGGCCTGCTGGTGGCCACCTTCAAGATCAGCCGCGTCTGCTCCAGCGCCCTGTGGGGCTGGACCGTCGACCGCTTCGGCGACCGCACGACGCTCATCTGGACGGGCGTCTGCTTTGTCCTGGCGCCGCTCTTGGCGCTGGCGGCGCCGCTCTTGCCCGCGACGTTCGGCGTGACGTTCCCCGGGACGCAGGCCGTCTTGGACCTGCCGCTGGTGGTGTACCTTCTGGCGCTGGCGGCGATCGGCGCGGCGTATCAGGGGAGCATCATCGGCGGAAACCGGTTTCTCATCGGCCGCGCGCCGCCCCGGCGTCGGCTCTCCTACATCGGTTTCCTGAACACGATCACCAGCCCCCTGACGTTCCTGCCGCTCGTGGGCGCCGCGGTGGCGGCACACTGGGGCGTGACGACGCTGTTCGTGGCGATCATCGGCGGCGGGCTGCTGTACCTCGTATGGGCGATCCGCATTCGCCCCGAGGTGGACGTTCTGCCCAAGCGCCGCGGCGGTGTCGGCGAGCCCGAACCTGCCGAGGGCGGGCCGTAAGCGCCCGTAATGCGTCAGTTTCGGTGGGGGTGTGG
>Ga0209777_10006979_pt1 | contig 12616 bp, 12 predicted proteins | sample FrelakmetHBP12HB_FD_187147 | JGI IMG/M metagenome (GOLD analysis project Ga0209777, IMG submission 187147) | Freshwater lake sediment microbial communities from the University of Notre Dame, USA, for methane emissions studies -HBP12 HB (SPAdes)... | ecosystem: Environmental > Aquatic >...
GAGATCGGGCGGCGCGAGCGGCGCCAGCCACGCGATCAGCGTCGCGCCCAGCTCGCGCAACGTGGGCCCGAGATCGGCGTGGAGCGTGACGCCGCGCGCGGCCCCCGACTCCAGGAGCGAGCGCAACATCACGACCGCCGAGAGGAGCGCGGTGGGCAGTGCGGCGAGCGCAGCCCGGCGCGCCCGCTCGCGCACAGGCCCGTGAAGTCCGAACGCCCAGAGAACCGCCGCGCCACCGGCGGGAACGGCGGCATACCGGACGAGCCCCGCCGCCGCCGCCGTGAGGCCGTAGAGGAGCGGCCGATTCGAGAAGACCATCAGCGCGAGCGTCGCGGCGAGGAGCGCGAAGCAGAGGGGCTCGCTCAGAACCCGCGCGTGGTCGAGCACCAGAGCGGGCGTCGCGACGAGCACGACGCCGGCGAGCGCCCCGGCCCCGGCGCCGGCGACCGCGGCCACGATCCAGACGGCCAGCGCCACGGTCGCGAACGCCGAGAGCGCCTCCACGCCACGCGCCGCCTGCTGCGGAGGCGCCCCCAGCGCGACCGGGAGCGCGAGCAGGACCGGAAAGCCGGGAGGAAAGTGGCGCAGCGCCGACGTGCTGTCGGGGTCCGACCAGTTCGCCATCGGGATGCGCAGCGTGCCGGCGCGCGCCAGCGACTCGGACGCTCCGAGGTACGACATCGAATCGGGGTCGAGCCCCGGCCCCGGAGGCGAGGTCAGGGTCACAACACCGATGCAGGCGGCGGCGCCGAAGAGCGCCGCCAGGACCGAGCGCCGCACGACGAAGAATGTACTATTCAGCGCCATGCGCGCGATGCTGCTGGACGCCGCGCATCGCCCGCTCCGCGAAGCGAGCCTGGCGATGCCCGTTCCCGGACCACACCAGGTGCTGCTCCGGGTCGCGGCGTGCGGTGTGTGCCGCACCGACCTGCACGTCGTCGACGGCGACCTGCCCCACCCCAAGCTCCCGCTCGTGCTCGGCCACGAGATCGTCGGCGAAGTCGTCGCCCGCGGCCCCGGCGTCACTCGCTTCGAAGCCGGCGATCGCGTCGGCGTTCCGTGGCTGGGGTGGACCTGCGGGACCTGTCGCTTCTGCCGGTCTGGCCGCGAGAACCTCTGCGCCGAGGCACGCTTCACCGGCTACCACCTCGACGGCGGCTACGCCGAGTACACCGTGGCCGACGAGCGCTACTGCTTCTCCCTCCCGCCCGACCTGCGCGCCCCCGACGCCGCGCCACTCCTCTGCGCCGGCCTCATCGGCTACCGCTCCCTGGTCGCCGCCGGCGACGGGGCCGAGCGGCTCGGGCTGTACGGCTTCGGCGCCGCGGCCCACATCGTCGCCCAGATCGCGCGCGCCCAGGGCCGCACCGTCTTCGCCTTCACCCGCCCCGGCGACACGGCGGGCCAGAGCTTCGCCCGCGAGCTGGGAGCCGCATGGGCCGGCCCGTCCGACGCGCCTCCCCCGGAGCCGCTGGACGCCGCGATCATCTTCGCCCCCGCCGGCCCGCTGGTGCCTGCTGCGCTCCGCGCGGTCGAGCGCGGCGGGACGGTGGTGTGCGCCGGCATTCACATGAGCGACATTCCGACTTTTCCATACGACATCCTCTGGGGAGAGCGCACGCTCCGCTCGGTCGCCAATCTCACCCGGCGGGACGGCGAGGAGTTTCTGGCGCTGGCACCGCGCTTGCGGGTGCGGACCACGGTGGAGACGTATCCGCTGAGCCGCGCCGGCGAAGCCCTCGATGCGCTGCGCGCCGGACGCGTGCGCGGAGCCGCAGTCCTCGTAACGGGAGGAAACGAGCCGGGATGACGTCACAGCTGCGCGCCCTGCTGCTGGGGCTCGGCGTCCTCGCGGGAGCGAGTGCGATCGCCAGGGCCCAGGAGCCGCCCCCCGCCCCCCGCACCGCCGAAGCGCTGCGCGTCTTCCTCGACTGCCGCACCACCTACTGCGACTTCGATTACGTCCGCACCGAGGTCAACTTCGTCAACTACGTCCGCGACCCCATGGACGCGCAGATCTTCGTGCTCGTCACCACCGAGTCCACCGGTGGCGGCGGCACGCAGTTCACCGTGAACCTCATTGGGCAGCAGGATTTCACGGGGCGCAACGACACCCTGTACTACGTGTCGGGCCAGACCGACACCTATGACGAGGTCCGGCGAGGGCTGACGCAGACCCTCAAGCTCGGCCTGGTGCGGTACGCCGCGCGCTCAGTGCTGGCCCCGCAGATTCAGATCACGTACGCGGCGCTGCCGGACCAGCCCGGCGGCGACCGCCAGCGGCACGACCCCTGGAACTACTGGGTCTTCAACACCGGGATGAGCGGCAACTTCAGCGGCGAGCAGTCCCGGACCACGACGTCCCTCTACGGCTCCGCATCGGCCAACCGCACCACCGAGAAGTGGAAGCTCAGCTTCGGGCTCAGCGCGCAGTACAGCCACACCGTTCAGATCATCTCCGCCGACACCACCGTCGCCTCCGACACCCACAGCGAGAGCTTCGGCAGCCTGACCGTCCGAAGCCTCGGGAACCACTGGGCGGCCGGCCTCCGGACCTCGGTATCCGCGTCGACGTACTACAACCAGACCATCGATGTCCGCCTGCTGCCGGCCGTCGAGTACAACGTCTTCCCGTATGCCGAAGCCACCCGGCACACCCTCACCATCCAGTACACCATCGGCGTGGACGCCGTGCGCTATCGGGAGGAAACGATCTACGGGCGCACGAGCCAGGTGCTGCCGCTCCACACACTGCGCGCGCTGTACAACACGAGCCAGCCGTGGGGCTCGGCGAACGCATCGGTGCAGGGCTCGCAGTATCTCAGCGAGCCGAAGAAGATGAGCCTGGGCCTCGCGGGGAATCTCAACTTCCGCGTCTTCCGCGGCCTGTCCCTCGGGGTCCACACCTCGGTCTCCTTCATCCACGACCAGCTCTACCTGCCCCTGGCGGGCGCCACGACGGACGAGGTGCTGCTGAACCTGCGCCAGCTGGCGACGTCTTACAGCTATTACAGCGCGATCGGCTTCAGCTACACCTTCGGATCCATCTACAACAACGTCGTCAACCCGCGGTTCCAGTAGCACACGGGCGAGCGCGCTTCTGGCGCGCGCCGGTGGCGTGGTGTAGTTTCCCGGCCCACTTTCCGACTATATCGGTCGGATATTCATGACTCTGCGGCGGAGGACGGCACGGTGACCGAGAAGGAGATGTTCCTCGGGATGTTCGAACGGGAGTACGGGATCACGCTGAAGGTGCTCAAGGCCTATCCCGCCGCGAAGGCCGATTTCAAGCCGCACGAGCGGTCCAAGTCCGGCAAGGACCTGGCCTGGGTGTTCGTCATCGAGCAGCAGGTGGTGGTCGCCGGCGCGCTGGCGGGGGCGATCGACTTTTCGAAGATGACGCCGGCGCCAGCCACGATGCAGGACGTGATCGCGGCCTACGAGAAGACCCATCCGCAGATGGTGGCGAAGCTGAAGCAGACCTCCGAGGCGGCGCTCAACCAGACCGTCAAGTTCCCCGTTGGCCCGAAGCAGATGGCGGACCTGCGGGTGCTGGACGTCCTGTGGGGCATGCTGCACGACGAAATCCACCATCGCGGCCAGCTGTCGGTCTACGTGCGCCTGGCGGGGGGCAAGGTGCCGTCCATCTACGGCCCGTCGGCCGACGAACCGTGGATGTAGGTCAGCCGATCAGGCTCCAGAGGAGCAGCGCGAGCACGAGGAGCGCGACCAGCACGTAGGCGCGGTCGCGCTCGAAGGCGAAGGCAACCCCGGCGATCGCGACCCGGGCGATCGGCGTCGCCACCAGCAGCACCAGGCCGAACTGGATGACGCCCCGCTCGTCCAGCGCGAGTGCGCTGCGAACGATTCCCGCCAGGCTGCGCAGATTCTCCGGCTGCCCGCGGAACACGTGGTAGTCGGGCACCGCGGCGGCGTGCGCGGCGAGATATGCGATTCCGCCCATGAGGACCACAGCGGCCGCCAGCAGCACCCCGAAGCGCAACAGGTTTCCTACCACCTGCTGGAGGCGCGGATCGGCCGGCGGCATCGAGGAATCGGGCGCCGCCATCCTTACAGCTCCCCCACGATGCCGTGGTAGATCATCTCGAGCGCCAGAACCACGATGACCACCGCGAACAGGATCCGGAGCTGGCGCACCGGCATGCGGAACAGCAGCCGGGCTCCGACCATGGCGCCCGCCAGCACGCCCAGCATCACCGGCATCGCGAGCCCGGGCACGACGTAGCCGCGGCGCAGGTAGATCCCCGCGCTCGCCGCCGCCGTCACCCCGATCATGAAGTTGCTGGTCGCCGTGGAGACCTTGAACGGCATCAGCATCACCTGGTCCATCGCCAGCACCTTCACCGCTCCTGATCCGATGCCGAGCAGGCCCGACAGCACCCCGGCGAGCCACATCAGGGCGAATCCGCCGGGCACGCGGCGCACGTAGTAGCGCACCATGCCGTCGCGCGTCGGAAAGGTCGAATCCAGCCTGAGGCGGGCCGCTATCGGGTCCGGCGGGAGGTTCGCCGTCGCGTGCTCGGGCCGTGGCCTGCTCGCGAGGTATGCGGACTGGAGCAGCACCAGGCCGAAGATCACGGCGATCACGTTCGCCGGGATGATCGCCACGAGAGATGCGCCCACCAGCGCGCCGATTGTCGTCGCGATCTCCAGCAGCATCCCGATGCGGATGTTGGTGAAGCCTTCCTTGACGTACGCCGCGGCCGCGCCGGAGCTCGTCGCGATGATCGAAACGAGCGAGGCGCCGATGGCGTAGCGGATGTCGGCGCCGAAGACGAGGGTGAGGAGCGGCACGATCACGACGCCGCCGCCCAGGCCGGTGAGCGACCCGAGGAAGCCGGCGCAGAACGACGCCGCGCCGACGATGGCGCTGAACGCGAGGGTGTTCAAGTCGAGGCTCGGGGGTGTACACTAACCAGGACCCCAGGGAGGCGCGAATGGCGGCAGTGAAGGACACCGAGGACACCCTCGTCGTCGGCGCCGGGCCGATCGGCCTCGCGTGCGCGATCTCCGCCAGACGTCACGGCCTCGATCCGCTGCTGATCGACGCGGGCGCGCTCGTCAATTCGATCCTGCACTACCCCGTCGGCATGACGTTCTTCACGACGCCGGACCTCCTGGAGATCGGCGGCCACCCGTTCGTGTGCGCCGGCCAGAAGCCGACCCGCGAGGAAGCGCTCAAGTACTACCGCGGCGTCGCGCGCGCGGAGGGCATCCGCGTCCGGACCTACACGCGACTGGTCGGAGCCTCCGCGGCGTCCGGCCTCGTGCGGTGCGATCTCGAGTCCGCCGCCGGAAGCACTCGCGTGACCTGCCGCCGGCTGGTGCTCGCCACCGGCTACTACGACCACTTCAACCCGCTCGGCGTTCCCGGCGAGGACCTGCCGTTCGTCAGCCACCGGTTCGACGAGGCCCACCGCTCCTTCGGGCTCGACGTCGTCGTGATCGGCGGGAAGAACTCCGCCATCGAGGCCGCGCTGGAGCTGTTCCGCGCCGGCGCGCGCGTCACGCTCGTCTACCGGCGCGACGCCTTCAAGCCCACGGTCAAGTACTGGCTCAAGCCTGACGTCGAGAACCGGATCAAGGCCGGCGAGATCGCCGCCCGGTTCGGCGCCGAGGTGGTGCGCATCGAGCCGCGCGAGGTCGTCGTGCGCCTGGCCGGGGGCAAGGAAGAGCGTCTCGCGGCCGACCGCGTCTACGCGCTGACCGGGTACCACCCCGACTTCGACCTGTTCCGGAAGATCGGGATCGAGCTCGACGCCGAGACCGCGCGACCCCGCTGCGACCCGGAGACCCTCGAGACCAACGTCCCCGGGATCCACATGGCAGGCAGCATCACGGCAGGGCGGGCCACGTCCGAGGTCTTCATCGAGAACGGACGCTTCGACGGCGAGAGGATCTTCGGCAGCGGCGCGAAACCCCCGGCGAGCGCCGGCGTAGGGGGAAGGGGCTAGCACCCAACCTCCGGAGGTCGCCGTGGGCAGCACCCTGCGTCCGCTCTTCGCCGCCGCAGCGCTCGCCATCCTTCCCTGTGCGCTCTGGGCACAGGACTCCACCGAAACCGCGGACACCGCCGAAGCGCCCGGCCACTGGAGCCTCGACCTCCCCGTGCGCGGCTACGGCATCTCGTTCGGCAACTCGGCCCGCTTCACCGGCCTGCGCCTCAACTGGTCGGACGCCGGCCTCGACCGGGTCAGCGGCATCAACATCACTCTCTGGAAGCCGGAGAAGCCGATGACGGGCACGGTGAACGGGCTGGCGATCGGACTCGCCGGCCCGGCTGCCTCGACCCTCAACGGCGTGAGCATCGGGGTGGGCGGCGTGGTGGCCAATTACGCGGTGCGGGGCGTCTCCATCGCCGGCCTCGGTATCGTCTCGCAGGGCGAGATCGCGGGACTCAGCGTCGCCGGCCTCGGCCTGGTGTCCCAGGGTGAGATGCGGGGCATCAGCGTCTCGGGCCTCGGCGTCGTGTCGCAGGGCGGTATGACCGGCTTGAGCGCCGCCGGCCTCGGCGTCGTCTCGCAGGGGCCGATGTCCGGCGTGAGCCTCGCGGGCCTGGGCGTCGTCTCGCAGGGTAGCCTGAGCGGTTTCGCCGTCTCGGGGATGGGGACCGTATCCCAGGGGAGCCTGCGAGGCTTGAGCGTCAGCGGCCTCGCCTCCGTCGCGCAGGGTGACGTCTGGGGCGCGCACGTGGCGGGGATCGCCGTGGTCGCCCAGGGCGACATCGAGGGTCTGTCGATCAGCGGGGTCGGGACCGTGGCTCAGGGCAGGATATCAGGCATCGCGGTGGGCGGTGTCGCGGTCGTGTCGCAGGGAGGCATCACCGGCTTCTCCGCCGCGGCCGTGGCCGTGGTGAGCGAAGGGCTGGTGAAGGGCCTCACGGTCGCCGGCTACAAGGTGAGGACCCACCGTGTCTCCGGCATCACGGTCGCCGGGATCAATCTCAGGACCGACGAGATGTCTGGGCTGTCGGTGAGCGTCTTCAACCAGATCCGCGGGCTCCAGGCGGGCGTCGCGATCGGGCTCCTCAACTTCGCACGGCGGCTCAAGGGAATTCAGATCGGCCTGCTGAACATCGCCCGGAACAACTCACCGCCGTTCCGCGTGCTGCCGCTCATCAACGCGCACTTCGACTGAGCGGGGGGCGCGGCGGGGGGCCGCCTCAGAAGAAGTGGGTGACCAGCCGCACGACCCAGGAAAAGATGGACAGGGGAATCGGCAGCAGCGTCAGGCCGACGGCGAAGCTCAGCCCCTGGCGGAACAGCGCCGGACCCGCACACGGCGCCTCGTCGCCCCACAGCGTCCGCATCCCCACCTCCGCCAGCCATCCCAGCGAGTAGCCGACGTTGGCCGCCACGCCGTAGATCAACGCACCGCCCCACCACACGAAACCGAGCCCCGGCGCCCTCGGCGGCAGGCTGCTGACAAGCGCCATGATTGCGAGCGACACCACGCCCGCCCCGCCGACGAACAGGTTGTAGGTGAGGCGCCGCGACTCCCACCATCCAAGGAGCGTCCAGGGGGTGCGGCGGTAGTCGGGGAGCGGGAAGAGGATCCTGGTCAGCGCAGTCACGATCGGCTCCGGTGCCAGCGGACCCGTTCACTATGGCGCCGGTACTCTGAATTGGCAAGTACTTTGCATTACAAAGCCACTAGCCGCCGGGGCCGTGAGCGTCTAGCCTGCTCAGGTTCCGCACACAGGGTGAAGCAGTGACGCGACCCGGCTGGGTCAGCGAAGACGAGATCCGGGACCTCGGGTTCGGTGCCGTCGTGGCGGGGGAGAGCCGCCAGCGGCTCCTCAACCGCGACGGCTCGTTCAACGTGGCGCGCCGCGGACTGCGGCTCGGCACGTCGCTCAGTCTCTATCACACGCTGCTGACCCTGACCTGGACGCGCTTCATGGCGCTGGTCGTGATGTCGTACGCGCTCATCAATGCCGCGTTCGCGGTGGCATTCGTGCTCTGCGGCCCCGGCGCGCTGCAGTCCACGCTGCCCGCCGCGGGCGGGGCGCTCTTCTCTCAGGCGTTCTTCTTCAGTATCGAGACCTTCTCGACGATCGGGTACGGCAACGTCGCGCCGGTCGGGCTCGCCGCCAACCTGGTGGTCACGGTCGAGGCGCTGGTCGGCCTGCTGTGGCTCGCGCTGGCGACCGGGCTGCTGTTCGCGCGCTTCTCGCGGCCGACGGCGAAGATCATGTTCAGCCGGACGGCGGTGATCGCGCCGTACCGCGGCATCCGGGCGTTCGAGTTCCGCATCGCGAACATGCGCAGCAGCGAGCTGATCGAGGTCCAGGCGACGGTGATGTTCACGCGCTTCGAGGAGCAGGGCGGGAAGCCGGTGCGCCGCTTCTACCTGCTGCCGCTGGAGCGCAGCTCGGTGACGTTCTTTCCCCTGTCGTGGACGATCGTCCATCCGATCGACGAGGCGAGCCCGCTGAACGGCCTCACCCGCGACGACATGCACCGCTCCAACGCCGAGTTCCTGGTGCTGCTCTCCGGCGTGGAGGAAACGTTCGCCCAGCGCGTGCACGCACGGTCCAGCTACCGGTGGGACGAGGTGGTCTGGGGCGCGAAGTTCAGCGACATCCTGCACCACCCGCGCGGCGAGGAGCCGATGACGCTGGACGTGAGCCGGCTCGACAGCATCGAGCCGGTGACGTAGGGTATCTCCACGACTCCCTGGGTGACGTTCCTGATTCTCGCCAACCTGGTGATGCTGCTCCTGACCGGGGCGGTACCGGGCCTGGCCCAGAGCCTGATGCTGGTTCCGCTCTTCATCCCGCTCCGGCCGTGGACCGTCGTGACCTACATGTTCCTGCACGCCGGCTTCACGCACTTCTTCTTCAACATGCTGGCGCTGTACTTCTTCGGTCCCCGTCTTGAAGCGCGTCTGGGTGGCCGGCGCTTCATCGGTCTCTACCTGACGAGCGGCGTCGCGGGCGCAGTCATGTCGCTAGTCACCCCGTACGCGGCGATCGTCGGGGCGTCCGGCGCGGTGTTCGGCGTCATGCTCGGCTATGCGCACTTCTGGCCGCGCGACACCGTCTACGTCTTCTTCCTGCCGATGGAGGCGCGCTGGCTGGTCGTGCTGATGACCGCCATGTCCCTCTTCGGCGCCTGGCAGGGGCAGGGCGGCATCGCGCACTTCGCGCACCTCGGGGGATTCGTCGGGGGGTTCCTGTACCTGCGCTGGATCGAGCTGCGGTCGCCGGCGGTCCAGTTCCGCGCCGCGGCGGCGCCGCCGGCGAGGAGCTCCACGGCCGATCTCGACCGCTGGCGGCGGGTGCAGCCGGAGACGCTGCACCCGGTCAACCGCGAGGAGTACGAGCGCGTAATGGCGAAAGTGGACCTGGCGGGCGCCGCCAGCCTCACGCCCGACGAGCGGGCTTTCCTCGACCGGTTCAGCGCCGGCTGACACACCTTGGAGACGAACGAATGACCAGCACTCGCGTTTGGCTCGCGACGGCGGCAACGATCCTGCTCGCGCCGGTTCCGGCGCTCCACGCCCAGACCGCCCCCGCGGACCCGCCGCCGGTGCGGGGCTTCCCGCCGCCGCTGCTGGCCGACGAGCTGGCGCGCGAGGCGTCCCTCAGGGCCGTGCCGAACGCCGATACGCTCCGCGCCCAGCTGATCGCGCTGAGCACGGTGCCGCACGAGGCGGGGACCGAGCGGTCCCACCACGTCGCCGACATGATCCTGGCGCGGTTCCGCTCGTTCGGCCTCGACGCCTCGATCGAGCAGTTCGAGGCGCTGATGCCGCGGCCGACGAGCCGTTCGCTCGAGCTGATCGGCCCCGAGCACTACGCAGCGGAGCTGAAGGAGCCGGCGCTGGCCGAGGACCCGACCTCCGGCCAGGCGGACCAGCTCCCGACCTTCAACGCCTACTCGCCCGACGGCGACGTGACCGGCGACCTGGTGTTCGTGAACTACGGCGTGCCGGACGACTATCGCGTGCTGGACAGCCTCGGTATCAGCGTCCGCGGCAAGATCGTCATCGCCAAGTACGGCGAGTCGTGGCGCGGGATCAAGCCGAAGGTCGCGGCCGAGCACGGCGCGATCGGGTGCCTCATCTACTCGGATCCGAAGGACGACGGCTACTTCGTGGACGACGTGTACCCGACGGGGCCGATGCGGCCGTGGCAGGGCGTGCAGCGTGGCAGCGTCATGGACATGCCGCTCTATCCGGGCGACCCGCTTTCGCCCGGCTGGGGCTCGCGGCCGGGCTCGCGCCGCCTCACGATCGCCGAAGCCCAGACGATCGAGAAGATCCCGGTACTGCCCATTTCGTACGGCGACGCCCTGCCGCTGCTCCGCAACCTCGCCGGACCGGTCGCCCCCGAAGCGTGGCGCGGCGCGCTGCCGATCACGTACCACGTCGGACCCGGACCCGGGAAAGCCCACCTCGCGGTGCGCTTCGACTGGAAAACGCGCCCGCTCTACGACGTCATCGCGCGGATCCCCGGCAACGTCTACCCCGACCAGTGGGTGATCTACGGCAACCACCACGACGCGTGGGTGAACGGAGCCCAGGATCCGATCTCCGGTCAGGTCGCGCTCGACGAGACGGCGCGTGCGCTTGGCGCGCTCCTCAAGACCGGATGGCGGCCGGCGCGCACGATCATCCTCGCCGCGTGGGACGGCGAGGAGTGGGGCCTGCTCGGCTCGACCGAGTGGGCCGAACAGCACGCGGACGAGCTCCGGGCGAGGGGCGTCGTCTACTTCAACGGCGACGCCAACGCCAGCGGCTGGCTCAACGCCGACGGCTCGCACTCGCTCCAGGAGTTCCTGCGCGAGGTCGCGCGCGACGTGCCCGATCCCTCGGGCAAGGGCAGCGCGCTCGACGTGGCCCAGGAGCACCGGCGCGAAGAGGCCGACCGTCCGCGGCCTTCCCGCAGGCGTGGAGAGGAGGGCGAGCCGCCGGACACGGCCTTTTCCATCGACGCGCTGGGCTCCGGCTCGGACTACACGGCCTTCATCGACCACGTGACCATGCCGTCGGCCAGCATCGGCTACGGCGGCGCCGTTCACGGCGGCATCTACCACTCCATCTACGACGACTACACGTTCTTCCTCCGCTTCGTCGACAGCACGATGTCCGCCGAGATCGCCCAGGCCCGGACCGTGGGAACGGCGGTCCTGCGGATGGCCGATGCACCGGTGCTGCCGTTCGAGTTCCGGACCGTCGCACGGACGTACCAGCGCTACGCCGACGAGATCTCCCGGCTGGCGGCGCGCAACGACACGACCAAGGGACTCGATCTCACGCAGCTCAGAGCGGCCATCGCGCGGCTGGACAGCGCGGGACAGCGCTTCGACACGGCGATGGCGGCCTTGGGCACCGCGACGCCGCAGCGTCTCGCGGCGCGGCGCGCCGAGCTGGGCCGGGCCGACCAGCTCATCTACGCCACCGAGCAGGCCCTCGGCGATACGGCCGGGCTGCCGCGGCGTCCCTGGTTCCGGCACCTGATCTACGCGCCGGGCTTCTACACGGGCTACGGCGTCAAGACGATGCCCGGCATCCGCGAAGCGGTGGAGGAGATGCGGCCCGCCGAAGCGCAGGCCGAGGCGGGCCGCGTGACCGCCGCCGTCCTGCGCCTGGCAGACGCCGTGGACCGGGCCTCGCAGGCGCTGGCGGCCGCGCTGAGGTAGGCGGCTTCCGGACGATGTCGCTCGGGCGCACGCTCCTGCTGCGCGCCTCGCGCAGCGCGTTTCTCGCGGCGCAGCTCAAGCGCCGGGCGTTCGTGGGCCGCGCGGTGCGCCGGTTCATGCCCGGCGAGGAGCTGCCGGCCGCCCTCGACGCCGCTGAACGGCTCGCCGCCTCGGGCCTCAACACGGTGCTCACGCAGCTGGGAGAGAACCTCACGAGCCGGGCCGATGCCGACGCCGTCCGGGACCACTACCTCGGAGTGTTGCGCGACCTCCAGCGCCACCGCCTCCGCGCTCACATCTCCATCAAGCTCACGCAGCTCGGCCTGGACGTGGACCGGGGCGCGTGCGAGCGCTCCCTCGACGCGCTCGCCGCCTCCGCCGAGGGGACCGGATCGTTCCTCTGGATCGACATGGAGGACTCGCACTACACCGACCTGACGCTGGGCATCTTCCGGCGCGCCCGCGCGGCCCACGCGGGCGTCGGTCTCTGTCTCCAGGCCTACCTCCGCCGGACCGGCGCCGACCTCGACTCCCTGCTCCCGCTCGCGCCCGCGATCCGGCTCGTGAAGGGCGCGTACGCCGAGCCGGCGGACGTCGCGTTCCCCCGGAAGGCGGACGTCGACGCGGCCTACCTGGCCCTGGGGGAGCGGCTGCTCGAGCACGCCGCGCGCGGCGCGCGGCCGGTCTTCGGCACTCACGACGTCCGCCTCATCGAGCGGCTGCGCGCGCGCGCCGCGAAGCTGAAGCTCCCGCCCGGGACCTGCGAGTTCCACCTGCTCTACGGCATCCGCGACGCCGAGCAGCGCCGGCTGGCCGCCGAGGGCGAGACGGTGCGCGTCCTGATCAGCTACGGAACGGCGTGGTTCGCCTGGTACATGCGCCGACTCGCCGAGCGGCCGGCCAATGTCTGGTTCGTCCTGAAGAACTTGATCTGAGAGAGATCAGTT
>Ga0209777_10006980_pt1 | contig 12615 bp, 9 predicted proteins | sample FrelakmetHBP12HB_FD_187147 | JGI IMG/M metagenome (GOLD analysis project Ga0209777, IMG submission 187147) | Freshwater lake sediment microbial communities from the University of Notre Dame, USA, for methane emissions studies -HBP12 HB (SPAdes)... | ecosystem: Environmental > Aquatic >...
CGCTGTTCTTCAAAGGCAATGTAATTTCTTCAAGTGAAGATTTAAACAAATCACCTTTATCTAAACCAACACCCATACCTGAAGGTTGAAACTCTTCAAAAAATCCGTTGCTGATTTTTATTATTGGAACATGGCCGGCTCTGCAAAATGTAACTGTGTTTGTTTCGACATCAAACAAAGCCAGAGTAACAGTTATAAACCAATTCTTCTCTATGTTTTCAAATATATTTTTATTTACTTCGATGAGCACATCGCGCGGAGATTTACCATCTATGCAGTAGAGCCGAATCATAGTTTGAAGTTTGGACATATATAATGACGCGCTCAAACCTTTGCCGGAAACATCACCAACCACGACAAATAATTTTTTGTCTGAAACTTTTATAAGATCAAAATAATCGCCGCCCACCTGCAAAGCCGGAATCATTTTTCCGGCGATATCAAGTTTTTCAATTTTGGGAAAGGTTCTAGGAAGCAGCGTTTCCTGAATCTTACGCGCATTTTCTAAATCTCTTTCCATTTTTTGTTTTTCGGCTTCAGATTCATACAAGCGTGCATTCTCAATAGAGATTGCAGTTTGAAGTGCTGCGGCAAGAAGCAAATCTAAATCTTTACCGGTGAATTGAGAGCCGGTTTGTTTTAGACCGAACAACAGAAGTCCGATCAATTTAGATTTAATAATGAGTGGAATTATTGTATAAATATTTTCAGAAAGAAAATTATCTGCCGAAGGACCTAATATTTCTCTGAAATCTTGACGTTCAAGAACCTGCTTTTTGCCAAGCATCATACATTCTATACAATAATTTTCTAAAAGCGGATTTTCATTATTAACTACTAAATGAGTAGTTGAAATTCCTTGCCTGCGGACAAGTTCAAAATCCCCTTTCTCATTTTTTAATAACAAACCGAAAGTTTCTATTCTAAGCGATTGAACAAAAAGTTTTTGGATAGAATTAAAAATGTTTTCCCTGCCAACAACACTTGCAATTTCCGCACTGAACTGAAGTAACCCTTTTTGAAACGAAAATTGTTCAGGGTAAAATTTTTCTGTTATAAAATCCTGGAATTTATTTTTTGATGACTGGAACACGACTGCGAACAAAACAAATACTGCTCCAAAAATTATTCCCTGGTATTCTGTTCCGATTGCAGAACTTACACTCTGACCTATAACATATATGAGCAAGAAATAAATTGCAGCGATTGAAACTGTTGCTGCACCATAAACAATTGTATTTTTAACGACTTCGCTGACATCCATTAAAGAATAGCGAAAGATTGAATAACCAAATGCAATTGGAAGAAGAGCAACAAGAATAATTGGAGTAAAATAATAAGGATTGTTAAAAATTAATCCGGCAAGTGAAGAAGCTAATGTTGTTGTATAGATAAGTGCAACAACACCTATAAAGTAAGCGACTAAGATTACAAAAATCGAATTCCGCTCCCGCTTATCTCTAAGTTTTATATAGTTAAGAAAAAGTAAAACTAATCCGGTTATAAATGATAATCCAAGAATAAGTCCGATTGCATTATTTATCCTATCGAATGCATTGCCTGTAGTTTTATTATAAACAAAAAGTATTTTAAGAATCTCAGCGGTGAAAAAAACAACAAATGGGGCTACCATCAGTACGCGGTTAAACCAAACTTTTTTAATCAATTTATTTTCATTAGGGAAAAAACAGAAAAACCTGATTAACAAGAAACCAAAAAAAGAACCACCAAAAGTCCATAGTGTATCAACCACAAGAAGAAGGAATCTATTTTCGAAAATAGGATTTAAAGCGCCTTGGCCGCGGTACAATAAGTTGACCATGGCATATAAAATTGACACAACTCCGATTTTATAAAATATTCTCTGAGTTTTTCCTTCCGGTTTTGCCATTACTACAATGAAACCGACTATCAACCAGAGAAAAGAAAGTAGCGCGAAAGCAAATCCGGAAAAAGTAATTAATTTTTTTACCTGTACTTTAGTTTCAAAAACTTTTCCGCTGCGGCTAACAGTATATGTTGCATAATCTCCGGCTTGAACTCTATCCAATAAATGGGAAGCTATTATAAGATTATATGTTTTCACTCCGTCAATTGCGACAAGATTATCACCATCGCGAATTCCCGCGTTCCATGTTACGCCGTTTACTTTAACAAATTGAAAGGCAATAGCAAGAGTATCCCCAGCAGTTTTCTTTTCAACCCATAAGCATTCGTCATTAGATTGAGCGGTAACTTCAAAGATGAAGAAAAAATTGATGAGACCGATTACAAATAGAATGACAGTAGCAAAGAGAATAAATTTTGTGCGGGTTTTTATGTAAAATCTTTTAAGAAAATTTATCATAATTATTTAACCTTGATTACAAGACTTGTTATATCATCAGATTGTTCTGCCCCACGTGTAAACTCTTCTACGCTTGTTCTGATGTGTGTGAGAATGTTTTCTACATCTTCTTCACTCTTTTGTAATGCTAATGCTTCCAGTCTTTCATCAGAAAATTCTTCCCACTTCACATTCATGGCTTCTGTAATTCCATCTGTAAAAAGTACAATAGCATCGCCGGCTTCAAGTTGAACAGTTTCTGAAATATATGGAATCATAGTTTGCATAACACCAAGGATCATTCCGCCTTTTTTCAGTTTAATGACTTTTCCTTTTCTGATCAGCAGTGGAGGATTGTGACCGGCATTAACATAAGTCAATTCTTTTTTGCTGTTAACAAGAATCCCCCAGAAAAACGTAATGAAACTTCCCATCGTTGTGTTTTCTGCAACGAGATCATTCATAAGATCGGTTGATTCCGCCAACTGCAGTTTCATTTTACAAATTGACTTTAAGAATGCTTGAATATTTGCCATTAATAATGCAGCAGGAACGCCTTTGCCGGAAACATCTGCGATAGCAAACAAAATTCTTTCATCATCCAATTTTAAAATATCATAGTAATCACCGCCAACCATACGCGCCGATCTATTAAACGCAGCAATTTCAAAATTTGAAAGCTTTGGAATAGATTTCGGAAGTAGATTATTCTGTATGCTGCGCGCGGTTTCTAAATCTTTTTCAAGCTTCTGTTTTTCCAAAGTTTCTACGAATAGCCGTGCATTCTCAATCGAAATGATTGCGAGACTTCCTACTGAAGAAACAAATTCTATGTCGGGTTTAGAGTAATACTGTTCATTTTTTCGTTTACCTAAGAGAATCAATCCTTTCGTTTCTCCTTTGATCTGCATTGGTACGATTAACTCAATGCCAACATCAGCAAACGGTTTAAACTGGTCGGAAAATTCATTCCGTCTAAGAGGATTTACAAATTTATTTGGTTCACAGTTTGTTAGAACAGATTTAAGATGTGTTTCATCAAAACGGTTTTCAAGAAAATTAATTTTGTCGCCAGAACAATAAACAACCGCATACCTCGAAACCAACATTTGTCCAATCAACGAATAGACAAGCATCTTGCTAACCATTTCAATTTGTAAGATGCCGCTGAATTCTTTGCTTAAATCAAAGAGTGAACTTAACTGGTTAACCTTAGCGTCAAGATCACGGTTAACTTTTTTAAGTTTATCAACCATAATTGAATTTTCAATTGCAGTTGATCCGACATTGAGAATAGTTTGTAAAAAATTTACATCTTCTTCTTCATAAGGTTTATTAGTAAGGCGTGGACCAAGAATTATAATTCCTTTTAATCCACCGGAAGATATTATCTCTTGAAGAATTGGAAAATTATTTTGCTCGATAAAATTGCGAAGCCTGCCGTCAGTTTTATAATTGTTAATTGTAACAATCGGAAATTTCTCGAGTATATTATTTTGAATCCCCTTTGACGTTTTAATCTCAAATACATTTTCTTCATTTAACAAAGCGATCAAACCCTTAGTGGTGTGGAATTTTCCGAAGCACGTAAGCAGCATATTGTTCAGCGTAAAATTTAGATCGAGGGTTGAGTTGATTAGGTTGCTGAAATCAACTAAGGCAGAAAAATTTCTGAGGGCGGCGTTACTATCCAATTGTAACATGTTATGTAGAGAGATACTTTACTAAAACAACTTGGTTTTTATTTCCGGTAAGGGTAGAGTATTTAACTTCGTCCATCAATTTTTTCATAAGAAACATACCTAAACCGCCAATACGTTTACTTTTGTAATATTCATTCAAGTTTGGTTCTGGTATTTTGTTGGGGTCAAAGTGTATACCTTCGTCGGTTATCGAAATGCTGAATTTGGCGTTTTTGAAAATAATTTTGATAAAGATATTACCATCCGGAGAATATTTGTAGGCGTGTTTGATGATGTTCGTACAAGCTTCATCAACAGCAAGAATTATTTTTCCGACCATCTCTTCAGAGAATCCGCTATTTGCTGCGGCAGTTTTTGTAAACTCTCTGATAGAAGAAAGATTTTCCGTTGTGCTTTTTACATGGAGTTCTTTCTCAAATATTTTTTTAGAAGAATTCAAGCTTGTCCTCAATTATTAAATTTTTGAACAGCTTCATGTTCTTCGTTGTAGAACTCGTATAATATTGGAAATCCGAGCAAGTCGAAAATGTTGTAGACATTTTCTTTCATGTTGGAGAATTTTATGTCTCCCATATTTTCCCGCATAGTTTCCACATAAGCCATAAAAACTCCAAGTCCCGCGCTGCTGATGTACTTCAACTCGTTGAAATTGACAACGACTTTATACTGTCTGCCGTCAAGCAATTTGTTGAAGACATTCTCCAGCTCCGGAGCTGTGTGGGCATCAAGATACCCTTTTACATCAATTACACTTACGGAGCCGACTCCCCGCAAGTTGACATTGAAATCAGCCATTAAATATCTCCGCTTTTATTAATTATTTTTATTCCACTTGAAGATTACTAATGTGATGTCGTCATGTTGAGAATGGTTTCGTGAAAACAAACTCAACTCTTTCATTATTTCGTTTGAGATTGAATCTAAATTTTTATCACGATTTTTCAGAACGAGCGATTCTAATCTTTCGTAACCGAAATCTTCTTCTTTGTTATTCTTAGCTTCAGTTATTCCGTCCGAATAACATAATATAATATCATTATTCTTTAACTGAATTTCCATTTCTTTTAATGATGAAGCAAACCCGGGACTATAATCGAGTGCTAAGCCAACGCCTGCTGGTTGAAGCCGGTCAATTTTTTCCCCACTGCAAAGTAAAATTGGAGTGTGCCCTGCTCTTGCAAAATTAAGAATTCCGCTCTTCTTATTTATAATGCCGTAAATTGCGGTAACAAAATTTTTTTTGTCCAAACTCCCTTTTAATGTATCGTTAACTTTAATTAATAATTCACGAGGATTGGAAATTATTTTCGAAAGCGATTCAAAAACTCCCTTCACTTCTGCCATTATAAATGCAGAACTAATTCCTTTACCGGAAACATCGGCAACAACAAATCCAAGACAATCATTACCGAGTTCGAAGAAATCATAATAATCGCCTCCGACTTCAAATGCCGGAACAAAGAGAGCAGAAATTTTTAACTCGTCTGAACACGGTATAGTGTTCGGAAGAATTTTTTTCTGAATATCGCGCGCAACATCAAGTTCTTTCTCTAACCGTTCTTTTTCAATTGATTCTTCAATCAGTTTAGCGTTTTCGAGAGCAACGGCAGCGTAATCAGCGAACGCTTGAACAGATTTTTTTTCATCCTGGTCAAAATCATTTTCTCTGTAACGCGCTGCAAAAAGATAACCGTTTATTTTCCCATGCACTTTCAATGGTGCGATAGCTATTGATTTATATATTTGCTCATTCCCTTTCGGATTTTGATTCATCAAATCATATTGAATTATTTCAATGGTATCATAATCATTCTCCCCAGTTCCCAAGAGATTATTGGTAATCCTATCAGCATCCACAAAACCAATTTTATGAACCGAACTTAGCTCAATATTTTTACCGCGTTTTGTGATCAGCCAAGCCGAATCGGAATTGCAGACACGTGTTGTGATTGATGTGATCGTTTGCGCTAATTCCTTAAAATCGAAAACTTGTGTGATAAGTTTAGTCAAATCCATTAATGAAGATACCTCTTCAGATTTACTATCAAATGCTTCGGCAGTAGGTAAATGAAAAAGCGTTGTAAAAAATATAATTCCGAGATAAATCGAACCGTAGATCATAACGAGATTGATGAGTGTGTGAAGCCCAGGAGAAAACGTAAAAATAATCTTACGCATTACATTATTATCGCCAATCATCGCAAAATTTAATCCATACAAAATGGAAAGGACAACCGATATTATCAGCAGATAATATTTCTGCTTTTTAGGTAGAAACGCAATCCAAGCAACCCGTAGCGAATTCAAAAAGATTAGAACAATTGTAACAACGTAAAATGCATCGCGTGCATAATCGAAAGTTGAATCAAATAATAAAAATATGTTCGAGAAATAACTGAGTGTAAAAAAAACAAGCATAGTGTTAAAGAACATTTTAGGATCTTTTTTCTGCCGTAGGAAAAACAATTCACGGAATGTAGAGAAGATATAATCAACCGAACCGATAAAAACGAAAATTAATAGAATAGAAAAAATAGAATTAAAAAATCCTACACCTTTATTATTATCCGGTGAACCCAGAATTGCTTTTGAAATTGAAACAATAAAAAATATTAGCGCTGCAAGAATTCCGCCGTTCAACACTAAAGTCAGAGGCGAATCAACTTTAGATTTCAAAAACTGATGGATATAATTGAAAAGGAAAAAAACTGTAAGAAAGACTAGAATTTCGTTTATAATAGCCAGTAAAGTTGAATCATGAAGCGGAAAAATTAAATTAAATAAGAAAAGTAAAATGGAAACAAGAATGGCGTTTTCAAGTCCTCGTGAGCGTGCAAAATTTTTAATTTGGTTATTCATTATTTTCTAAATTATGTCTGCAAACTGTATTGCTTTTCTTTTTATTTCACCTTGGTAGAATCGTTCTTAAATTGTTTTTGCTTTTTAAGTTCGTTTGCCCACTTTTTCATATCTTTTTTGAATTTTACCCTTGAAAGTGAGTCCTTTAAATTGAACTTAAGATTACGTGCGAATGAATCCATCTTGGCACCATATTCTTCCCAGCTTTTCGCATTTTGTTGGGAAAGCATTTCCATTGTTTTACTCACAATTTCGTACGGGTCAATAATTTTCGTTTGAGTGTTTTCTTTTTCGCCCGGTGTTGGTGGTACTTTTGGACCCTGCTTTGTGATTCTTGTATTTGGTACATTCCAGGAAATTTTTTTCATTTTTTTAGCAACTTCATTCAATTTAATTCTGATACTATCTGCAATCATTTTTTGAAGATTCATAGTCTCGATTGGGATAACCACTTTAAATAGATTGGAATCAATCTTGTAAGAATAATCCGATTCGGAGGTAGGTAAATCGTTCTTTCCTTCTTTACCTTGAGCAATATTAAACTGAAAATTAATATCTGGTATCTGTGGAGGATTAATATTTTGATTTTTTTCCAGTTCACTCATATTCCTATTGAATTTTTCTTGATTCCATGTAAAATGAGTTCTTGCAACAGTATCCGGTGTAATAAGAATATATTCATTTTGGGGAGTCTCCTTTGCAGAAACTATCATGTTTGCAACCTTATCATTTTTATAGAACTTATATGTTTGCGGAAATAGATCGTGCGTTTTTGCTGCATTAACTTTCTGAGCAAATGATAATATATCCGCGAGTGCCGCTTGTTGTAACTCCACAAGTTTAGGGTTAACAGCAACTGTGTTTTTATCGTTGACCAGAACTGAAGAATAAATTTCTTTCTTATAACTGCTTAAAATGGAATCGGCTTCTTTCCTTTGTGTTTCATTCAGTCCTAAATATTTTGCAAAAATCTCATAGTTGTTAGTGGATGTATTATAAGACGCAGGTTTTATTTCATAGACATTATTATTGGAGCCGTCATTCGAAATTACCAGTACTTTGTTTTTTTCTTTATCCAAAGGAAGACTCTGATACAGGGCAAAATTAAAAACATCTTCGTCGGTAATATTGGTTTGGAATAGAAGCGGTTTAAGATTTTGTGCTAATGTTAGCAGATTATTTTTACTAGCTTCAATCATTCTGCTTATATCGCGCTTTTTATACTTGAAGAAGAACATAAGCGCAATAGTTAATAGTATTAACAAAATGAACGGAATATATTTCTTAACCTTGCTAAGACCTGAATTAGATTTATTTGATGACTTTTCCATTTTACTATTATCTTAATTCTTTTTGATATGGTTCAAGAATTATTTTTAAGTTTTCACGCGCCCGGAATATTCTCGATTTAATTGTTCCTACTTCTGTTCCCAGCTTATCGGCTATTTCTTTATAACTAAACCCATCAATATCTCTCATCACCAGCGGAATTTTTAATTTTTCCGGCAGCTTTTCGATCGCACTTCTTATTAAATGCGGTATATCAATATTTTCAGAAAACGGTCCAGTTCCATACTCTGTATCCGTATCCTTTATTGGAACAAAAATGCTGCGAACCCTTTTCTTACGTAAATAATCCCTGCACTTATTTACTGTTATTCTGTAAAGCCATGTTGTAAACTTAGACTCGAAACGGAATTCTTTTAGATTGTGATAAACACTAATAAAAACATCTTGAGAAATATCGTCAACAAATTCAGTATCGCCCAGCGTTAAAAAAACCAAGTTTCTAACTTTTTCTTTATGTTTAATTACCAGCGTTCTAAAAGTTGATTCGTCTCCTTTAATAAAAATACGAATCAAATCATAGTCTTCTTCTTTAGCATTCTTGTCCTGACTAAAATCGAACTGCTTTTTATCTTTTAGTAAATCCATACTTTTAGACGATGATAGGAGTTTAATGTTCCTCTCATACTCAAATTTATCGGTATTATTTTTTCAAATGAAACGGATGTAAAATAACTTTCTTTTTACTCGAGTATTCAATAATTTACTTGTGAATATAAATATTTGTAAACGATTATATCCAATCAACATTTTTTGATTTTGAATGTAATTAAATTATATAAAAGTGATTTTTAACTTTAACTAAAATTTAAGGAGAGACCATGAAAGTGAAAACAGTTGAGAAATACGGAGCAGTAGTAATTGAATTAAAAGGAAATGTAATGGGCGGTCCCGAAGCTCAAGAATTCAGCGATTTACTTCATAAATTGATTAATGAAGGTAAAAAAAATGTGATCGTTGATTTGGCAGAAACCAAATTTATGAACAGTTCAGGACTTGGAATGCTGATCAGCGGCTACACAACAATGAAAAACGGCGCCGGATCTATGAAGCTTGCAAATGCAACCGAAAAAATTGAAAGTCTTCTTGTTATAACAAAACTCATCACGGTTTTCGAACACTTTGCATCTGTTGAAGAAGCTGTAAATAGTTTTAAATAAATTGCGGAAAAATAATTTAGTTTTATAGAGGTTGTCTCAGAAGTAATTTTCCAAATAATAAATCTGTGTTATCTGTGTGCTATTTTTAATAATAATTACTTTTGAGACAGCCTCTTTATTTTTCCTATCAAAATTTTAATTGAGGATTAGATGGGAGTAACGGTTATCGTCGGCAGCCAATGGGGCGACGAAGGAAAAGGAAAAATCGTTGATATCCTTAGCGAACGAAATGATATAGTTGTGCGTTATCAAGGCGGTGCAAATGCTGGCCATACTGTTCTAATAGATGATAAACAATTCATCCTCCATCTAATTCCAGCCGGAATACTTCGAGAAAATGTAATTTGCGTAATTGGCAACGGTGTGGTTATTGACCCCAAAGCTCTTCTTGATGAAATAAAGACTTTAGAAGAACTTGGTGTGAGTGTTAAAGGCAGACTTTTTATAAGCCATAATGCTCACTTAATAATGCCTTACCACAAACTACTCGATTCAATCAATGAAAACAGTTCCTCAAAACTCGGAACAACCGGACGCGGAATTGGTCCGTGCTACGTTGATAAATACGCGCGCAAAGGGATTAAAATTGTTGATCTGCTCGATAAATCTGTTCTCGAAAAAAAAATTAAAGAGAATATCGAAGAGAAAAATAATCTACTTAAAAAAGTTTACGAACAAAAAGAACTTGATGTAAATAAAATCATAAAAGAATATTTGGAATTTGACAAAGCGATAGATCAATACATAACGGATGTTCCTCAATTTCTTTACAGTGCTTTAAGTGATGGCAAGTCAATTCTTCTTGAAGGCGCACAGGGTGCATTGCTGGATGTTGATTTCGGAACATATCCTTACGTTACATCATCAAACCCAACTTCGGGCGGCGCTTGCACAGGTTCTGGTATTCCCCCAACTAAAATAGATTCAGTAATTGGAATAGTTAAAGCATATACAACTCGCATTGGATTAGGTCCTTTTCCAACAGAATTGCTGGGAGAGGAAGGCGAAAAATTGAGAAAGGTTGGAGCTGAGTATGGTGCCACAACGGGAAGACCAAGACGTTGCGGTTGGTACGATGCATTCCTTGTCAGTTATTCACGAATGATAAACGGAATTGAAAGAGCGGCAATAACCAAACTTGATGTATTAAGTTATTTAGATGAAATAAAAGTTTGTGTTGCTTACGAAGTTAACGGAAAACGTCTTAAATCGTTCCCTGCTGATGTAAATCAAATGATGCAAGTAACACCTGTTTACGAAATGCTGCCAGGTTGGAAAACTGAATTATCGAATATAACTGATTATAACCAGTTGCCATCCGACGCAAAAAATTATTTACAATTCATTTCCCAGCAAAGCGGATTTGAAATAAGTATTATTTCAGTCGGACCTAGAAGAAATCAAACGATAGAATTATAGAATCTTTTTACCTTTCTTAAATAATTACATAATTCATTTAGTAAATTTCATACAAATAAATTCTTTTAGGAGAGCAACATGAAAATGTCCGGCGGTCCCGCTTCAATGAACATAAAACTTACTTTGATAATAATCGGAGCTGCGATAGCATTCGGAACGCTCTACTACACGCAAAATCTTGTTGGCAGACTCCAAGAAAGAGAAAAGGAAATTGTCCAGCTTTATGCAAGCAGTCTTGAGTTTGTTGCCAACGCCGAAACGCTTAATTCCGATTTCACTTTTATTTTTCAAAATATTATACAGAGAATTGATTTCCCGATGATTCTGACAGAGCAAAATGATCAAATCATTTCTACAGTTGCCGGCACTGGATACAAAAATATTCAACATGAGCCGGATCTTAATGGTAACGCTTTAAGAAAATTTCTTCAAGAAAAGATTGAACAGCTTGCGAAATCTCATTCTCCAATAAATGTCAAATCTCCTGATGGAAGAATTCTTCAAAAAATTTATTATGGCGATTCGGATATAATTGAACGGCTGCGTTATTACCCTTACCTACAAATTTTGTTTGCAGTCCTGTTCATTATCATTGCGTATTCAAGTTTTAGCTACATAAAAAAAAGCGAGCAAAGTAACATTTGGGTTGGAATGTCAAAAGAAACGGCTCATCAGCTTGGCACGCCAATTTCAAGTTTGATGGGTTGGAACGAAATGCTGAAATTGAATTACACTAATAATGATAAGGTTTTGGACATTTCAGAAGAAATCAACAGCGATCTTAACCGTCTAAGCAAAATCACTAAAAGATTTTCTAAAATCGGTTCTAATCCGGAACTGCAGACAGATTCACCTTACGAGACAATTGAACATGTAGTTAATTACTTTCAGAGACGTCTGCCGCAACTCGGTAAAAATGTTCTAATCACTATTGAAGGTGATAAAGAATTAAAAGCAAAATTAAATGTAGAACTGTTTGAATGGGTGATTGAAAATCTGATTAAGAATGCCCTTGATGCAATCGAAAATAAAGAAGGAAAAATTTCTTTTGTGATTACTTCAAATCGGAAAAAAGTCGAGATCGAGGTTTCGGATAACGGTAAAGGGATCGAGCTTAAAAGGAAAAAAGATATTTTTCGTCCTGGTTATAGCACTAAAAGACGCGGTTGGGGCTTAGGATTGAGTCTTTCTAAAAGGATTATCGAAGATTATCACAAAGGGAAAATCTTCGTTAAGCAATCAATTATTAATGAAGGCACAATATTTAAAATCATTCTTAGAGCAGCAGTAATAACTACATGAAAAATATTCCTTTTTACCGATGAACTATTACAAATACAAATAACAGAGTTTACTTAATAACTTTGTTTCTTTACTGAAAAACCATTTTTACAAACAAAAAAGCCAAAAAAATATTTTCCCAAGTCTAAGTATTAAGTTTTTTTATATACTAAACACATTTAAGATTCACAAAAAGTTTTTGGTATGCTCTTTGCTTATTAAAAGTGATTCCTATTACTAAATGTTAGTAGAACCTTCCTAATAATAACAGTTCTAACTGCTATGGCTCGCCCTCGACCATAGCAGTTGTTTTATGTACCCTACCTCCCCAAATAAAATCATTAACTAAATATCAGATTAAAAAAATCATTAAATTTATCTTTAAATTTTGCTGTTAAAACAGATGAACCGAACAAAATCAAAACGTCCTTCCTGGGATGAATATTTTTTAAAGGTTGCTATGCTTGTTTCAGAACGTGCAACCTGTCCGCGTATGCACTGCGGCTGCGTGCTTGTAAAA
>Ga0209777_10006981_pt1 | contig 12615 bp, 13 predicted proteins | sample FrelakmetHBP12HB_FD_187147 | JGI IMG/M metagenome (GOLD analysis project Ga0209777, IMG submission 187147) | Freshwater lake sediment microbial communities from the University of Notre Dame, USA, for methane emissions studies -HBP12 HB (SPAdes)... | ecosystem: Environmental > Aquatic >...
TCAACGAGGGCATCGTGCAGGTCGCCGCCCCCAAGGCCTTGAGCGGGCCCTTGCCGTCCGGGTCGGGACCGGAAGGGGCGGGAAGCTCGACCGTGAAGGACCCCATGACCTTGAGCTTGTCCAGCAGGACGCAGAAGCAGGGGTCCAGCGCCAAACCCTTTCCTTCAGAAGAAGGGGGATATTCGAACAGCGAGGGATCCTCGATCTCCGCCAGCGCCGCCATGTCCTGCCTGACCGCGTACACGAGGAGCTTGCCGCCCAGGCACCGGACGTTCAAGTACCGGGCGGGATCCCCCTCCTCCGCCTTAGGCTCCAATATCCCCGCCACGGGGGCGACCGCCTGCGAGAACGCCAACTTGTCAGCCTTGAAGAGCAGCATCCATGAACTCCTTGAAAAGGGCCGCGAAACCTTCCAAACCTGGGGGGATTATAGGGATTCGGAGGAACCAAGTCAAGGACATTCGGTCGCCAACCTGACTAAATTGACCTGCTTGACCGCGCGGTCAGGTCGCCTTCCCCTGGAGTCCGGGAGAATAGCAGCCCAGACATTAGGAGAAGGCGACCCAATCCCTGCGTTTCCTGCGCCTCCTGGCAAACCAAGGACCCAAGACCCATTCTGGGGGCTTTTGAGCCTCCCAGCCCCTGGGAAGCCCCAGGAACGCTTGCTTTGGGCTGTTTTGGGGGCTGGTCGCCTTCTATGGGACATTCTGTAATGGAGTCTGGCAGTCCAGAAACAGAGTCTGGACTCCCAAAGAAGGCGACTAGACCGACCATCCCTCGACAAATAGCACGGCGATCTCAAGGCATTTGCGGACCTTGTCCAGCATGAATTGGGAATCGTCCTCGCTCCTGACCCGCCGCTCCATGTCTATCCATATGCGGGCGTCCCCGGCAGCCTCCGCGATCAAGGGCAACTGGCTCGCCAAGGAATCTGGTCCCAAGCCCCCGGCATAGCCGCAATAGAGGGGAAGGACGGGAACAGAGGCGGGGATGTCTCTCGCCCAAATAACTCGGGGAGAGAACCGCCAAGGACCGCCTGGAGAGAAGACTGGGGATGCCGACCTGAACAACGGCTTGGGCCAGGATTGCGGCAGGGCACCCGCCCCTCCGCTGGTGTCGAACAGGGGAACGGCATTGACTTCCTTGTCCAGGGCCTCGTCAAGGATATAATCGTTCTCCCCGTCCATTTGAAAGACCCATTGCTTGCCGGGGAAGGACTTCATGGTCGCGCCAAACATCCCCGCGTTCCAGCCGTGCGGCTCGGCATGGAAGTTCAACTGGACCCTCTGGAACAGCCCGAAGAGATCCTTCCCGATGCCGTCTAGGAACCCCGTGCTGCCACAGAAAACCAAATCCCTGACCCATCGCCCGCAAAGATGGCAGGAGGCTCCGACCTGGGGATTAGCAGACAAGACATCGCGCAGGCCGTCCAGCCAGCCCCTGCTTGGGAAGCGAGTCCCGCCCATATGCCGCTCGCTGCATAGGATTCCCCATTCCACGAACGGAAAATCCCTGCTGATGTCGACCAAGTCCTTGGCGGAAACGCTGTCGTCCGCCCCCGTGACAGTAACGCGATCAAGCCTCATAACAAAATCCTCCAAACGCATTCTAGCAGAAGAACGACCAGGTTCAAGAGCCAAGAGGAGGATGGTCCAGAAACAGACTCCCAAAGAAGGCGACGATGGCTGCCAGAACATGGGAACAAGAGTCTGGACGCCAGGGGAAGGCGACCGCAATATCTTCAAGTCTTTTTGTTACGTTTGGCTTGTTCTTTTACTTTCAAGTCATGCGCCTCTTTAACTTTAATCTTTTCTAATAAATCAGTTGATTTGGCGCGCGACCTAACTAGCGCGTTATCGCAAGTCCTAGCGTCTATTGAGTTTATACCGCGCCTGTCCCTGTTAATATGCTTTACTATCTCCGCATATGACATATTCTTCAGGTAACAGTCCAGGACGCTCCTTTCCAACTTCGTCAACTTCCTTCTCAACGCCCTCTTGAGCTTGGCGTGCTCCTCCAGGCGCTCAAGGATGTCAATAACCTCGCCCTCCGAACCGGGACAGATGCTGGAGACGGGGGAACCGTCCCCATCATCATCGGTAGAGGGGGCGTCCAAGGAGATGGTCCCGGATCCAAGCGGCTTGTTGTGTATGCTGTTCGCCGACTTCAAGATCGTTACCAAGTGCCTGAAGAGGCACAACTTGGCGAACGACAAGAAGGGACCCTTGGTCTCGTCATAGTCTACGACCGCCTTGGTCCCCAGGGCGATCAGCCCTTCCTGGTAGATGTCGTCTGGGGAATGTCCTGGGATGCGGTAGAACTTGCGGCTGGACAGGTGCAAGAGGTACGAGTTCAATGCTTGGGAGATCTCGGCGAAGGCATCCTCGTCCCCGGTCGCCCTGAACCGATGGACGCAGGCAATGAGCCTATCGTTTTCGTCCTTCTGCTTCTGCGACGGCTTGCCCATTCGGATCCCCATAAGGGGCGTCAAGAGCGACGATATGCGGGGAGAAGGAATCCCCTCGTGCAATGGGGGCAGAATGCGCCCTCTTATCTTAATATAGTACCAGAATGTAGTCCAGGGAGCACTTTTTTCTGAGATTTTATGACCAAGGACGGCTTAGTCGCCTTCTTTGGGAGTCTAGCAGTCAACTCTTCTTGGGCAGCGGTTCCCCGTCTTCCAAGAACCTTTGTAATGCTACGACCTCTTGGCGCACGGACTCGTCACATTCGCTCCAAGCGGTCCCGTCGGCATGCCATCCGTCCAACAACTGGACAACCCTGCAAAGGGTCCCGCACATGCCATCTACGGCGTCGGGGGACAGGACAATTGGCTTGAACCTTATCTCCTCGGACAAGGGCGGAAGTTGCTGGTCCAGGATCTTGCCGCAGTTGGGGCACTTGATATCCTTGACGGGGACATTGGGAATCCTGTAGGTTGAGCCGTCAATGCGATGGACGACGATGTCGGTCGGGACGATGGACGAAACGGAGCCATGCCAGCCGAGGAAACACTTAAGCTTGTTCCAAATTCCCATGTCAAGACCCCTGGTAGACGGCGTCGCAGGCGTTGCACTTGAACCTCTTACCGTCCATAGACTTGCGGAAGACATTGCATCCGCAATCGCAACGGAAGGACTTCCCGCCAACCTTGGGCATGAAGTCGTTTTCCGACCATTTGTCCCGATATTCAACAAAGGCATTGTCTTCCAATTCCCCGATCTCCGCCAATTCCCGCAAATGGGTCTTGACCTTGGACAGGATGGATTCCAAGGAGGAGATTCTTTCCTTCAGGTTTTTGATGCAAGCCCAGCCTACATGAAAGTTGGGATTGAGGAACCCAGGCGGATGCTCGTCCAAGCCTATGGGCTTTTTGCAGTCTTTGCAAACTGGCAATTTATCAGGCATTGCTTGACCCTTTCTTCGCCTTCTATGGGCCCCTCTAACCGTCCTGGCGCAACATCTTGCCTGGATAAGCGTCCCGCAAGGACGTGTGGACTGCCTTGCCCATGTCTTCCAGACGCCTCTTTTCTGAGGATTTTCCAAGGTCAATCAGGGACTGCATGACGATGCTGTCGTCATCGCCTTCTTCCAACAGCCTAGACCTCTCGGTCTCTTCCCCTTTCTCGAACTCCTTGGCGGCGGCATCCATAGCCTCGACCACGTCCTTGGAGAGTTCATGCGAGAGGGGATAATCCCCCGGGGACCTCGTTACGTTTCCCCAATCGACCCATTGGCACTGGCAATAGGCGGTCAGGTAGCGGTCCAGGATGTCCAGGTCCTCCAGTACGCCTTCCAGGTCTTGTTTGGTCGCCCCCTTGTCCAAGAGGGAGCGGATCTTGCGCTGGAGGGAATAGATGCCGTTTAGTTCCATTGCCCAATCTCCTGGACGGTTGCCAATCGCAGTTCCTGTCTCCCCAATCGGTCCTGACCCCAGGGGAAGGCGATTCCTTGTCATGGTGCCTTGGGTACTGCCGCCGGGGTCTTGAACTTATTGAAGATGTCCAGCATGTCGGAGAAGGCGACATTGACCTGGCACTGGGGATTCAGATTGAAGACTGAAGCCTTATATTCCTCATCCAGGGACCTGATCCAGGCCCTGACCAAGCCCTTGTAACGCGCCTTGCCGACGAAGGAGCAAAGATGGTCGCGGATCTTGGGCATCTTGCCAGCGTCCTCGGCGGAGTAACCGGCATTGCGCTCAAAATCGAAGCCCTTGGATTCGCACATGAGCAAATCCGCGCAAAAAACAGCAGTTTCCCTAAGGAACTCGGCGGCCGGGACCCCGACCCCCAGGCACGAGGCGCTACGCGCCAGGGCGCCTGGCCAATCCCCCGTGACGACGCAACCGACGAACTCTCTGACCGTTTTCCTGCTGGGGACCCCCACGATCCCTGAAATCGCCGCAGCAGTCCCGTCCAAGGACCTGGCCTTTTCCAGCTTGGAGACGGCGTCCCTGAGGGACCCCCTGGCCGAGGTTGCGATGAGCTTGATTCCCTCTTCCTCGATGGTAATCCCCTCTTTCGAGGCCAAGGACCGCAAGTAGGAGGCGATGGCGTCCGCTCCCAGGGGGCGGAAGTCGTGACACTGGCAACGGCTCTGTATGGTATCGGGGACCCTGTTGACTTCCGTAGTACAAAGGATGAAGACTGCATAGGAGGGCGGCTCCTCCAGAAGCTTGAGCAGGACGGCCCACGCCTCGGGGGTCAACTGGTGGCATTCGTCGATGATGCAAATCCGCTTGCGCATCTCGATGGGGGGGCAGGAGATGACTTCCCGGATCTGCTTGGCGTCGTCGATGCCCCTCTTGCTGGCAGCGTCCATGTCCAGGATGTCCATCTGGCTCCGCCCGGAAAGGATGGACTGGACGAAGGGATCGTCTGGCGGGGGGTCCTTGGTCTGCCCCGTGGAGCAATTGATCATTGCCGCAAGGATGCGGGCGACGGTCGTCTTCCCCACGCCGGCCGGGCCGGTGAAGAGGTAGGCGTTGGACAGGTCGTTCCTGTCGATCTGGCTGGCGAGGATGGTCTTGACGCAATCCTGGCCGCAGACCTCGCCCAGGTTCCTGGGCCTATGCTTGTTGTACAGGGCCATTAAGTTCGCTCCAATCAGACCGCCTCGTAGAACGCAAGCAAGATCATGTTCATCTTCGCCGTCAGGGAAGAAGCGTCGTCTTCTTTTCCATTGGTTATTATCGCATCGGGGACGATCTTGTCAATGGAGGTCTCGGAGGAATGGGAGTCGCCCTTGATGCCGCGCCCCTGTACGCTGATTACATTGCCCCCGTACTTCCGAATCATGTCGGCCTCATCGGGGAACCGGACATCGGTAATCAGGATGTAGTCCGAACGGATCTTGTCAATCCGCCATTCCATCGCCTTGGTCCAGATGTCCTCGCCCCAGACTTTCCGGCCGAATTCGGTCCCGACCAACTGGACCACCTCGCGGACGCTAAGCTTTCCCATCCCAGCCCTTTCCCCGACCGGACCCTCCATGACCCAATCGGGAAAGTCTCCCCACCTGAACCTAGTCAGGAATTCCTTCTTGTAGTTGTCCGCCCACAACAGTTCGGATCCTATTCCCAAGGCGTCCTGGCAGAACCTCTTGATGGGATCGGCGAAGGCGATCAGGGTTACGGTCCTGCCGCGCTCCTTCAGCATCCTGGACAGGATGCCGGAGACGAAGTCCTTGCCCGCGCCCTTCTTGCCGCAGAAGCCGATGATCCTGGGGAACCTGGGGTCGCCAGGACAATCGGGACGGGACTTGGTCCCGTACTTATTTGATCCATACTCATTCGACCCGTACTCGTTTGGGGGGACAAAACACCCCCAGGGATCATCAGGGAGGGAGACGGGGGGAGGGGCTGCATAGGGCTTTTCCGGGATGGGAATATGCCTGCCTTCTGGCGGGACCTTCAGGGCGTCAGCGGTTTCGGTAAGGACAGAGTAATGGCAAACGGAGCAGGAAATCATGAGGGCTTCCTGGTCGTCGTCCAACCCATGGTCCATCAGGAACAATTCGGTCCCCTTCAAGAAGGCGATATGGAACCCCTTGGGATCCGCGTTCCCGCACTTGGGGCAGGGACAATGCTCGTGCTCAAATGGCAACAATTTCATGGGGAGACCTTTCCGCTGGGGGTCTTGGGCATCCATTCCTCGGGATGGTCTACGGCCCAGTCGACCATCTCATTGACCAAGTCCTGGAACTTGACCTTGGGCACCCAGCCCAAGACCCTCCTGGCCTTGCTGGCGTCCGCCAGAAGGTAATCGACTTCCGCAGGGCGATAGAACTCCGGGTTGATAACGACATGCTTCTCGTAGTCCAGTCCGACCCTTTGAAAGGCAAGTTGGCAGAAGTCCCTGACGCTATGAGCCTCCCCGGTTCCGATGACGAAGTCATCAGGCTTATCCTGTTGGAGGACCAGCCACATCGCTTCTACTACATCCTTGGCGTGCCCCCAGTCCCTCTTGGCTTCCAGGTTCCCAAGCTCCAGGGTCTTGGAGAAGCCATGATGTATGGATGCCACTCCCTGGGCTATTTTTTGGGAGACGAACTCGGGACCGCGTTTCCGGCTGGCGTGGTTGAACATGATGCCATTGGAAACGAACATCCCGTAGGACTCCCTGTAGTTAACGGTCATCCAATAGGCATACATCTTGGCGCATCCATAGGGGGAACGGGGATGGAACGGGCTGTTCTCGTTCTGGGGAGGAGGAGTAAGCCCGAACATCTCGCTCGTACTGCAATGGAACATCTTAGCCTTGGGGGCGCATGTCTTGACCGCTTCCAGGAGCCTAGTAACTCCCAGACCGGTTATGTTCCCGGTCATCTCAGGCTGTTGGAACGATACCTTGACGAAGGATTGCGCGGCCAAGTTGTATATCTCGTCGGGTCGGGACTGCCTGACCGCAGCCGACAGGGAGAAGGCGTCCGTCATGTCGCCTTCTATGATCCTGATGCGGTCCAGCAGGTGCTCGACGCGGCAAAGGCTCCCGTTGGAAGTCCTGCGCTTGAGTCCGAAGACCTCATAGTCCTTGGAAAGGAGCAGTTCGGCAAGCCATCCAGCATCTTGCCCAGAGATGCCCGTAATAAGGGCCCTTTTCTTGGCGGGAGTAGAAACAACGGGAGCTTCTGAGGTCACGAACCGTCTCCTTTCCATGAAATCGACTATCTCTGGGAACCATTTGATCTTGAGGGTCTTAATTTCCTTCGGGAAGGGACTGTTTGGGTCCTTAAGGGACAGGGAAACTAGCAGGGCATAAAGCCTGACCGTCTCTCCAAAATCCAACTCGGCAGACCCTACCATGCCCAAGATTTCCTTGACTATGTCCTCGGTTGAATTTTCCTTGGCTATCCTGATGATGGCGGGATCTTCCCGCCAACGCTTGCATAGGTACTCGGGGATGTTGGCAACCAACAGGCTGAAACTTAGTTCCGACAATTCCAATGGCTCAAGAGTAATCATGCCTGACCCTTCCCAAAAACCAAAACCTTCTCAATCCGGATCCTTGCACCATGGACTGTATATCCCACTGCGCTTAGCAAGTTCACGAACCTCTTCGGCAAAGACAGGATCAGACCCCCGGATCGAATCGGCATAGGCGTTCAGCGCAGCCGTAGAATGCCGGTCCTTGAGTTTGACAACGAAGAACTCGTCCTCGCTGCCCGTACGACCCCATTCTACCTTATCCTTGCGCAGGTTCAGGAGCGCGTACTTGCCCTTGCCGTCTGGATTGATATTGCGATCAAGTTGCATCCTTAATCCTGGTTTCCGAAACTTGGAAAAATCAACCGTCACCAAGTTTCTAAGGGTTCTTTCCATTCCCCGATGGGAGTGTCTTCCTCCTCCCAGCCGACCCGACCAGTTGTTGGATCGGACTCACATGCGGGGTGCCAATCCGCACACTGCTCCTTGGTTGCCCCTGCCTTCAGGGCGACGACCGAGCAGGTCCCCGTGAGGGATGCTGGCTTCGGCTTCAGGAAACAATCCCTCAGCCACGACCAAGACTTCTCCGACAGCGTGCGACTCCCCCATCTTCCTTCAAGGTTCCGGGAGATTTTACCGTCTTTGCCAGCCTTGTCCGCTTTACGACAACTGAAAGTCTTTCTTTCAACGATGCCCATTCCGCGTCTGGCGATGACCATCGCCGCCGCGCAATGGATGGGCATGGAGTACATCTTCTTGTATTTCAGGTCCCCCAAGACGCTGGTGAACGCTGGCTGGACCTCCTTGACTGGGACCCGTTCCTTCAGGGCCCTGGAGAGGATGCGAGGTCTGGGAACCAGACTTCCCCATGAGCAGCCGTCCGAGCCGAAACCTCAGCCATACAACCTCCTGGAAGCATATTCCAAGATTATATGGACTATTCCTTCCCCTAGGTTCGGGCAAGGAAACGGACGAGGTTTTTCCAAAAATCTCCAAGCTTAAACTAAGCAGATTCAACCTCGTTGAACGCCTTCAAGCAGCCCCCCAAGAACTCCCCCAGGATCCAGTCCGGCGTCCCGCTGTATTGTTCCAGGGAATTGGCATTGACCGCCTTCTCGAAGATCCGGTTGAACCTGTCCTCTGTCGCGCCAACAGAGAACTCTATCTTGGCCCCGGCGGACTCCTCGTCCAACATCTCGGCGAAGGCCTCCGCCAAGTCAGGGTCCATGACCTTGTTTTGCGTTTTGGCTTACACCATGCCTGGGCCGCCCTTTGCAACGATTCCGTACTTGCCATACCCTTCCTCCAGTCGCCTTCTCTTGCGCCCCATCGGCGGGACAGCGGGGATTATAACCCAAAAACGAATTATGGTCCAGGACCAAGTCCCAGCAAGCCCGCCAAAGCGGTTCCCCGCTCTTCCCAAGAAGTCCAGAGGACAAAACCATAAGAACTGCCATTAGAAGGCGACAAGCCCCTGGGAAGCCCCAGGAACGCTTGTTTTGGGCTGTTTTGAGGGGTCGCCCAACCGCAGGTTCCATTCCCCTGGAGGTCTGGCAGTCCAGAAACAGAGTCCAGACCCCCAAAGAGGCAGGACCTGCGGTGTCAGGACCTGCGGTATGGGACCTGCGGTTGGCGACCTTGACGGGAACGCCCCGATGGGATATGCTTGGTCAGGACGCCCAAAGAGGCAGGACGACCAAAGAAGGCGATAAGGAGACGGCAATGGTTAAGGAAGAAAGGTTCAAGTTCGTTGTCGATACGGAGCAGTATGCGGGAAACTTCGAGCGCGAGCTTTGCGCCTATGTCACGGGGCGATGGGACCAGGAGACCCATGGCAGGAACGAAGCCGCCCTCTATGAGAAGGAAACCGGCAAGGATCCGCTGGAATTCGTCGAGGACCGCCCCGTCGAGCATGACGGCTATTACAATCCCGCCCCCCAAGAGCTGTTCCCGACCCCCGGCTGGTTCAACAACGGCATGGGGGGGCATTTCAAGGACGGCCAGGAAAGCGAGGCGTTGGAGGCGTACAAGGAGGAGAACAGGAAGCATTATGGCGCCCTGATCAAGGAAAAATTAGGCAAGGACCTGAAAGACGAGGTCCAACGGAAGGCGGGCTGGACCAAGGAAGCCGTTGACAGGGAAGTCAGGGGGCACAGGAAAGACCTCCGGGAGTCCGAATCCTTGAAGGAGGTCAGGAAATACCCGGCATACCTGTCCGTCGCCATCTTTTGCGAGCGGGAGCCGACCCCCAAGGAAATCAAGCTGATGAAGGACCGCTGCCGCAAGTTCTCCGCCTTCAGCGCAAGCGAAAAACAGGAGGAATGGAAGCGCAGGAAGATCAAGATAACCGGCTTCAGGCTGGTCAAGGAGACGATAACGACTGAAGTACAAGAGCAGGAGGTCTGAGAGCCTTTTAATGGTCGTTTGGACTGCCTAGACGCCCAAAGAAGGCGACGGATTGTTCTGCAAAGCAATCCGTTCCTCCAACAACTCCATTCCCCTTCCTTTGTTCCAGGGAATGCGCCCCAGACCTATCTGACCAATTTTGATTCTGGTATCGTCCGCTACTGGATGACCCATAAGCTTGATAGAAAGGGCCTTTTTGGATTCGGAGCTTAGCGGGATTCCAGTCCTGCCCTGGAACCTGTTTGATTCCCAAGACTCCTTTACGGCGGCAGATATCTTGGATTTCCAAGTAATCTCCCTTCCCAACAAAGCCTTGGATCTCTTTTCTGAAACCGACTGCGCGGTCAATTCGCATCCAGGGAACCTGGACGCATATTCTGCTACGGAAATGCCATGCTTCTTCATGTGCATATGGTTTATGGTCTTGACTGTCTTGCCGCAGATCAAGCATTTGATGCTATCAGACATTGCCTGCTCCTTTCCAGCCTCATATTATCAAGGGCTTTTAACAAATCCGGTTCCTCATAGGAGAAACCCGCTGCTTTGCGTTCTTGCCATGCGATGTACGCCGAGTAATCTATCTTGTAATTGAACATGGGAAGGATGTGCGGCCTGATCAGGGCAATCAGCTTTTCGCTGTCAGAAATTCCTGCCGTATATATTCTTAACCCCTTACCTCTGGGTCGGAGAACCATTTCAATATCGTACTTGGATTTGAACCATTTTACGAGTTTGAGACAGCTTTCGATAGAGAACGAATCCGTACAGAAGCAGCAGTTGGGAGCAGGGGGAGCTACTAACCGCTTGTTGAAATCTACCATGCCATCATCCTGGTACCAAACTGCCAAGGAAAGAGGAGTGAGGACTTCCAGGATTTCATCGCAAACCTCCTTGTTCCCCTGCCCATAGAACAGGCTTACGGCCTTCTCTATGTCAGTATTCGCCTTGGTATAGAACCTATAGTCGTGCAATGGGTTGCCTAAAGTGCCTTCGTAAGGGGTATCCTTGGGGGGAACGGAAGCGACATTCTCGAACTCCAGGTACTTCCAAAGCAAGTAATCCCGCTGCTTGGTTCCCTGTCCAAAACCTACCGAGGAAGGCGACATTTTCTTGGCGTCCCCCAAGAGGCTCCCGTACAATATTTCCTTCTGCCTTGGAGTCAAAAGTATTTCGGTCTGTTTCCTCTTTTGGAAATTGGCGCCTTTGCACTTGATCCCATAGAGGGCTCGCAGAAATGTAGCCTCGTCCCTTGTCATCCCATATTTTTCAGACATCTCTTCCAGGGACATGCCGCTTTCATACGCAGACAGGAATTCCTCTTTGGACAGACGAACGCCGCCCTGCGCCAGCCTGCTGAGGAAATTGACGAGATGTTTGGAAAACCCTTCCGATCTCAATTCCTTGACAGTTTTGCCCATGAGAATGCTGTCTCTGAACTGTCGCGGCGTCATATAGGGTCGTTCCCTATTGCGGGAGCTGACCTCTATTTGGTTGTCCAGGTAAGGATCCAGCAAAGCCCAATCGTACTGCGGATGTCTCGGCATAATCAACCTCCCTTTCTGTATTCTTATACAGCGGAAGGAAGACCTTGGTCACAAAAAAACGGAATAATGTATTCGTTCATTTAGGCATTGGGATTGATTGGCTTGAAACTACTCTCAAGAAAGATGTATTTTTAACATCCCGAAGCATAAATTCAAAAGCGTGTATTCCGGCATAGTTACCGCCTGCTTTAGCTTACGCTTGAGGAATACAAGTATCTGAACCAGCGGGAATTATGGCACTTGATGTCATTGGTAAAGAGATTGGCTGTATCAGGAACCTCGACATCGTACATCGTATCAAAATGCTTGGTCATCGTTACCTTATCAACACTATCTGCGCGACCATCGGCAGAAACCAATTCATCCCTCTTCTTTAGGGTTGCTAGGGGGCTATATCGTCCATTGCTGAAAAATAAGTGCTCAGCACTTGCCTCTACGACCTTGCCATTGGTAGTCTCTAGTCTAAATATCCGTTTGATCCCTGATTGCCAAATACATCCTATATTGCTAAATAATAGTCCTTTGGGACCATCAGATATGACTTTTAGAGCCTTTCCTTTTGAAAATGCCTTATAAGTTTCAAAAACAGAAATACATCCTAACTCCTTACTGTGTATATAGTTAAGTGCCCCCGCGAAACAGCGACCCCCCGGTAAAGTTAGTTCCGGAGTACTCACTGCCGCCAAACCAACATACCGTTGCCTCTTTACTTGCTTCTTCTCTTCCGCGAACTCCTTCTCGGAATTATCTTTAATGCTTTTGAAATTTTCTATAGCATCTTTCGCCCTTTCGGGAGATCCAAAAATTGTCGCCGGCTCCTGGAAACTGAAGTCAATAATCAGCTTCTTCATGGCGTTCTTGGTCGCGCCGAGCATGAGGGTCCCGACGTAGTTGTCCGGGACATTGTCCAGGGTATATGAAGTTCCAGGTGCTTGTATGTTTATTTGCGACATTGAATCTGAAAGGAACTGGGTCTTGTCCCCAGTCGAGAAGTACCTCCAATTGTAGGAAGCCTCGATCTTGTCCGTATCGTGGAGCGGGGTTGTGAAGGTCGCCGTCCCCGTGTCATAATCCAAGGTAAATCCGGTAGAGATTATCTCCCCGTTCTTGCGGACCTGGGCGCCCAAGTTCCAACGGGGCCAAGTGAAGAAGAAAGAGTCCCTGCCGGCGTTCCTCCTGGCGATTTGAGCATAGACCGGGATGGCGTTGACGACTCCGACATAATGATCCAGCGCGTCC
>Ga0209777_10006982_pt1 | contig 12615 bp, 9 predicted proteins | sample FrelakmetHBP12HB_FD_187147 | JGI IMG/M metagenome (GOLD analysis project Ga0209777, IMG submission 187147) | Freshwater lake sediment microbial communities from the University of Notre Dame, USA, for methane emissions studies -HBP12 HB (SPAdes)... | ecosystem: Environmental > Aquatic >...
GAGTATCCTGACTATAACCTTACTATAGATTGTCTCGGGGACAGTATCGACTTTGAAACATTTCCATATCCCCTTAAAGACATCACGGGCAGCATAAAGATAAAGAAGGATAGTATTACACTGGAGGATATCACTGCAACCACCGCCGATAACGTGCAGATAACATCAGCTTCGCCGATTATAAAAATGAGTGGTCAGGTAGATTTGGTTGATGGTACATTCGGCAGCGGTCGGTTCAAACTATGTGCCAATGACATCCTCCTTGACGAAAGACTCAGCATCGCTCTTCCCGAAAGCATTCAAAATTCTTACCGTGGTCTCTCGCCTACCGGCCGATTCGACCTGGATTTGGAAAGCATAAAAATCTTCAATGCCGCTGACGGTGAGCAATATATTGACTTCGCAGGTGCTGCCAAACTAAGTGACTGGGCTTTCAATGTCTCGCCGCCTTTAACCAGATTGAATGCTGTTTTAAAGGCAAAGGGCTTGTATAAAACCGATGAAAGTTTTTGCCAGGGCCAGGTTATTCTTACGGCAGATGGACTTAGGATTAAGGGCAAATCTTTAACCGGGTTAAAAGCAATTATCAATTACAGCCCCGACCAGCACAAATGGTTGTCAGAGAATATGGTTGCTGATTGTTATGACGGCAAATTTACAGGTAAATTCGAAATGAAACGGTCACCTGAGCAGGCCCTGATGTATTCGTTACAGGTAGGCTTTGAAGATATTGACTTGAAACAATTCCTCTCGGATACAGAGCAGGAAAAAGCTCAGCGCGACGACTATACAAGCGGTGATATGAGCGGCTCATTGAGTATTGTCGGGCATGTCGGCGACAGCTCTTCACGCCTCGGCAGCTGCAAACTGCAAATAACCAATATGCAGGTGGGCAGGCTCTCTTCAATGGCAAAACTGCTGATTGCCCTTAAACTGACAGAATCCAGTGACTATGCCTTCGACCGTATGTTCATTGATTCATACATTAAGCACAACAGGCTTTTGTTTGAGCGGTTCGATTTATCCGGCAGGGCAATTGCCTTTAACGGCTCAGGCTGGCTGGACCTGCAGACTCGGGACCTCAATCTGGTGCTTACAGCCAGGGGAAAACGGCTTGCCACAGAAGAACCCGGCGTTCTGCAGTCTTTGACGGAAGGTCTTGGTCACGGCGTTGTGAGGATGATTGTTACTGGCAAGCTCTCTGACCCTCAGGTAGTAACCACGGCATTGCCGGTCATCAGGGAAGCAATGGGAATTCTTGGCACAAAGCCGGCTGCACAAAAACAGAAAAAGTAAGTTAATCTGCCAAAAGTTTTTTCTAAATCGCTTTCCAATGGCTTCATAACCTTTACCACTTTTTATTTGCAGTCTTTGATAATTACAAACATGTATTATTCAAGAAAATCGCTCTAAAAGGCCGAAAAAAACACATAGCCAGCTACACCGTTCGTAAAAGGATTTTAAAAATGGGAACAAAAACAAATGAAATAATTTTGCAGGAAAACGGGATCTCGTGGCGGCTCAAGAAATCCCTTCTGCCAATCGACGAATATGCAAAGCGGGAGGGATTATCCACAGGTATCATTGAGGAGTGTGGAAAGCTCGGTATTGTCCAGACAAGAAAATTCAAAGGCAAAACATTCGTCGTTGATATCCCTCTGATCCCATATTCCCGCCTCTTAGAAACTTCTGACAAAGCTGCGGCGGCAGACGATGACCTCATCCAAGCCGGAACTATATCTCAATTAGTCAAAAAGATGGTGCTTAAAGCCTGCCGGATAACGGGTAAACCGGTGGAAATATTTAACGACGAAATTGGCCGAGACGAAAACACTTCTGATGCGACCGACCGCTAATGTTCGCTCGGCAGGCAATACCAAAAATCATGCTTCAATCCAGATTTGACAGTTCCTTTTCACTCCACCCATCCGGAATACCATATGCGTGAATAATTGTAACAGCCGGTGAGCATGAAATGCCGCCGGGATTAATTCCAGGCTGGCCCTCAGGAATGGAAATACCCAATTCAGAGAAATACTCCCGCCAGGCAGGAACTGTAGCTCCTGTATCCCGGTCTTTGAACGTCATAGGTTGTAACGTAAACAGAGGCACATTATTGGCCCGTAAAAATATCTCATAAATAAGTTCTGAACAATAGTAGTCCTGGTTGCCAATGACAAATGTTTTATCGTAGGGCATTCCTTCCAAAGCAAAGGCTTCTTTAAGTGCAAGGGGTATCAGGCAGCTAAAGGCGGGTTTTAATCGTCCTACTACAACTTTCGGTCGGCCCTTTGCATCGAAACTTCGATTGAGAAAAGTCTGTAATTGCGTTACCTGCACACCGTTTGACACTGCTTCGACTACAACGAAGTGACCATCGGCATCTCTGGCTGCAATGCCTACATGTGAAAACTTAGCCCCCTTGAATCCGCTTGTGACTTTCTCGATTGCATCGCAAAGTGGCACACAATCAAGGTCCTGGAAAAGCAAATCTCCCTCCTTCGGCACGAAATCTTGCCTTCTTTCAAGGCTGTTCTGTCCGCATCCAAGAACAATCAGGCTGCTCGCAAGCAGTAGAATAATCTTTTTTTCATCTAAAATGAAAATTTACAAAGCCTCCTGCCTGTGTGACATTTTTAATATTTATTTTTCTATTCTGTAGTGGTGATAAGCACATCATCAATCCGGAAGTTCTCGCCGAAGCTGAGAGATGCTCCCGGAAATCTGATGCGAAAGTTACTTATGAAGTACTGGGCATCGGCACCGGAATTGTAGATAGTATCACTGTAATACAGCCAGACATCTTCCTGAGCATTACCGACCTAAAATATGTCATTGTAACCACTGCCATTATAGTACTACGTACAGGTTATCGCTATCGTCCACATCGTCAACCCTGTACTTAAAGGATATTTTGACGCTTTTCTTCCCGCTGGTGTCAATGTCCTTTGACATCAGGTCATTATCCTCGCTGCTGCACTCGACCGAATGCGTAGGTGAGATATAGTAACCGGTGGTCAAATCCCAGTCCGTAGTCTATTTGCCAAGACCACCTTCGAAATCCTCTACCGGCAAAGTAACTAATGATAAAGCAGGGGCATTGTAACGGTAGTTAAACCTGCGGTCGGGGGCACTGTCCCCGCTGACGGCAAATTCGATAATGTCATCTGCTTTTTGTATGTTATCAGCCCAGTGGAAATCAAACGCCACCGCATCGGCACCGGAACCCTGGTTGATTTCGGAACGTGGAATCCTCAATTCCAGCTTGTTGCCGGATACCTTATAGGATATGTTGTTGTCGATAATTGTCCAGTTCCAGCCGCCGCTGGCAGCTCTTAGGGTTGTTGTACCTGCATCTATTACAGAATAATTGACCAGATAGTCATAACCTTCCCAGCCTGTTCCGTGATTCTGGTCGGCATCGATAAAAAGCAGCATCCAGTTCGAGTCGGTGTAGCTGGTTATATCATCGTCTGTTTCGGCATAAAAGTAAACGTAGTTGCTGTCGCGTGCAACTTTGAGCACGGCGAAATCATTTCGTCCTGTATCGTTTATATATGTTCCGGCACTGCCCCAGCCCAGTTCGTTGCGATGTGTGGTATCGCGATATGCGTCTCTAAACTCTGGCTCAACATCTGCCCAGTCGGAGAAATCACCGTCGACAGTAATTGTCTTGGCAGCAGAGGCGGTCTCCGGTGGACGGACACCTTTATACCTGCGAATGCCGTCTATCATCTGATAGTAATAGTTGTCGGTATGCCCGTCTTTCATCGGCTCGATGTCACGACTGTACTCCTGATTGTACGCGTCTACAAAGAAAGTCCCGCCTGGAGGCACCGTTCTACCAACAAATGACTGATTTGAAGTGGCTATCATTCTGCCGGCAACCCATTCATTCCAGCCGGTGACAAACATTAACGCCGGGTCGATTTGACGTCCTCGTGGCCATTGTTCAGCAAAGCAATATCCCTGGCCCTCGGTACCGGTTAAGTCATACTGATTACGTGGCGGTTCGCTGCCGCCATGATAACTTCGGCCTTTGTTGGTTACCGGATGCTGAGCGACACAAACGGAAGTTTCTTCCGGTATATTTGATGCGATGTGCCATCCGTAGTGTTGCGGATAGTTATCAAGCCAGTTCCATGTGTTCTGGCCAGAAGTCCAGGCCCAGCAGTATCGGATGGTAAAGAAATTCTGCACGGTCGAGCTCTGTCCGCTCAGGGTTCCGAGAATCAGCGGCTTGCCGTCCCAGTAGAACCACAACTCCGAATAATCTCCGGTTGAATAGAACTCGTTGTACAAATTCAAGCAGACATTGGCCGAATCGCTGTTGGTCAAAAAGGCGATTTTGGGAGTAGTACGGCCCTCGGCCCTGATTTGCCGCCAGACTTCACAGAGCGTTCTGTAAACTGTGCTATACGTAGGCCCATTGGTTGCATCAAAGAAAACCACATCTACACCGGCATCAGCCAGCATATGGGCATGCCTTCGGATAACATATTGATCGGTTGACAGGTAATATCCCAGTTCTGACTGACCCCAGTGATGATACGCTCCCACAGGCCCCCACGACGGACTATACGGATTGGCCAAAAGAATCTGTGTTATGTCGTAAGGTCCACCCATGCCGTGCTGACCCAGCCACAGGAAGTAGAATATCCCGACATACTTTCCTGCTCGCGGTGGACCACATTCTTCATAACCGGGCAGCTCTCTGCCTAACGTATCTGTGGCCACCCAGGTGTCACTTTTTAGGTCTCTTATTGACCGTACCGTTGTGAACTTCCAGATGTTACCTTTGATTGTGTTGTTATCGTTAACTTCGTCAATCCGCCAATAGTAGGTGGTGTCGGACTCGAGACCACAGGGGTCGTAACTGTTGGAATCGTGCTGCCCTTTGTATACGCTGGAAAGGGTATCAGCATTGTTTACATCGTCAAAGCTGGTGCCCATGTATACGTCATGTAAGTTAACGTCTAATGCCGCCTTCCAGCTAATATGCGTATCCAGATGTACATATTTGGCATCATCAGCAGGATTGGGATTAATTGCCCTGCCGCCGGTGTATATCTTGTAAATTTCATCTCCGCTAATCGCACAGTTGTATATTCGGACATCGTCAACAAGACCGTTGAATCCGATTTTCGTCAATTCTAAGTTTTCGCCTATACAGACATCGTAGTTGTTTGTCGAGATGACTCCGGAAGCATTTTCCCAGTTATCCAGGGCGCCGTTAACGTACATATAAATCTTTGAGCCATCATACACTCCGGCAAGGTGATACCAATTGCCATCGTTCATATTGACATTTCCCCATACATTGTCGTAAGGACCCAGTCCATCGCATTCAAAGATAGGTCTACCTTCTCTGTCCTGTATATATAGCTTCCAGCTGGTTGTGAATCCCTTGCTGACGAAGCACTTCTGGCGATTTATACCGGGTTCGTGGATCTTTATCCAGGCCATGACCGTAATATTACCGGTGATGTCGAAGTTTGATTCATTGCTGATTGTGACACCATCACCTGTACCATCGAAATCCACAGCCCCGCCTGTTTTCCCAGGCACCCACTTTGTGTCACCGAAAAGTGTCCCGTTATTGCGGTTGCCGCTTGAATCCGCAGCAATGATGCCGTAGCCGTAATCAAACTTCCACCATCCGATAAGATTTGGGTTAGCTGTACCTTCTTCTAACCAATGCTGCGATAATAACGCAAAATCGACAAAATCAACATTGCCGCTATTGTTGATGTCTGCCCCAAAACACCAGCTTTCTGCCGAACACCCACTGTCCAGCCACTGGTCGCTAAAGGCGGCAATATCGTACAAATCGATATAACCATCCTCAATCAAGTCATATTCAGCACCGAAAACCTGCACATTAATGCAGAACACCAATACCGATACCGCCAGAGATAATCTCATAAGACAGGGACCCATCATCCATCTCCTCATAAATCAAAAATTCCACCACCGGGTGCAGGTGAATATATGTTAGCAAATTTGAGGTGCTAAGTCAATATCGGCCTGATAATTGGTCGATTTGAGCACATAAACACCTCTTATGGAAGGAATATTCTGTTTTCTGTCTCGCTGGGAAAATCAGCAACAGTTATTATGTCTTCTGATATCGCAGAAAGGCAACTCCATCGCCGCCAAGCGAGAAATCAAAATTGTTATGGTCCCTTATAATCTTACTGTTCCATATATCGTAAAATTCGTAAGGGCTGTTTTCATTCAGCGACAATTCTCGCTTGGTCAGACGAAAACTGCACGGCGACTCACTGCGATTAAAGATACCTAACCAGCCATAGTCAGGCTTGCTCTTGTGTGGGCTCTGCCACACATCAAGATTCTCCTGCCTGTGTACGAGTTTGCCTACAACGCCGTTTTTATTGCAGGCAAGCATCTCAGAATTCGTTATCAGGCTGAAAGACAAGTCGTCTGTTCCCGGCAGATTGCCGCCCATAAATAATGGCGAAGCTGCCAATGCCCGCTGTGTCATAAATGCCTGCTTTTGGTCGACCGTGAAGTTATCCATCCGTGCAAATCCTCTGCCGTCCTCGAGGTTTCGTCCGTCCATACCGGGTTTGTCGGGACGGTTCCACACCGTAAGGTTTCCGAACGGTATCATGTCAAGGTCCAGCCAGAATCCCTGGCCGCCGTATTTAGCCATTTGTTCCCATCGATCGAATCCTTTCACTAAATCCTTACGTCTGTCCCATACGTCGCTGGTTATCCGAACCATGTCAGCCCTGCGGTAACTGCTGATGTGCGCCTCGTTGATGTCACCGCCTGGTGAAAGGCTCAGAACTATATCGCGACCGCAATTCTCGATAGCGTTCGCAACAGCTTCGATCTCTTTTGGAAATGGCACAATATCATCATACTTGACAAAATCCACGCCCCACTCCGCCAGTAGTTCGAGTATGCTGTTGTAATACTCCTGTGCGCCTGGCTTGTCCATGTCCACGCCGTAGTTATAGTCGCACCAGCTGCAAATATCATTGGTATTAGCAATATCTGAGGCATGGTATTTGGTTCCCTTGATTGGCAGATTCTTTTCTACCGCTGTGCGATTGACTCCGCGTATCAGCCATACGCCAAACTTTACACCCAGTTTGTGGGCATGGTCGATAACAGGTTTTAAGCCATTCGGAAATGAGATTTTCGACGGCAGGCTTCTGCCGTACTGGTCAATTTGCACATACCGTGACGAATCATCGCTCGGAAATTCCTCCTCGGGCTTTATAGTGTATTCATTGAACCAGCCTGCATCGACAACAAAATATTTATATCCATGAGGCCGCAACTTCTTGGCAAAAACATCAATGTTCTCAAGCAGCCTGCGCTCATTCGCCACATAGCCAAGACAGTCCCAGCTGTTCCAGCCCAAAGGCGGTACAGGGGTCAATCTACGCGGGTCAAAATGCTCTTTTCTGCTTATTTTACCAGGAACCGTATTGCAGCCGGAAAGTAAAATCCCGGTTGTTCCTGCTGCCATCAAACCGAGAAAATCCCGACGATTTATTTCCTGCGCCTTTTTAATATCCATCTTTCATTCTCCTTTGCAAATCCGATTTCACAGGTTGCTGTTATAACCAGCGCCTCGGACAAATTCAAGGCAAAAAGTTTTACTTCACGACAACCTAAGATAAAAACTGTAAACTTGACGTGTCTTTCTCAGGCTTGTATACTTTTGAACCCAAAACGTAAGCTATGAACGTAAGATGAAACCGGTCGTAAAGGATTTTGATTAATTATGATAAAAGCCTTCATATTCGATTTGGATGGTACCTTGATAGATTCGGAAATCGCTGCCGCTCAGGCCGCACAGATAGTCTTTCGGCAAAAAAATATATCAATTGACCTCGAACAAGCCGTTGACCTTGTCTATGGCAGAAGCTGGCCCGATATATGTACCGAAATCACCAGGCGATTTCCAAGCGTCTTCGACAGCCCTGAACAGATTGATAAATTATTGCACGAAAAATTTGTGATTTTAAAAAACAACGGTGACATGAAAATAAAAAACTCCATTGAGCTGTTAAAACAATTATCACATAACTACCCGGTGTGCATTGTCTCCGGCAGCCCCGGAAAAGACGTTGAAGCTGCCATTACCTTGATGGGCATCGAATCCGACCTGGTTTTTTATCTCGGCTGCGAAGACTACACGCACGGCAAACCCGACCCTGCCGGTTTTCTCCTGGCCGCTGAAAAATTGCATCTGCCTCCGAATCAGTGTCTCGTATTCGAGGATTCCGCTGCCGGTATTAAAGCTGCAAAACGAGCAGGGATGTACTGTGTAGCTTTAAGTAAAACCGATGCCCCAAAGCAGGACACATCTTTAGCTGACCAGACCCTGCAGGACCTCTCTGAATTTCGTCTGGATATGTGGATGCACTAAATTCACGACCGTTCGCTCTTTACTTCAGCAGGCCGCTGTCGAGAAGCTGTTTGGCTATCATCGCATAGCCTTCCGCCAGGGGGTGGCTGGCATCGGCGTATAGCTCGCTCGCAAGCTCCTCTGCAAAAAGATATGGGATGTTTTCTTTCCGCAGATACGTTTCTATTTCGTGTTTTATTCTTATGTAGCTGGCCAGGCTTTCTTCTGTCACCATGTGCTCGTTGAAAGGCCCAATCAAAACCACCACCTTGTTCTTTCGCGAAAGAAGAATCTTTACAGTCCTTTTGAAAAAGCGCCACTGCAGCGACTTGGCTGGTTCGACCCATTCGAACTGGTGCTGCTCAATTCCCCTTTGCCTCCATGAAAGCGGCTCTTCGATAGATTTACTGCCTGACAGCTTATTGGCTCTTATTTGTTTTAACGGGTTGCTGTAAGGATTTTCAATCGTCCAGGAACCAATATCCATCGTATCGAAATACGCTATTCGCAGATGACTAACCCAGCTCAGATACGGTATGAAGCGTTCCAGTACAATACCGATTCTGTTGGAATAGGATTCCTTGTAGCAGGCAATGTTAGGAAAAAACTGAGGTACAAGCATCGGATGATTGAAACGAAACTCTTTTTCAACCTGCAAATCGTGTTTCAGCGAGCTCATCCACAAGGGATTATAATGAATGATAATATTCTTTCCCGAAATAGATTTGGCATAGTAATCGACAAGACCTGCAAGTGCTATCGGGTGTATGCCATCAACGCCCATATTGACAAACCGGTCAGAGCCGCTTAGTTGATTAAGATAAGCCGATAGCGTCTGGTCCTTTTTAACATAATGGCCCCAGATAACCGAGTCGCCGAGAACCAGCGTCCTGTCCTGCCTGTTTACGTTTTGACAATAACGTTTAAAAAACCAATAATCGTTACCGAGTTTATATGGAATTCGATAATCGGTATCAGGCTTAAATTTCTCAAGGCCTTCCCAGATTGCAGGAGCTAAAATAAATACCGCTGCAATAATAATTGCGACCGTAATCCATTGCCATCCGGACAGTCTCACTTCATTGGAGCCAAAAGCAGCTTCTTCGCTGCTGTTGTCACCTGAGTTGTTTCGGTCTCTGAAATCTGGCTTTTTCGGCATCGCTTAATGGCTCCTCAAAACTGCAGATAGATAAACCCCTGTCCGCCCGACTTGGCGAAGATGGATATATAAAGCAGCATCAGCACAACCAGGCCGATTCGCACTGGCTGCAGCTGCAGCACCCGCTTTAATCTCGATTCATACAGGAACGCATACACCCACATCGATAAAATCAGGCCCGCTGCCAGCAGCGGAAATCGCGGGTCGGTAAAGCCGAAGCTGAAGATTCGGCTGATGATAAGCCAGGCTTCACTGATGTTTTGTGCGCGGAAAAAAATCCACGCGAAACTGACGAATAAGAAAACCCATATCTGCTTTACGAATTTCGGAACCTTTTCCCTGTAACCTTCCGACCGCTCGAGCAGACGGGTCAGCAGGTTGCCGAAGCCGTGAAGAGCACCCCAGATAATAAAGTTCCATGCGGCACCATGCCAGAATCCGCACACCACCATTGTAATAAAAACATTTATATATGTCCGCACCTCACCCTTGCGGTTGCCCCCTATGGGGATGTACAGGTAATCTCTGAACCAGCTTGACAGGCTTATATGCCATCGTCGCCAGAAGTCCCGCATGCTAATAGCAAGATAAGGATTGTTGAAATTGAGCATAATGCGAAATCCGAATAACCTCGCAATGCCTCGGGCCATATCGGTATAGCCGCTGAAGTCAAAATAAATCTGCCACGCAAAGGCAAATGTCGCCAGTATCAGCGCAGGCGATTCATACTGCGACGGTGCATCGTACACCATATTGACGTATTGCGCCAGATAGTCCGCTACCGCTACCTTCTTGAACAGCCCGACAACAAAAAGGCAAAGCCCGTCAGTGACATCTTCTCGGGTAATCCTGGCAGGTTTATGAAGCTGAGGCAGTATATTCCTGGCACGCTCGATGGGCCCAGCCATCAGCCGGGGGAAAAACGAAACGAATGTGGCAAACCGCACAAAGTTACGCTCCCGCTGAACATATCCGCGATAAAAATCTATCGTGTAAGTCATGGCCGCAAATGTATAAAAAGAAATCCCGACCGGAAGCATATATTTGAAACCGGCTGGAAGAAGAGAACCGGGATAGGGCAGCTGATAACCGACATTCATAAAAGTCAGAAGTGCATTGACGTTGTCGGTAAAAAATATGCCGTACTTAAAAAAACCCAGCAGCAGCAGATGACTTATGACACTAATCGCCACCCACAGTCTTCTTCTGCTGCTGTTCTCCATAAACTTCACCGCCCAGTAATCTATAGCGGTCGAAAGAATAAGCAGAATCAGATAATACGGCTCCCACCAGGCATAGAAAAAATATGAAGCGAAAAGAAGCCAGATGAACCTAAGACGCGTTCCTTTGACAAGAAGATATACACCAAAAGCTACGAGGAAAAATATCAGGAACGTCCATGTTTGAAACAGCATAGGCTATATTCCGTAAACGTTTACCTTTTGCAATCGCGAAAAATATGATTAGCTCATCAGCACCCGCAAATGAGCCTCGACCGAACGAGCCAGCCCATCCAGGCCATAGCCTCCCTCGAGCAGTGACACGATTCGTCCCTTGCAGCAGGTTTCGGCGATTTCCTTGACAACACGCGTAAGCTCACCGAAACCATCCGAGGTAACTGCCATTCCTCCAAGCGGATCATTAATGTGGGCGTCGAAACCAGCTGAAATCAGCACAAAATCCGGCTTGAACGCCTTCGCAGCGGGCCTGAAAATTTCCTCGAACACTTTTTGGTATTCTTTGTCACCGGTACCAGCAGGTTCGGGTACATTAATCGTATACCCAAGCCCTTTACCGGCTCCTCGTTCCTCTTTACCGCCTGAACCCGGATAAAATGGGCACCTGTGGATACTGAAATATAATATATCGGGGTCGTCATAAAATGCGTCCTGTGTACCGTTGCCGTGATGAACATCCCAGTCAACGATGAGTATTTTCCGCAGCTCATATTTTTTCTGAATATATCTTGCGGCAATAGCTATGTTGTTAAAAATGCAAAATCCTTTCGCCTGATTTTTCACGGCATGATGGCCTGGCGGCCGAACTGCACAAAATACATTTCGCACTTTTAGCTGCATAACTGCATCAACCCCCGCCAAACCGCCGCCAACAGCAGCCACGGCTACTTCATAGGACCTGCTCGATATAGGAACATCTAAGCTGTCGATGTATTCGAAACCTTCCTCACAGCTTCTTTTGACATGCTCTATATAAGCCTGTGAGTGGATAGTGCCGATCCATTCCAAACCATCTGGTGAGTAATTCAGCCTGACTAATTGGGCAAGTATTTTTTCCTTTTCGAGCCTGTCAATAATTGCAGTGAGTCTTTCCGGCCTCTCAGGAAAACCTGCAGGCGTCTTATGCTCCAAAAAAATATCGTCGTATACTAAACCGGTTTTCATTCCTTTTTTCTTTTCAGTTTCCTCACCAGCGGCCTCTTTGTCTTTAAGCTGCCCCCCCATGCCCAGGCTCGACACTGCCGCCAAGCCCATAACGAGCATTTCACGGCGCGACAACTGGTTTAAATCAATACTCATTTAACCATTCCGCCTGAAGAATTGGCATCGGCTTTTTTATCCTGAACCATCTCGGCAGGCGCATTTCTGACACAGCGAAATCCCAAATCGTCCCTGCCGAAACAGCCGTCCACCGCACCGGGAAATTCACCGACACGATATGCGCTTCGGCAGACATCTGCGCTGGTATTCCATGCTCCGCCGCGAAGTACAAATTTCGGATTCGGCCCTTCCGCAGGCCCCTGAGGGTTCTTCTCAGCCCTCGCTGCATAATAATTCGTATCGTAAACATCGTTGCACCACTCGATTACATTACCGTGCATATCATAGATGCCCCAGGCATTTGGCCTCTTTTGTCCCACAGGATGTGTCTTGCCGCCGCCATTGTCGACAAACCAGCCGTAGCGCCTAAGTCCGCTCACGTTATTACCAAAGTAAAAATCCGTGTCACTACCTGCCCGGCACGCATATTCCCACTCCGCTTCTGTCGGCAGATGGTAACCGTTGGCGTTAAAATTGCACGCACCGGTTATTTCATCATAACACGGCTC
>Ga0209777_10006983_pt1 | contig 12615 bp, 12 predicted proteins | sample FrelakmetHBP12HB_FD_187147 | JGI IMG/M metagenome (GOLD analysis project Ga0209777, IMG submission 187147) | Freshwater lake sediment microbial communities from the University of Notre Dame, USA, for methane emissions studies -HBP12 HB (SPAdes)... | ecosystem: Environmental > Aquatic >...
GCTCCTTTGAAAAACAAAACACCGAGCAAAGGATCTATTGGGGACTTATTATTTGAATTGGCCTTTTTCACAACCTCATTTCATCCAAAAACTCCGATGTAGGTTACACACTAGTAACAAGTAAATAATCGCACGCCCGCGTGCAGGCTACATAGAGCAAATGTCGCTCGGTATTATGGACTCCTCCAGATCGGAGGTATCAGTTACCGTTTCGGTACGCTCCTTTATTGGGATGATCTCATCATTGCAGACCATTATGACTACCGAGCGGGATTCAAGACCTTTTCCGGGTGTTATCAACCTGCTGACACTCTTTTCCCAGAATGCCTGATCGCTATCATCCTTAATTTTTTCCAGAGGTCTGGCCAGTGCAAAGAAATCGGGACAAGAAGGGGGCAGATGTTCAAGAATCAATATTACTCCACAGGACTTTTCCTGCTTAACATTTGTTTTACTTCTTCAAGAGTATAAGGAGGAGATTTGCGATGGAGCATGGCATGACAGTTAGGACATACCGGTACTAGATCGAGAATTGGATCAACCCGGTATTCCCCACCTGCCTCGCCTAAAGGGGTCAAATGATGTATGTGGATAAATCCATCACCGATACCACCATATTTCTCCTCGAAATTTAGTCCACAAACCTTGCAGGTTGTACCATTCACCTGAATGCAGATCATCCGGTTAAATTTACTTCTTTCATAACGGGTACCCGGGGTCTGGATTACCTTCCCCTCAATTTCCCCCTCGTACAATTCACCTGCTTCTTCGATCGGTAAGAGACAGAGGACCAGACTGATACAATGACCTCCCCATTTCAAGATATCTTCACAGGCTTCTTCGGATTGCCAGAGATCACCCTCTTCATAAATGTAGTCACTTTTCAGATCAAGTTGAATCTGTTTCCATTCCACAGGCCAGTCTGACGGATTATTACAATCCTGAACAGAATTATTGATATTCAAAGTGACTTTTCCGCCGACTTTATTTATCTCAGAAACAAGATCACAGAATATCTGCTTCCTATCTGCAGATGCCAGGCCCATTTCTATCACCAGATCCGCTGCCAGATTGCCCGGAATAAACCGTGTCAGGATGCTGTGCCAACCAACTATTATTTCAATCCGGAAACCCTCTGCACGGTGCAACCCTTTTGGATAAAGTGTCAGGGTCCAGCCATCATGTGTCCGGCGCTTTCTGAACAGCAAACCCAACCCATATCGGGTTTCAAGGTTCTTAACCAGATCAATTACATCATTATCATTCATTAGTTGAAACACTCAGTATATTCTTTTTGCAATTATTCGAACTGGGTAACGCCCATTCAAAATAACAGCAAACCAGATTCAGATAATAATGGAACTTCGGCTAATTATAAATTCCAACCAGTTTCGAAATCTTTATTCATCCACACTTTCTTTTGCCTCTGGAGGCTCAGGAAGATTAGCAACAAGCTTTCTCAAAATAAATGAAACCGACATTCGTAATTCGGAAAAATGATCCTTTGTATTTTCATTTGTTGCTTTTAGTTCTGAAATTGCAAGAGCCCACAGCAGGGAATCCAATCCCTGAATGGTTGCTGTTGAGGATGGATCACTCAGTATATTTGGCATATACACTTTCCGATAAAAATCATGCCCTGTATTGATCTGAACTGCCTGATGACCTTCAACAATTGCCGGCTGCCAGAGCAGACCATCATCAATCCCGGGAACCGGTTGCACATACACCTCACCGGGTTTATGCGCTCCTGCGATAGTTATTCTCACTCCAGGAGTTATTCCATCCTCATTAGTTATCTCTACTTCCCCTGTTCTTGGATCAGTAACGTTGACAGTCGCTTTATCAATCGCAGCGTCATTTCTCCGAATCGTGGTATTGGATGAATCATGAGCTCCCCCAGAAGCATCCACGGCTTTTTTTCTTTGACCTTTTCGGTAACGTAACTGGGCTTCTCGACGAGGAGATGGTAAAAATTCGTCCTTCAACCATTGGTGAATAGCATCATTTAAACTTATTCTTGATTTTTTAATATCCACCTCAAGGGTTTCATCCAGTTCCGCTCCGAATGAAAATTCCACTCGCAGCAACGATGAATGAGGTTCCTTTATAGTCATACCAAGCCAATCTGCATCGAGGATCAATCGATTTTCACGGTAAATATAGATGCCCTGCCTGTCATTGGATAATTTTGCTAATTTCAATTGCTCATCTGACAATTCATCTTCTCGTGGGAGGATAAAAGCACGGGCATTAAATGTTCCCAGTATTTTATCCTTGGTGTTTTTTACTGTCTCAACTTCAGATGCAACCAGATCAGATATGCCGATGTAGAATGGATCCCAGAATTTGACTTCCTTATTATTTACAAGGATTTTTATTTTTTGAACCTCTCGTTTATCATCCGGATCCAGAAATCTTTGAAATACCATACCTAAATGTTCCAATAAGTTATCTATTTTCTTTCCAAAATTTTCCTGAGCTTTTTTACCTCCCGGATCACGATATTCCCGTAAAAGCCTGTCAACTTTTTCCCAGATAACAATGGTTCCAGATTTTTTCGGAGCGATTTTATCAAGAAGATCAACCTCCCACTTTATAGGATCAGATAACATCAGCTCCCAGCGATTTACTTTTGCAATATGATCCAGATCCCAGGTAGCTTTAAGGGGTTTTTTTTGTCCGCCAGAACGAGTAACGACTGAGAGGCATCTGCAAAATGATGTAGAGGCTGTTTTTAAACCCATACCAAATTTACCCAGGCTCAATTTGCTGGGTTTCGAAGGTGATCCATACTTCATCGATTGAATCAGGGATTCCCGATCCATTCCCTCCCCGTTATCAGCCACAGTCAGATAGATTGTTCCCCGATAATCCATATGGGCATCGATGAGTATCATTGTCGCCAAAGCTGATATGGAGTTATCAACCAGATCGGCAATCGCGGTATTAAAACTATAGCCGGTGTTTTTGAGTCCTTCAGCCGTGCGAGATGGATCGGGCGGTACTTCAATATTTTCGGTTGCCATATTTCATCCTATTATCTTTTGAATTTACGAATTTTCCATCCGGATCCCAGAATTATGGTCCCGGGAGTATCATTTATGGCGTGTTTTTCAATTTGATATGATATATGGTATTTACGCTGTTCATCCTTCGCCAGGACGATTTCATCCCCCGATTTAAGATTTTTCTCCCGGATATAACCCGTCATTCGTGTGAGCCGGAATTCATTCCGGGTTCCATCGAAAAATCTATTGTTGTAATAGATAAATTTGAATTCCCACCGAAGCCCTTTTTCATCAATGAAAACCAGCATACGGAAAGGATTTTTTTGTCCAGAATCAAGTTCGGGAAAAAAAGCCAGGATATCCTTTTGCCTGGGTATCAGAATCCCTGCCTGATGGCTTCCTGACTTTCCAGCATCGTTATTACTGAGAACCTTGCTTATTGCAGATATAGAACTCGTTATTTCATCCATGTCAGTCCTTTCTTACAGGTGATATATGGATTGCATTCATCAGATCATCCAGGTCTGGCTCTCCTCCCTGGACCCCCCTGACAGCTTTTTCAGCCATTTCTCTTTTTCTTGCCATACGATCATTTATGATTTCCTCAACCGTGTTGATATAGAATAATCGATGGATGGTCACGGGCATCGTCTGACCGATGCGATAAACCCTTCCGGTTGCCTGATCTTCCACGGCCGGATTCCATTCAAGATTATAGTGGATGACATGATTTGCTGCTGTGATATTCAGACCAACTCCTGCTGCATTGGGATTCAGTATTAATATTGCCGATCCCTTTTCGGCGCTGAATTGATCGATAATATCCTGACGGCTTCCAATCGGTACAGATCCATCGATATGATTGCAGTAGATTGAAAATCTTTTTGCGAGATCCCCTTCCATTAATTTAATCATTTTCACATAGGAGGTAAATATCAGAGCCTTTTCTCCATTGTCGATTATTTCTTCCAGGATTTCCAGCAGACGTTGATATTTTACACTGTGTTCTTCGAGGTATTCTTCCTCGTCATTCAGTAAGAATGGATGAGTGCAGAACATGCGCAGGGCTGTGAGTATTGCCAGTGCTGCGCCTCCTTTATTTTCCTCAAGCATTTTTTGCCTGATGACTTCATATTCTGTTGCAGATTGATCATCCATGATCAGAGCCTGAGGTACCTCAATTTTTTCAGGCAGTTCAGTGGCGACCTCGGCTATTGTTCTCCTCAACAGAACAGGTGTCACAATCGGTTCCAATCTGATTGCAGCATTGAATGTGTCATCAAATTCAGAGTTGAAATTCCTCCGGTTTCCCAGCAATCCCGGTAGAACAAAATCGGTGATGGACCATAAATCTTCCAGACGATTCTGTATTGGAGTTCCACTCATGGCAATGGCCATTTTCGAAGGCAGTTTTTTTGTTTTTATTGTCCGAATAGCCTCCGGATTCTTTATTGCCTGAGCTTCATCCAAGATAACACAATCCCAGTTCACCATCTTCAATATGTATAAATCATTGCTCGCAGTCTGATAGGAAGTCAGGACGACATCCCATTTTTTCAACTCTCCGGGTGAGCCGGTTCTGTTTGCTCCATGATGAATCAGGGCACGAAGATCCGGTGCAAATTTAAATAATTCCCTCCGCCAGTTCTCCAGCAGTGTGGTCGGAGAAATAACCAGAGAAGGATCGCCTCTACCATATCTTTCACAAAGCAGGGCGATAACCTGAATGGTTTTCCCGAGGCCCATCTCATCTGCAAGGATGCACCCTATTCCATGATCAGCCATGCAGCTTAACCATCGGAAACCGGCTTCCTGATAAGGACGCAGTTTACCATTCAGTCTGACTGGCTTTTCCGGCTCTTCCAGATGACTGGCGATCGACCCGGCATCCATTGCTTTCCCGGTCAGATCTCGTAAAGAATCTCGGGCATCCGGTAGAGAGATTAATTCCAGGTACTGTTTAAGAGTGATGATAAAATTGTTTTCGTATTTCACCCTGTTTAATAATTCCCAGATTGCATCCCGGCTTCCCTTTGTGATTGGATACCAGACCATGTCATGAACAACATGATCTGAATCTCTGGTCAGAAAGTCTGGAACAGCAAATTCAACTTCTTCATTCTTTAAATAAAAACTGACACCCAGATCCATTGGATCAGGGTGGGTGTCAGTTGTGATTTCAATCAGAGGGTTGACCGGAAATCTTGAAAATTTCATACCGGGTAAAACAAGATCCGGTACGGAACTCGTGCTGGAATCAGCAGGGTTACTGCCATTCTCAAATATCCATTCATATATTTCATCAGCACTTATCGGTGAAATATTTCCCCGAGTGTCCTGACTTTTTATTGTATCTCCATCAAAGATCAATATATGGTTTTCCATATTATCAGATGGATCGTCTGCAAGAAAAATAAAATTCTATTCAGGAATTGCACCGACATTCCTGAGTTTCCTGACCATGGCAGCAGCTATTTCTTTTACAACGGGAACTGCAACTGAATTCCCGAACTGATGGTATGCCTGTGTATCAGAGACGGGTTGAGGTATCTGTGGATCCCGGGAAAAATATTTTTGATATTCTTCAGGAAACCCCATCAAACGGGCACATTCCAGCGGTGTCAGCCTTCTGGGACGCGGACCTTTCTGCGCAATCAGAATTTCTGCACCATCCTTGAAATAACGAGCGGAAAGTGTTCTCGTTGTTTTATTTTTAAAGGGCTTCTTAATCAAACCATACCCAAAACCCTGACCGATCATTTCATGATGTGCTTTATGCCTGAGGAGTGTTTCCCAGGTTTTTTCACCCAGTGTATATCTGGCCGGAACTCGCTTTTCGATTACCTGATCAAGATTTACCGTTCGTACTATTGGAGGGGCAAGATTCTTGAATTCAGGAAAGGATTCTATATTCCACTTTTGATTACCGGTTGGTTTTCTGAATCCATATATGTAGATTCGTTCCCGATGCTGCGGGATCCAGCCTGCTGCATCGATAATCCGGTAATCCCAGTTATAACCTGAACGATCGAGTACATCACTAATTACCTTAAAAGTCTGACCGTGATCGTGGCTGATCAGATTCTTGACATTTTCGAGGAGAAATGCCTTTGGTTTTTTAGCAGCGAGTATTTCCTTTACATAGAAAAAGAGATTGCCCTGAGTGGGATCATCAAATCCATGGGGAAGTCCGAGTGACTGCTTTTTGGAAACACCCGCAAGTGAAAATGGCTGGCAGGGAAAACCGCCTGTAAGGATGTCGTGAGTCCGAACATCCTCTGGATTTATTTTGGTGATATCGCCGGGGGGTTGGGTTTGCTTAATTTTTGAAAAATCAGGGGTTTCATTAAAAAAAGCTTTATATGTCAATTGAGAGAACCGATCATACTCGGAAGAGAAAACACATTTCCCCCCGACAGATTCAAAGGCGATGCGGATTCCACCAATACCGGCAAACAGATCGATAAAAGTAAATGAATCCATTCTTATGCTTTTTCTCCCTTGTTCATGGAATGGTTTAGTGAAGTAGAATAGATTATAACATCCTGCCAGCAGTCAATTCCCGATAAATCAATGACCGATCAAACTCCAGATCCTGACTTCATCAAATCATTTCGCCGAAAAGTAATTCGATGGGGGAAGAAGAATACGCGTTCTTTCCCGTGGCGTTATCAGGATAATCCATACCGGATTCTGGTGTCCGAGTTTATGCTTCACCGTACCCAAGCCCGTCAGGTTGAACCGGTTTACAATGATTTTATTTCCAGATATCCGACACTGACTTCATTCTGTTCTTCAAATAAGGAGGAAATCGCTGAAACGCTCAAATCCCTTGGCTTGACATGGAGAATACTTGGGATGATCACCGCTCTGAACGAAATATTGATCTCCTTCGGTGATGTACCAATAAGTTATGAAAAATTAATAACAATTAGTGGAATCGGGCAATATATAGCAGGCGCTACTGTCTGCTTTTCGCAAAATACAGCAATTCCTCTGGTAGATACGAATACAGTTAGAATTGTCGGGCGTGTCCTTGGATTATCGCTTAGAGGTGAGGCTAGAAGACGAAAAGTAATGGTCCAGGCTATTGGTACACTTTCGGATCCGACAAAGCCACGAGATTTTTATTATGCAATGATTGATATTGCCCATGGCATATGCAAGCCACATGATCCGAACTGTAAGGAATGCCCTCTTTTCTCACTACCATGCGATTACGCATTCTTTGAAAAACAAGAAGAGGTTAAAGCTAAACAAAAGGCAAAATAAAAAAATGACGGTGGAGACCGTCACGATTTAAGAATTATGACAGCCATGCCATTATCTTGCCAATCTGTCATATTCTCGATTAAATTCTGCCAATACCATCTTGGGATTCTTTTCTTTGTGTGAGTCCCTGACATGATCAAATAAACGACAATAATCAAATTCCTGATTGCATATTGGACAAATAACCAGTTGGTAAGGATGAGGGCGGATTTTTATTGTTGTTGGGGCAGGCTTTTTTGAGTTGGTTGATTTAATCTCTTCATAAACATTCGATTGCCTTAATGGATGTAGAGATTTATCCGGATAGAATAGTTTTTCTGAATTCGTAATGGTCGTTTTATTTACAACTATATCAGGTGAAACAAGAAAACCATTCGGATCAATTACCAGGGCTTTAATTTCGTGCATTAATATCGGGGATTGGATTTCGACTCCGCCCAAAGACGATTCCTTAGGAACACCTTTTTGAAGTTTAAATTTGGACTTGATCGGATGTTGCCGTTTTATATGACCTGCCAGACTCCTTCCTTTCATTCTTTTTCCACAAAAACGGCATTCAATCAACGGGTTATCAAGGACGTCATGCTGGGGGCTATCAATAAGTTTAATTACATGGAGCGCTCTAGGCGGTTTTTGCTCGACAGTTTGTTCTTGAGAATTACAGTTATGATATGTCCAGCCTGTAGCACAGTCTTGCATTAATTGCTTTCGACAAGTGCACACCCATGAAAAAACTCGTCTACCGCATTTAGGACATTTGATGCGATCGATTGATAATGTTTTACAATCGGGACCATGTATTGGATTTGGCATTTATATTGTTGGACCTTATATGTCATTAGTTGATAACACCCAATAATTAGCTTATGTACCGATTAATAGCTTAAAATCTTTTGGATTTCCTATAAAGTATAGCATTGGGCAGGAAAAGGAGCAATAACCCTACCATCCTAATTACGATGGTGAAAGGATTAAATTAAAAATGGGGAGGCTTCGACTGTTTCGAGTACTTAATATTAGCTATCTTGTCAAGCGAGACTGCATTCCAGATGAATTTCTTTCAGAAATGCCAACCATTATCCATATATATCCCCCACTGACAATTCAAGCATAATCCGAATTGTTCGAACGCATCCCTGGAAATTGAATCGGGCAATTCATCTACATTGACTTCTGCATCACATATTCGACAACGGCCTCGCTTGGAGTTTGTCCTATCATAGGATTTATAGACTGCAGAAGAAGACCGGGAAGTATACATATTTCCGTTATTACTTCCCAAAACCTTTTCTTAGATCCAGGCATATATAAATAACAGAAAGACGCCTACCAGACACAAGCCTTCCATGATATTTCCTCTCCCTTCTGAATGGATCATTCTATATTCATATACGTATCTAGATTACTGAGTAGTCACGTTCCTTGGCATTGTTTACAACCCTCCATTATCCACCGGACCCGCTCGTCGATGAGCTTCTTCAGTATCCAGGTTGGTTTGTTTCAAGTATCTTTGCAGAACGCTGATCCCTTCATGGCCCATTAACTTTGCCAGGGTGAATATATCTGTACCTTTTCGAAGCATGGACAATGCAAAAGCTCGTCTGAAATCATGCGGTGAAGGCTCTTCCACTTGCGCATTAGCAGCCCTCCGGGAAAGTGCTTCCGTCAGACCATCATAGCTCAATCGAGTTGAACCAAACCGAGGATGCGTGACCCATAAAGCAGGGCATTCATCCATACGGTGATTCAAGTATCGCCTCAGCGCTCGTTTAGACTGCTTCCCAATATAAACGGTACGCGGCTTATGCCCTTTCCCCTGCCGAATAAGAATATCCCCCCGGGCCTGGTTGATATCATCCAAATTGATAGAAAGAAACTCACTAGCCCGTGCTCCGGTATCAAGCAAGCAAAGCAGGATCGCTGCATCCCGGTCGCCGGTGAAAGTGTTGTGCGGGCAAGCTTTAACCATCTGGTTCACAATATCAAACGATACTGGCTCCAACGGTTCTATGGGTACTTTAGGAGCTTTCACCTTTCGAATGGGATTTGACCATCCTTGTGGCTCCACCTCATCTTCATACCATAAGAAGAAAGCCCTCATTGCCCTAAATACGCCATGCCTACCGCCGGCATTATGTCCCCCTTCTTCAAGGAAAAGCAGAAACTGCCGCAGGAAGGACGGCGTAATCTGATAGATCTCTTTGACAGCCTGGGAATCGCAGTAATCAGTAAACAACTTGATCTTTTGTCTGTAGAAGCGCATGCTTCCTTCAGCCAATCCTGCAGCTTTACGATCAATGAGGAAGGCTTCCAACCAGTTCAGCAGGTAATCATCAACTGTAGAAACTTGAATAGTCCGCGGGGTCTCGACTTTTAAAAACATAAGGCACACTCCTTTTTGTGTGCCGAGTGCCCCCATATACAGGTTTTTGAGCCGATTTATCCCCTAATAAGTCATATCTGTGGGGCGAGAGGGGGTCGAACCCTCACGGTGTCACCACCGGCGGATTTTAAGTCCGCAGCGTCTGCCAATTCCGCCACCGCCCCGTGTCTGGTATTATACCGCAACCTCTTTTCGCACACGTGCATAGCGGGAAACAAAGTGCACCCAGAAGGGTGATAATCGCCCTCTGATGTTGCCGTGACCTATCACATTTTGCAATTCATTCGGGTTTTCAAACTGTGACAGCTCCACATACGCTGCACCCAACTCAAATACTGCATGGGCATCTGAACCAGCGGTACCGGGAAGTTTGTGCTCCTGAGCAAATATAAGCGCTTCCTGGTTTGCTCCACGCTTCAAACATCGTGCGTTGAAAATCTCGATGGCATCCACCAGAGGGGCAATCTCAAGCAGGTTTTCCAGCGTCCAGGCACCGGAACGGATATCAAAGGGATGTGAAACACTAATAAACGCCCCTTGATCTCGCAAACGTTTTATCGTATCCCGAGGGGTAAGGTCACGTGGGATTTCTTGTGTCACAAAAACCGCCAGGATTTCACCCTGGGTGGTCTTAATCTCCTCCCCTACTATGATCAATTCCGGGTCTATCCGTTGAGCTATCAGTGCTCCAGCAATGGTATTATGGTCGGTAATAATGACCCGACCCAATCCTTTTCGGTGGGAGACCCTCAAAAGATCTGCTGGTGAAATCAATGAATCCCGGGAAAAGGAGGTATGGCAGTGGAAGTCAACTTTGTAGATCATGAGATTTATGACTAAAAAAGGGAATTAGATTGGTATTAAGATCTAATTGAGTATATACTTACCCGGTCCTCATTGTCAAGCTTAAGCACATTGATTGCAATGAAATAGGAATTGTAAACTATCATTTATTCGAAGGGTGCACTCTCTTTCTCCATGGTCAAAACTACTTTTCCCAATAAAGCTTCACTGACCAAAACTCGGACTTTTCGTGCTGGTATCCCGGTTGTCGCCCTCGAATCAACTGTCATCACCCACGGACTGCCACGACCTCAGAACTTGCAACTCGCACGCGATATGGAGCGGATCGTCCGCGAAAATGGCGCCACACCGGCCACAATCGCCATACTGGATGGACACCTCCGCATTGGTTTAACCGACCAAGAACTCGAACAACTGGCTAACAAAGAATACGTCCGCAAAATCAGCAGGCGGGACTTTGCCACTGCCATCTTCAGGAAGGAATCAGGGGGAACGACCGTTGCCGGGACAATGTTTGCTGCCCATCGCGCTGGTATCAAGGTCTTCGCCACCGGTGGCATAGGTGGCGTACACGAGGTGGAGACGCTGGATATCTCAGCAGACCTGCAAGCCCTTTCCGATACACCAATGATTGTGGTATGTGCCGGAGCGAAAGCCATCCTTGATCTGCCAGCGACGCTGGAATACCTGGAAACAATGGCTGTTCCTGTTATCGGTTATGGGACTGATGAATTTCCTGCCTTCTATTCCCGGCAAAGCGGTCTACCCGTCAGCGCCCGGTTGGATTCTCCCGAAGAGATCGTAGCTTTTAGTAAAATACATTGGGATCTCGGATTAATAAGTGCGGTGCTGGTCTGCCAACCTCTCTCCAGCGAGGAAGAAATTCCCCGGCAAAAAGCGGAAGGAGCGATCTTTCAAGCCCGCCGGGAAGCCCACGAGAAAGGCATCCGAGGGCAGGAACTTACTCCTTTCCTGCTTTCCCGTGTATCTGAATTAACTGAAGGCGCCTCTTTGAGGGCTAATCTTTCACTATTGCTCAACAATGCCTGTTTGGCTGCTCGAATCAGCAGGGAATTCTGGAGGTATCAGGAAGAAATAGTCTGAAGCCAACCTCTATCCATGAACGCAGCTCGTGGCTGAAGGATGTTCACGGCCGTAGAATGATATCTTGATTTATTTTGTAGGCGTCTTACTGGGCCAGCGTGTTTCGGTTGGATGATGTGTCCAGGTCGGTTTGGGGGTATTGGTTATTGTCGACGTCCTTGATGGTGTTCTGGTCAGACTTGGGACGGGGGTATTCGTAGGTGTTGGCGGTTCACCAACTATGCGAAATTCGCCCAATACCTTCCATTCAGTCCCCACAAAGAAAACCAATTGATAGATCCCCGGTACCCATCTTTCCGCTGGCAAAACCAATTCTCTCTGCCCCCACCCACCAGTACCACTGTCCCAAGCCAAAGTTTGAGATTGGTCAGTAATAACTTGACCATTTTGGTACCATATACATGTCCACTGCACACCATTCACCATGCCATCGTAGGAATAGGTTGCAATAATATGGCTGACAGGATTCTGGAAAACTGTTTGGGGGTTTATCGGTTGAAAATTATTTATCGATAACGAAAACTTCAGCGGGCTGAAAACTGCATCGGGGTTCGGGGTAACCAGGCTTTTAAATTGGGCTTCAAAGACGATTGGCAGGAATGGTGTACTCGTCACCGTAGGGGTATAACTGAACACCGGAGTCAGGGTTATGGTCGGTGTATCAGTGATTGTTGGGGTCAGACTGATCGTAGGCGTCAGGGTGATTGAGGGGGTCAAAGAGGGGGACGGGCTCGGTCGAAAATACCGATATGCGACGGGTTCACCAAAGCGTTCGAACAGGTAGGCGATTCCAGCCAGTACGATCGCGAATATGATGGTCTTCCACCCTGCAGCTATCTTTTGCCTGCGCAGGCGATAGTAGGCTACCGTTCGGCTCTTTTGGATGGAACGAAAACCGGACCATATGCTGGCAACCGCCCCTAGGACAGCCAAAATAACTAGAACGACCGTTGCATCATGGATATCGAGTTTCATTTACCCTTTACCCGATTATACCTGCTTGACGCCTGCTAAATTACGTGCTACATTTTTCCCATGATC
>Ga0209777_10006984_pt1 | contig 12613 bp, 7 predicted proteins | sample FrelakmetHBP12HB_FD_187147 | JGI IMG/M metagenome (GOLD analysis project Ga0209777, IMG submission 187147) | Freshwater lake sediment microbial communities from the University of Notre Dame, USA, for methane emissions studies -HBP12 HB (SPAdes)... | ecosystem: Environmental > Aquatic >...
CGTAACGGTGGCCGCCGTGGCGGCCACGCCCGTAAGGAAGCCTCTCCTTGAAAGCATGCTCTTCTTCATCCCCGCTTCTCCTGGTTCTCGAAACAACCAACGTAGGCCTGAGGTGAGGTGGTGAGAGGCTGAAAAAGGTGAAGAGGTGAACAGGTGAAGAGGTGACTTGGTAAGCACATTCACCCCCTCACCCTTTCACCCCCTCACCTGTTCACCCTTTCAGCCCCTCACCCGTTCACCCTTTCACCCACCACCCACCACCCACCATCCACTTCCCTACCTGTACAATCTGGCGACCTCAGCCAGCGGCTTGGGCTTGATCTTGGAAGCCCAGCCGGCCTGCCCGAACTGGATCATGCGCTCTTTCACCACCGCCTTCATGGCCTCGCGCGCGGGTCCGAGGTACTCGCGCGGATCGAACCTCTCCGGCGTATCCCCGAAGACCTTCCGAATCGCGCCGGTGATTGCCAGCCGGCAATCGGTGTCCACGTTGACCTTGCGGACGCCGTTCTTGATGCCGCGCTGAATCTCCTCGACCGGCACGCCGAAAGTGGGCTTGATCTTGCCTCCGTACTTGTTGATGACGTCCTGAAGCGACTGGGGAACCGACGAACTGCCGTGCATGACCAGGTGCGTGTTGGGCAGCCTCCTGTGGATCTTCTCGATCTGCTCCATCGCCAGCACTTCGCCGGTGGGCTTGCTGGCGAACTTATAGGCCCCGTGGCTGGTGCCGATGGCGACGGCCAGAGCGTCCACCCCCGTCTGCTTGACGAACTCGGCTGCTTCCTCAGGGTTGGTGAGCATCTGTTCGCGTTTCAGTTGCCCTTCCACCCCGTGGCCGTCTTCCTTTTCGCCGGCCTTGCCGGTGAGATGCCCCAGGCAACCCAGTTCCCCTTCCACCGAGACGCCCTTGGGGTGCGCGGCCTGCACTACTTCCTTGGTCACGCTTACGTTGTAAGCAAAGTCGCCGGGCGACTTGGCGTCCTCCTTCAACGACCCGTCCATCATCACGGAGGTGAAGCCCTGTTCAATCGCGCTCTTGCACGTGGCCGGCGAATTGCCGTGGTCCTGGTGCAGAACGACGGGAATCTGCGGATAGAGTTCCACGGCGGCCAGCATGAGGTGATAGAGGAAGCGGTCGTTGGTATATTTGCGGGCCCCGCGGCTGGCCTGGATGATGACGGGCGATTCGGTCTCTTTGGCCGCCTCCATGATAGCTTGGATCTGTTCCATGTTGTTCACATTGAAGGCGCCGACCCCGTAGGCGTTCTCGGCTGCGTGGTCTAACAACTGACGTAACGACACCATGGGCATGTTAGTTCTCCTGGCGAGTTTGCTTGTTCCGCCTGGACACGGGAGGCAGAAATCACGCTTAGCTTACCTGTTCTTGCGTCGGCGTAAACAACAGATTATTCAGTTGAAGGCAGCATCCTGCCGATACAATTCTTTGAAGAGAGCCCTGGAGACGGCATCTAGCTCTAGGGTCTGCAATGGAGATAACGCCATGAGAATCGCTGCCGCACTCTTTCCGCTTGTCCTCGTCGCCACACTGTCTGGCGGCGCCGCGCTTGCCGTGGATGTGGACGTGGACATAGGTTTGGGTGCTCACCGCCCCCCGCGCACTGTGGTCGTCCCGGCCGCGCCCGCGGTTGAGCGCTTCTGGGTTCCCGACAAGGTAGTGCGCCGCACTGAGAGAGTGATGGTCGAGCCGCCGCATATCGAGAAACGCGCTGAGAAAGTCTGCGTGCAGCCCCCTCAGGTCATAAGGAGGGATGAGCGGGTCCTGGTTGAGCCGGCGCGCATTGAACGCGTGAAGGAGACGGTGCTGGTGCAGCCCGAGCGCGTGGGACGCGAGTGGGTGCAGCCGGTCACAGAGGATGTCAAGATCGGCCCCGTACATGTCACACGCACTATTCGGGAGGGCTACTGGCGCGAGGTCGCTGCGCCGGCGGAATACAAGACGGTCTGCCGCGAAGTGGAAGTCCCCGCCAAGTATGAGATTGTGTCGCGCAACATCGAGGTGCCCGCTCGCTACGAGACGGTTGTCAAGGAGTTCCAGGTCCCGGGCAGATACCGCGACATCTCCCGCGATCAGATCATTCCGGGACATTGGGAGGAACGCGTGGTTGCAGCGCCGCCCGTCCCGGTGGTTGTCGAGCCGGCCCGGCCAGGTATTGACATTGATCTAGACATCGGCAAGAGGAGAAGGAGGGACTGACGTACTGGGCGTGGTCTGATTCTTGGGTTTTCCTGCAAGAAAGAGGCCTTGGGCATTAGGCTTTAGCCTTCGCCGAATGTAAGATTCTGTCTTCCGTCTTCCGTCTTCTGTCTTCTGTATTCTGTCTATCGTCATTTCTGGAACGGCAGGACCCGCGTCACACCGTCCATGCTGAAGTACACACGGCCTTCGGGGTACTCCCAGATGAAGTTGCCGCCGTCCATGCCCTGGATGCCTTCTTCGAGTATATCCTTGTAGCGGCTGCCCATCACGCGGCGCACCTCGTTCGGCGACATCCCTTTGCGCACCTGGTGGATGTCGTGCAGTTTGCCTTCGCCCGTGAGGGATGGCATTTCGGGCTTGGCGCAACCGGAGAGCACCGCGGTAAGCGGAGGGGACAAAAGCAGTCCGCAGACGAGTATTGTGCGCATTCCTGGTATCTCCATGTTCAACTTTGTGTTCCCTCTCCCCTCTGGGGAAAGGGTAGGGTGAGGGGTTCTTGCGAACAATTCAACTCCCCCCGGTTTCGTCAGGTTCCGCCTCGAGATCCTCAGGGCCCGCCGGGACGCTATCCGGGCTGCTCTTGCCGCCGTCCGGGTCGGAGGCCCGCGCCTGTTTGATCTTGTCCAGCAGCACGAAAGAACGCTCAATACTCTCGTCCAGCTCGACTTCTACGTGAGGCGTCGTGCGCGTCCTCATCCGTCTGGCGATGCGCGATTGGAGCAGGCCGCGGGCATCCTGCAGGGCGTGCATGGTGCGCGACTTGACGGCCCTGTCGCCCAACACGGAGACGTGCACAGTGCAATAGGAGAGGTCGTCGGTGAGCGAAATGTGAGTCACCGTGCAGAAACCAATGCGCGGGTCCGCGAGCCCCTGAGTGATGGTTTCAGCCGCTTCCTCGCGAATGACTTCCTTCAGGCGTTCATTGCGCATGCTCATACCTGCTATCATACGCGGTTGCTGTTCAATCCAAAATCCAAAATCTAAAATCCAAAATGTCCGCCCTCGGTTCTTTGGTTGCGCCTCCGCCGTCTATAGGTCCCCCGCGGTGAAACATCCGCGCTAGGCGTAATGGAAGATGTCCTTCTCGACTCCCGTCACCTGCACGTGCGGGTCATTCTGAGCATAGCGGCTTATCCCATCCGCCAGGTCCTGCAGGATGGGCTTTTCATTGGCCACGGCAGCGGCGCCTAAACTGGCTCGCGTCCAACTCTCCAGTTCGCCCACCTCGGCACAAGCCACACCGAAGCGGCTGCGCAGTCTTTCCTTCAGGCTGCGCACGGCTTGGCGCCTGTCCTTCAAGGACCGGGAGCCGGGGATGAGCAAATCTATGCGTACCACCGCAATCCACATGGCCGCTAGAAAGTAAGAAGAAGAAGGGAAAAAGTCAAAAGGGGAAAGGCCATTCAGGGTTCGTTAGGAAACAAACGAGCCCTCAGCCCGACTTCTGCATGGTTGAAGAAAGGGTTGCACTCCCGCGGTAATTCACAAAGTCACTTATGTGGCTTAAGTTCCATAACTCCCATAAGTCCCATAACTCCCATGCCTTATACGCTTTCCGGGTGCCTGCCAGTGCTACCTGGCCCGTTACCCGCTGGGCCGACCCGCCCTCACCTGCCAAGCACACCTTCCACCGACCACAGCGTGAACTTGCCAGGGAAGCCTTTCATGGCGACTCCCTCGTGTCGCTCCCATCTCAGATGCTTGTGCTGTGCAGCCCCCAGCCGGTCTATGTCCTATTTGGCTCGGTCGCTCAGCCAGATTTCCGCGCCTCTCACCCTACTAACCACACGCGCCGCCAAGTCCACAGTGCCGCCGTGAACGTCTTCCACTTCGACGGTCAGCGCCAGTTCCAGCCGGCGCGGGCGCGGCCTGGCCAGCTTCCGCCTGCGCCTGGACCTGCTTCCACTGTTCCCAACCGGCAGGTGCGATTTGCCAGTTATCGCCATCACCCTCGACCCAGGCCACGCTCTCGGCGTATCTCCAGGCCTGTTTAATCATCTCCGTTATCCTACTCTGCTTTACTGGCCCCTCCAAGCCGCATTCTTCCGCCAGTCCTGCGGCGGGTGGGCGCGGTTTATGGGAAGATATCGGATCACAACTTGGCTCTTATGTTGCCTAACCCCTTTTTGTCCCTTATCTTACACGTTCTCCGGGTTCCTGCCAGTGCCACCCGGGGTCTTACCCGCATCAGCGCGTGTCGTACCACGCCGCATTTTGGATTGGCCCGCGCGGCTGGGCGACAGTGGCGGAATGCCGCAGGCTGCGCGCGATCGCTGACGGCAACCCATCTTTCTTCGAAACATGCCTTGACGGGTAGCTCCATAGCAGGCCACGCACCTCCCATTTTGGGGTGTGCAACTCAGTATGCGCCCGTTAGACTGTGTAAATGCCACTCGGGTGGAACGAGATACGGCAGCGCGCCATCGCCTTCGCTAGGGAATGGGAAGGGGAGACTCGCGAAAGGGCCGAAGCCAAGTCTTTCTGGGACGGCTTCTTCAACGTCTTCGGCATATCCCGCAGGACCGTGGCCAGCTTTGAGGAACCCGTCAAGGGCCTGGCCGGGAATTACGGCTACATTGATCTGTTCTGGCGCGGCATGTTGCTGGTGGAGCACAAGAGCCGCGGGGCGGATCTCGGGAAGGCTGAGTCTCAGGCTTTCCGGTATATTCAGGACTTGATTGGCGCGGGGCGCCGTGAGGACGTTCCGCGCTATGTAATCGTTTCGGATTTCGCCCGCATCGTCCTGTATGACCTGGAACCTGAGGAGCCGGCCAACCTGCCCGCGTTTGGCCCGTTCCAGGTGGCCACGGTGGAAGTGCCCCTTGCCGAGTTGCACCGCCACATCCATGCCTTCGCCTTCATCCCCGGCTACAAAATCCACAAGTTCGAGGACCAGGATCCGATCAACATCCAGGCTGTCGAGATCATGGGCCGTTTGCACGACGCCCTCGAAGGCGGGGGTTACAAGGGCCATGATCTGGAACGCTTCCTGATGCGCGTGCTCTTCTGCCTGTTTGCCGAAGACACCGGCATCTTTGAGCGTGAGGCATTCAGCCTGTACATTCAAAACCACACGAAGGAAGACGGCTCGGACCTCGGCGCCCAGTTGGCGCAACTGTTCGAGGTCTTGAACACCCCGGAGGAGAATCGTCAGACAGACCTGGATGAGGATCTGGCTGGTTTCCGTTACGTCAACGGCGACCTTTTCGCGGAGCAACTGGGGTTCGCGGCCTTCAACCGCGAGAAGCGCAATGCGCTTCTGGCTTGCACGCGCTTCGACTGGTCGCGCATCTCGCCCGCCATATTCGGCTCGCTCTTCCAGGCGGTCATGGAGCCGAAGGAGCGCAGGCAGGTTGGCGCGCACTACACCAGCGAACGGGATATACTCAAGGTCATCCGCTCCTTGTTCCTCGACGACTTGCGAGCCGAATTCGAGCGGACGAAGACAAAGAAAACGGAACTCCGGCGCTTCCATCAGAAGCTCGCCAAGCTGCGCTTCCTGGACCCCGCCTGCGGCTGCGGCAATTTCCTGGTCATCAGCTACCGCGAACTGCGCCTGCTCGAGATTGAAGTGCTCAAGGCCCTCAACGGCGGCGGCCAGCAGGAACTGCCCCTGTCCCTCGTGGACGTGGATGCCTTCTATGGGATCGAGATTCTGGAATGGCCGGCGCGCATTGCGGAAGTGGCCATGTGGCTGATGGACCACCAGATGAACCAGCGGTTCTCCGAGGGGTTCGGCCAACTGTACATCCGCCTGCCGTTGCGCAAGTCTCCCAAGATAATATTGGGCAACGCACTGGACATTGAGTGGAAGGAGATTCTTCCGCCCGCGCAGTGCAGCTATGTGCTGGGCAACCCGCCGTTCGTTGGGAAGAAGGAGCAGAACGGCCGGCAGAAAGCCGACATGGACCTGCTATTCGGCCGGGTGAAAGGCGCGGGAGTGCTCGACTACGTCGGTTCGTGGTACATAAAGGCTGCCCAGTATGTCCAAGGCACCAGGATTCGAGCGGCCTTCGTCTCAACCAACTCCATCACGCAGGGCGAGCAAGTCGGAGTCCTTTGGAAGGAACTGCTCGAGCGCTACCACGTCAAGATACACTTTGCACACCGCGCATTCCTGTGGGAAAGTGAGGTCCGCGGCAAAGCTCACGTACACGTCGTCATTATCGGGTTTGGCGCTTTCCCGGCCGAAAAGAAAACCATTTTCGAATACGAGAACTCGAAAGCCGAGCCACAGGCTTTCGCAGCCGTGAACATCAACCCATACCTGGCGGATGCTGGCGATGTGCTGCTGATGAAGCGCACAACGCAAATCTCCGGAGGGCCTGAAATCAGCTACGGCAGTATGGCCAACGACAAGCGCAAGGGGGAAAAGGGGCTCGGCAACCTGATCCTCAATGCTAAAGCAAGGAAGCAACTGCTGGCTGAGAGTCCAAAGATAGCGCCTTACATTCGGCCGTTTGTCGGCAGCACCGAGTTCCTCAACAACACGCGGCGCTGGTGCCTTTGGCTGGTGGGCGCGCCGCCGGAGCTCATCCGCTCCTGTCCGTCAGTCCATGCTCGTGTAGTAGCGGTTCGCGAAGCGCGTAGGCTGAGCGACCGGGCCGAAACCAGGAAACTGGCTAAGCATCCAGCCTTGTTTGGCGAGATTCGCCAGCCGAACGCCTCTTACCTTCTGATTCCGAAAGTATCGTCCGAGACAAGATCCTATCTGCCCGTTGGTTTCGTGAAACCAAGGGTTATTGCTAACGGCAGCGCGTTGATTGTCTCCAACGCGAATCTCTATCATTTCGGTGTTCTCTCCTCGGCCATGCATATGGCGTGGATGCGCTATACCTGTGGGCGGATGGAAATCAGTTACCAGTATTCTAGCCAGATCGTATACAACAACTACCCTTGGCCTGTGCACCCGCTCGACAAGCAGCGCAAGGCCGTTGAGTCAGCAGGCCAAAAGGTCTTGGACGCACGCGCAGAGTTCCCCAAGGCAAGCCTGGCGGACCTCTACGACCCGGTGGCAATGCCTCCGAAACTCGTTAAGGCCCATGCCGAACTCGACCGCGCCGTGGACCGCTGCTACCGCTCCCAGCCGTTCACCAGCGAGCGCCAGCGCGTGGAATACCTCTTCGCGCTCTACGAGCAACTCAGCGCGCCGCTTATCGCCCCGCCCAAGAGGACACGCCGGGGGGCCGGGTAGAGAATCATCGTCAGGCGGGTGGCAGGTGAAAGCGCATCGAATTGCCGTGTAGCCCTTCGTTTTGGTCCCGACGTGTCGGGATTCTTGGCGTTCGCAGGCATTCTCCCTGGGCTTGGCACGCCCACGCGCACCTCATAGTCGCCGAAGAGTAACGCACGGCAACAATCCCGATGCGTCGGGACCCGCGGCAAGGGCGACACGGCTATCGCTGCTTCACTCCCCGGCCACCCGCCTTCTGACTCCTGTCTTCCTTCCGTCTTCTCTCTCCTGTCTCCTGTCTTCTGACTTTTTACCGCTGCCCCCTGGCCACTGAGATTTTTTCATTTTTCTCTTGACAAACGGGACCGTCATACGTAGTATATTGTAGGGGCCGGGAAGCCCTGCTCCAAAGAACGCCCAACGTGCACTGTGCACATTGTGGTCTTTTCGGAGCAGGCACAGTGAACAGCAGGGATGAAGGCGGAAGGCTGAAAGATGAAAAACGAATCTTTGTGGGCTGTTCCTTCAGCCTTCATCCCTCATCCTTCATCCTTGCTCAGCGGCTCTGGTGGGCAATGCGGACCAAGGATGACAAAAAATGGCACTAGAAAGTTCCCAGTTCTCAGTAAGAAAGTTGGTAATTCCCGTGGAAAAACTGGTAGTTCCCGTGGAAAAGTTGGTAGTTCCCGCGGAAAAGTTCAAAGTTTCCCCTAGAATTGCGCCTTCCGCCGGGACGGCCATTAGTTCCGGGCCGCAATCCAACCTGTACCACGGGCGTCCCGCCCGTGACCCTTCATGGCCTGGAAGGCCGTGCCACTTCCGTCCGTGGCACGGGCGTCCCGCCCGTGCCACGGAACGGCCACCAACCTGGGAACAAAACCCACTAATTTTCCGTGCTTTTGCCAGACTTTTAAGGACTTACATGAACCATGAATAAAAAAAAGGCGCATGGCTCAAGAACGCGCATGAGGTCGCGCCGCGCATGGCCTTTCCGTTTTGCTGTTTGGAGTTTCCTTCGGATTTCGGATTTCGAGTTTCGGATTTGGTTGCGGCTGCAAGCCACGCTGGGTACTCTGCTGCCAGAGGGGGGGAGGTTTGCATGGGGACTTGGTTAAGCGCAATCGCCTTGCTCGTGTTATCCATGTCAATATACGCGGCCATTTCGCTGGCCGCGGAACCCGTCTATCCGGTCAGGGTAAGTGAGAACGGGAGGTACTTTGTAGACCAGAAAGGCGTCCCCGTCTTCTGGCTGGGGACCACCCAATGGCAGCTCTTCCGCGAGTATACACTTGAGGATGCCCGGATCATCCTGGCGAAGACCAAAGCCACGGGCTTTGCCTATGCGCAAGTCATGCTCATGGGTGTTGGGGACGGCACGAAGCCCAACGTCTACGGCGAGAAGCCCTGGCTGGACAACAACCCGCTCACCCCCAACGAGGCATACTTCAAGAACGTGGATGCCGTCATGCAGGCCGCCCGTGAGAATAATGTGGTTATCGCCATGACGCTGTACCATCAGCGTTACCGCAAGTGCATCACGCTCACCAACGCCCGCGCATGGGCCAAGTGGCTCGCGCAGCGCTACAAGGACGTGCCCACCCTCGTCTGGACCATGACTCCCGAGGCCAAACCGGAATTTGTGCCTATCCTGCGCGAGCTTGCGGCGGGCCTGCGCGAGGGAGACGGCGGCTCGCATTTGATCACCTTCAAACCCGATCCCGCCCCGTATTCCTCCAGTTTCATCCATGAGGAAAGCTGGCTGGACTTCGACTGCATGCAGACGTGGAAGAGCGTTGAGCTGATCTACCCCATGGTGACCAAGGACTACAATCTCAAGCCCGTGAAACCCGTCGTGATGGCGGAAGGGGCCTATGAAGCAGGTTCTGAATATGGCTTTGACGTCACTCCGCTTTGGATTCGCCGCCAGGCCTACTATTCCTACCTGGCCGGTGCCCATCACACCTACGGCCACAACGACAGTTGGCGTGTGTTTCCGACCTGGAAGCAAGCGCTGGATGCGCCCGGCGCCACGCAATTGGGCCTGCTGAAAAAGATTTTCCTGGACCGCAAAGAGTGGTGGTATCTGGTTCCCGACCAAACCGTCTTCGCCGGCGGCGGCAATACGAAAGGCCAGGTGCTGAACCTGGCCGCGCGCCACAAAGACGGCCTATGGGTCATGGCCTACCTGGGCAGCAAAGCCGCCTTCTCCATCAATATGGACAGATCCACCGCCGGAAACAAGGTCAAAGCGTTCTGGGTTGATCCCAGAACCGGCGAGTCGCTGGCAAGCGGCAGTCTAACCAATACGGGAGTGCAATCCTTTTCCACGCCCGAGCAGTGGGAAGATGCGCTTCTGATTTTGGAGGCGTCGGCGGAATGACGGTTTCTGTGACGGCAGAAAGAATCAGGACGTGTTTCCTTGCTCAGGGCGCCTGCTTCATCAGGTCGCTGCACGAGGACTGGCTTGCCTTCCCTTCGACAACGGCGCATTCCAGCGGGCCGGGGCCTTCAAGCTTCTGCCCGCGGAATGTGGCTTGGCCGCCGGCGGGGAGCGCCAAGCTGAAGTTCTGCTCATCCGTCACCTTGACCACCAGGCAGGAAGCCCGGACCTTGATCCCGTCGGCACTTAACTCATGTACATGCGTATCGAGGAGAATGTAGTGCGTTTCGCCTCTCCAGACGACCTTGACCCCTTGGTCGCCCTGCCAATTCTCGATGGCCGGGCGAGGTTCGTCGGGCTTGTAGGGGAAGAGCGCTACCAGGAAGCCTTTGTCCTTCTGGCCCGCAATGCGGCAGAGCACTTGTTTTTCGCTGAAGCGCTTGCCGAACTTGGCCTGGTGGCGGCTGCCGACGATAGGTTCGCATTGGTCGTGAATGAAAGTGTCCTTATAGAGTTGCACCTGCGACGGCACGGCGACGTAAACATCGGTATCAACCCCGAACTGCCCTCGGAAGCGCGCGCTCTGCTCGGCGAGCTCAACGTCGTCCGCAAACCACCAGCAGTTGAAGCTCGGCGTGCGCTGGTCGAATCCGCCCAGATCATCCCGGATTACGACGTAGTTCATGCCCTCAGCCTTGGCGGCCTTGACGTAGAGTAGCCGGCGCTTCCACGTGAACGGCCTCTCCAGCGCGGTCAGCGGCGGGGAGCACTGAGCGGCCAGGGCAATGGCGTAGTTGTCCTGCCGCGTCGGGCATTCGGCCAGCGCTTTGACGATCACCTGGCCTTCGAGCAGCGCCGCGCCGGGCGCGTCCGCGGCCAACGTCACCAGTCCGCGTGTCTCCGTGATGCTCTGCGTCTTGTCGTCAAATCCGATCTGCCAGTGCAAGCGCGGGGTGACCCCGCCCAAGTCCACGTAGGGCTGGTTGTGGTAGTGGTACCAATTGCCGGGCTGGTCCTTGCCTGGGTCGGGCGCGCCGCCGGGGCGTACATCCCAGGCGAGCGTGGTGTGGCTGACCGCGGTGCACGCCATCGGCTGGTACATCGCGCCCTCAAAATCGGTGAGCGGGACGCCCTTCTCGTTCCAGGCGAACCCGAACTGGTCGGTGTTGGCGTGGTCAATCATGAAATTGCCGCCCACGAACGCCAGGTAGGCTTCTTCCGCTGTTCCCAGCGCGCGGTAGCGCAGAAACGCGCCGAACCCGCGGTTGAGCTGCGGCCCCATCTTCAGCGGGCGCGGCGGGATGGCCGGGTCAATGACCAGCGCATCCGGGATGCCCATGCCGCCGGAAAGATCGCGGCCGCCTTCGATCCAGAGCTGCATAAGTTGTCCTGACAACTCGGGGTCCGTCTGCTTGAAGAACCGCGCCAGGATTGCCGGCAGCGACGAACTGCCGGGCCGCGTGTCGCCTTCGTTGAGCAGCACGCGCAGGCCCCAGCGCACATCCATCGGTTTCAGCAACTGCATGAAAAAGCGGGCGAATCTCTTCAGCGCCGGCGCCGCGGACATGTCCTCCGCCAGGCCGCTGTTGGCCATCGCGATCCAAGCGTAGAAGCTCGTGCTCGCCGCGCCGATGTAGTGCGGACAACTTATGTGCGTGCCGTCGGGCGCATACTCCGTTTCGAGCAGCATCCGGAAGTAGCGGCCCGCGTCCTTGAGCCACTCTTTGGCCTGGGGATGATCCGAAAGCGTTGAGGCCATGACCACCCGTCCGCCCCAGCGGCCCACGGGCATGTTCATCGAGCCCCAACCGTAGTTGATCTGCTTGTCGGGCCAGGCGTCCTGGGAGACCAAGGCGTACGTAAGGATTGCCAGTTTCTTCTTGAGCGCGCGGGCTTGCTCAGGTTTGCAGAACGGCGCGCCACAGAGGTTGTCCACGCCGCCGGCGACGATGATCCCGTGCCAGTAGCCGAGCATCCAGCCGGGATAGCTGGTGGTGTCCATGCCGGTCGAGCAATAGCCGGCGAGCATCTGGTCGGCTTGCTTATTGATCGCGTCGTAGTCGCGGTCGAAGTTCGGCTGGTCCTGGTGGCGCAGGAAAAAGTCCAGCGTGTTGCCCGGCGAGTCCGTCCCCTTGCCCTTGAGCCGCGCGTAGTAGGCGTCTTTCTCGTCCGGCTTGACGAACAGGCGCGGGTAGTCGTTCTTCATCGGCCAGTCGGTGATCCAATGCCGCGCGATGTCCAGGCCCACGCTGCGCTGGACCCGCTCGGCGTCAAGCGCCGTGGGCGAGCCGGCCGCCGGTGAGAGCATCTCCTGGCGGGTGGAGGTGCGGATGGACCAGCAGCGCCGGCCCAGACCGATGGGACACTCGATCTCAAGCTGCTTGCCGCCTTGTCGCGAGATCACGCGCATGTCGTTGGCTCCCGTGCGCAACGTGATGCCTTGCGGCGTGGGCAGGACGTTCGGGTTGCGCCAGTTCCGGACCGAGTGCGTATATACCGCCACCGCGTCGTCGCCGTCGTCCTTTGTCTGACTGGTCAGATACCAGAGCACCGCGTCGGGACGCCATTGCGTGACTCCGGCCAGGTACTTCTCAAGCCGGCGGTCCTTGCCGTGGGCGAGCGTGTACTCGGAGCGGCCGCGCTCCTTGGTATTGCCTTTGTCGGAGTCCGTGGACGCATCTCCGTAGTAGCTGATCTCGCGCGGCTGGTATTGGCCGCTGCTGACGCGAAACACCCAGTTGTTTGGGTGCGTCTCCTCCAGGCCCTCGCGGTCGCCGTACCAGCTCCACCACTCCCAGGCCAGCTCATCCTTGTCGGCGGCGTACTTCTTGAACTGGTA
>Ga0209777_10006985_pt1 | contig 12612 bp, 11 predicted proteins | sample FrelakmetHBP12HB_FD_187147 | JGI IMG/M metagenome (GOLD analysis project Ga0209777, IMG submission 187147) | Freshwater lake sediment microbial communities from the University of Notre Dame, USA, for methane emissions studies -HBP12 HB (SPAdes)... | ecosystem: Environmental > Aquatic >...
CGGCGCCAAGTTTGTCTTCTGCATCGTACAAGTCGAGAACCACTGTGTCGTCGACTTTTCCAGCTGCGCATCCTACGACTAAGTCGCGCATTGGAACGCCTGCGTCTGCAATGGCTAATGCCGCTGCCGTGATGGCTGCGCATCTAGTTCCTCCGTCAGCCTGCAAGACTTCGACGAAGACATCTACACCTGTTCTTGGGTAGAGTTCAAGGAACAGGGCTGGCTCAAGGGATTCTTTTATGACTTTTGAGAGTTCAACTTCTCTTCTTGATGGTGCTGGGGATTTTCGTTCCTGCACGGAAAAGGGCGCCATGTGATAGCGGACTTTTAGGACCATGCGGTCAGCTTGCATCAGGTGTTTTGGATGCACTTCTCTTGGGCCGAATGCTGCGGCTAAAATCTTGTTTTTCCCATGTTCAATGTAGGCTGATCCATCAGCGTGTGACAATACGCCTACTTGAAGTTTAACAGGGCGAAGTTCATCCGCTTTTCTTCCGTCTGTGCGGATGCCTTTTTTATCGATTAATTTATCTGGTTTGTCGTTCATTCTACTTTTTCCTCCACTTTAACTATTTTCTTTTCTTTCAGCAACTGTGTAATGCGATCTGTAAGACCGCTCGTATGGGATTCTTCCTCGATCTTTCGAATCACGGATATAGCAAGGTCTTCTTCTTCCAAGGTTTTGCCTGTGACCAAGATTACGCCGTTTAAGCCTAGTATGATTTGGCAGTTGGTTTCTTGTTTAATCATGGATATCATTGAGCCTTTTCGTCCGATGATGCGTGGAATCTTTGTGGGTGTCACATGAAGGATTTGGCCACGGGTAATTTTTCCCAGTCCAGGTTCCCCAACGGTTAGCTGCGGGTCGTGTGCTCGGTCGAAGGTTGCGATTTTGACAACGATTAAGTCACCTGCAGTTAAAACTTGGGATAACTCATCGTTTTGTGGTTTAAAGGGTCTGCTCAGAACGTCTGATGCACGCAACATTGCTGTGTAGGGTGCTTTAATGTCGACGGTCCAGCCGTTGAATCCTACTTCAATGACTGTTCCAATAACTATGTCGCCCATTTTCGGCATGTAAAAAGCCTTTAGTGCAACAACGTTTACTTTTTTATTGTCGCTGTCTACGAGTCCAATCCTTGAGGCATAAATCTTGCCTGCTTCCACATACGTGTTTTCGCCGGGTAAATAGTCGCCTTCAGCGAGCATTTCTCCGGGCGTAACGAGCTGTTTTTTTTCAAAGAATGTTGGCATAAAATCACCTATCATTTTTTTCCATTACTATGAGATTATTTTTGCGTCTCCACTTCCCTTGGTCGCGTCGCCGAGTTTGTTTATCAGCGAAGCGTATGATCCTGCGGGTAACTCGATTTCTCCGTACCATGAACCGTCGCCGCGCCATTCTTCCCGCTTGAGGGTACCGAGTGTTTTGATTGTTCCGTAAGCTCTTGCCGCATGCTGCGTGGGTATCCTCACCGCAACAATAACCTGCTCTATCTTCAGGGGCAATATCGGCCGGAGCAGTTTAACTATATCTTTAGCCTGTTCCTCAACCGGCTTGTATGGATCTATAGGGTAGCGGATCTGCTCCATCGCGTTTTCGATGCGCGCAGGGGGATGCGGTAGATTCGTTTTCGGGTCAACTGCTTGGCGAGAAATAAAATCTATTACCTGTCTTTTTTTGTCTTCGACCATTTTCCGTCTTTGGTCGGTTGTAAGCTGCAGGGTTCCTTTTTTGAGGATTTCATCTGCAATTTTTAATGGGTCAATTGTTTTGAAGGCTTTTTTCATCGCTTCTTCAGAAACTTTGGTGCCTTTGTTTGCGTCGGCAAAAATCATTTCAGCGGCTAAAACCTCGGTTATTCCCGCGATTTTGCCGTTTCGGTAGTCGAGCGCTTTCTGCGGCTTGACTAATATTTCAAAGTGTTCATTTTCTCTTGTTAAGCGTGCGACGGTGAACTTTTCGCTCATTCGATAGTCACTTGCTTGAACCCAGCTCTTTGATGTAGCCTTCCACTGTGTTGTCGTTTAGCATTTCCATTTTCTGTGTGGCGACGGGGATGATTGCGATTTTGATTCTTGGCGGCAGCTGCCTTGCTTCGAGGGCTCGGATTAAGCATTTGACTGTGAGTTTTATGCTGCTGTCAAGGGTTAGGTCTTCTTTGTATTCTTCTTTGAGGATGCCGAGGACTGTTTCTCTTCCTGCCCCCAGCGCTGTGGCTTTGTAGCCCCTGTAGGTTCCGCTTGGGTGTGTTCCGAACACGCGGGTTCCTGTTTTGTCGACTCCTCCGAAGATGATTGAAACACCGAAGGGTCTTACACCTGCGTGCTGGGTGTACATCTGCTGGATGTCGCATATGCGTTTAGTGACGACTTCTATGTCGATGGGTTCATCGTAGGTTAGCTTGTTGCTTTGAGCGTATATTCTCGCTTGGTCAATTAGGATTCTTGCGTCGGAACTTAAGCCGACAATGGCTGCGCCAATGTGGTCGTCTACTCGGAAGATTTTCCACGAGTACCCTGCTTCTTCAAGGACTTCGATGTTTTCTTCTGAACCGAGAACTAATCCTTCTGAGCTTTGGATGCCTATGATGGTGGCTCCGCGGTTTACGAGTTCCATCGCGTATTCTACTTGGAAAAGTCGTCCATCAGGCGAGAAAACGGTAATGGCACGGTCATATGCTCCTGGTGCTGCAAATACAGACATAATGTTAACCTCACTTTACACTATACACTTTTTCACAGTCTCATATAATAACTATACTAAAAACCTTTCCTATAAAAGCAAAACCCAAATGCAACGACTCTGATGCCGCATGGTTGATTCTTCTATGCTTAAACATGGCTTGGGAGCTGTTTCTCTGTAGTAGTTGTTGCAGAAAGGTTGCTGTACACAACAACAACCAATGGGTTGAGCAGCTCATTGTGTTTTGTTTTCTGTGTCTATTTTGGGTTGCAGGCTGGTTGTGCAAGCACTCACAAGCAGTGCATTAGTAACATAGATCGGGGGACCTGTTGCAGTTTTTTCTATAGTCCTCTTATATATAAAAGCGATAATGGCAGGTTCAACCGTTGCGCCCGATTTGCGGACTGTCTCGATCGTTTGAAACGTTGCATAAATTTCCACATCATCGACAGGCTAAGCACCAACAAAATTCTCCCAAATGTTGTTATTCTGTCTGTTACGACTGCCATAAAAGGTAAGTCCAACCAAACAGCAGAATCCCACTAACGACCTAGAGACCAGTAATCGTGTTTGCCACCATAAAATTCAGAACAACCCCCACAATCACCAGATGCTCCTACGCAAAAACGCATAAAAAGATAAGGAAACACCAACAACACCAATAAATAACAAGGCTAAAACTTGGAACTCTAAAGATACCTCTAACTCCGGAAACATATATGCCACTATAGCAACTGCCAAAAGCATCGGCATCAACAGATAAGTACACTTCAAAACTTTGACTTTGCTAAAGACACCTTTGGAAACTTAAACGCTTCCGAAACTACCCCTTTTAATATGAAATTGGATGAGCCGTTTCCAACAACAACCGTAGCCGCGGTTTCCGCTACATTAGTAGCCTTTGCCAGTGTTGGAGTATTCTTCTACTTTAAAAAAAGTAAAAAGTAAGTACCTGAAAAAAGTTTTGTCCTATTATACTAATCACTAACCGCAAAGAATCCCTAAATTCTTGAGCGGCCATATTCAAAAGCTACCAAAAAACCAATATTTTTGCGCAATTGGTATTTATAGCTTGCAAACCATACTTGAGGCTGTATTTTCCAGATGGGGGAACGCAAATGACGACTCGGACATATGCGGTAACTGTGAGGATTGGGCATGATTAAGCTACCGAGCCAAGTTGCTGAGTACTTTCCCTACGACAGCGTGCGACCGCACCAGGATGAATTCATCAGCACCGTCTACAACGCCGTCGCCAGCAGGCGCTCGGTTTTAATTGAAGGCAGCAACGGCTTGGGAAAAACCATCTCCGCCCTCTCCGCCGTGCTGCCAATCGCCATCGAGAAAAAACTCAAAATCCTCTACGTTGCACGAACCCACCGCCAGCACGACCGCGTGATCGAAGAGTTAAGAGCAGTTTTCAGGAAGCACCAAGTTTCAGGGCTCTCCATTCGCGGGCGCAATGAAATGTGCCTCAACGTCTTCGCCGCCCGGGGTGCTTTCGACTCGAAGTCGCTCATGGAAGTTTGCGAGCTCCTAAAAGCGAAGAGCAGATGCCCCTACTACACTAACGTGGAGGAACGTACGTACGATTACATGCAACTTCAGCAGCAGGTAGCCAGCCGCCCCTACATGGGCTCGGAAATCCAGCGTATATGCAAAAAAAAAGAAGTCTGCCCCTACGAACTCGTAAAAGCAGGGCTCTCAGACGTCAAAGTTATCGCGCTAAGCTACCTCTACGTCTTCGACCCCGTCATTCGCACCGCATTTTTGAAGAACCTTGAAACTGAACTGCAGAAAATCATCCTAATCGTGGATGAAGCGCATAATTTGCCTGAAACAGCCATCAGCATCTCAGGCAGCACCCTCTCGCTATTCGTCATGAGGGCGGCAGAGATGGAAGCCGCACGGTTCGGCCACAAAGACATCGAGGATTTTGCTTTTTGCTTTAGGACTGAAGTGGAGAAAATCACGGATAAAATAAGCCGAGAGGAAATAATTTCTCCAAAGAGCATAATCGAAATCATAGAGAAAAAGGGCAACATTCCTCGCCCCAGAGAGTTCTTTGAGCACATGCATGAAGCTGGGGGTGTGATTAAGAAGGCTTTGTTGGCTGACGGCAAAAACCCAAGGTCCTACGTCCACGCGATGAGCGAGTTCCTGCTCAAATGGTTCGATACGATTGAAGATGACTCTTTCATCAACGTTGCAAGCCGATACTTTAACAAAGAAAACAACAAGACCGCTAAACTGGAGATAGTGGCGCTCGACCCCTCGAAGGTTACGCAACCAGTTTTCTCATCCACTTACGCCAACGTCATCATGTCGGGGACGCTTCAGCCGCTGGAAGCCTTCGCTCGGATAACCCGTTTGTCCGAGAGCTCGGTGAAGGTTGTTGTTCCCTCGCCGTTTCCAAAAGAACACGTATTCGCAGCTGTAAGCCTTGGCGTAACTACATCCATGGATAAACGAACGCCCCAGATGTACCAAACAATGGTTGAACGCATAAACGAAGTCGTGAACAGCACCCCAACCAACACGGGCATCTTCGCCGCCTCCTTCCAAGTTCTAAACTCCTTATTGGCTGAAGGCTTAGAAAACGCGCTCTTAAAACCCTTGTTCCACGAACGCAAAGGCATGACTTCTAAAGCCAACGAAAAAATGGTTCAAGACTTCAAAGCATGCGGCGACAAGGGAGGCGCTGTGTTCTTGGGCGTTCAGGGCGGCAGGACTTCGGAGGGCGTGGATTTTCCAGGCAACCAGATGAATTCAGTGGTGGTTGTGGGTGTGCCCTATGCTGAGCCGACGCCCAGAATTGAAGCTCAAATTAAATACTATGACAAGCGTTTTCCAGGGTTTGGACGTGAATACGGCTACGTTTTACCCGCCATGAAAAAAGCTGCTCAGGCAGCAGGCAGACCAATAAGAACACTGGAGGACCGAGGCGCCATCGTGTTCTTGGATTTCCGTTTTGCAACAAACTACTGCAAAAACTTTTTGCCGTCATGGATAACCAGCGGAATGAAAGTGTTACCCGACAAAAAAGACGTCTTAGCCGCCGAAGTCAGCAGCTTCTTTAGAGCTCAGGCGGAACTTCCTGAAGTTTCTCGTTAACGATTACTTTTCCGATGATAATCCTCAGCGGCTTAGCTGAAACCGCCGTTTGAACCTTGAGCGCTTTGCGAAGAGTATTAACCTCACGCAACACACCAATTCCCAGAAACTTGTTTGCTCGTCCGCACAATGCTATGAGTACGCCTTTTTCGGGTTCTTGGTTTTTAGGTATGGCATTTCGGGGTTCAATTGTCACCTGGCTCTTCGGGTAGCACTGCAACTTTGCGTGTTTTAGGTACCTTGAATAAGTCATTTCGCGGAGGACCTTACGTTTTTCTGGTGTTCGCTGCTTGAGAGCGAAGGAGGGTTCAACCACGACCACTGGAGTATCCAAACATGCAATCAAGGGGGCAAGTTCATCCTGCACTTGAACGGCTACGATAACGTCGGGCTTGAGCACGTTGATTAACGCAGTTTTATACTTGACAGCGTCTTCGCCGCTGACCCAGCCATCAGTGTTAACTAAGACAAAATCTGTTTGTTGCTGCAGAATCTCGGACTTCATCGCCGATAAGCCTTCGAAGATTTTGGGTATGGCTTTTATCGGTGAAGTTTCGCCGACGAAAAAAGCGTTCTTGAGTTTCAAATCGTTAAGTTCTGATATTCGTTTAGAAGCTAAAGCGTAACCAACTGTGGCTGATGGACCGATGTCTGATTGACCCAGGTCGCCGTCTAAAACGGCAACCTTACATTTTCCATCGATTAACTTGTTTAACAGGTAAGTGCAAAGGCTGCTTTTGCCGCAGTCAGCTGCTCCTAAAATCATGGCGAACACGGGACGCTTGGGCAAACCTAAAATGACTTCGACTGGTTTGTCCCATGACGGCGGATTTGTGCTACCCACAGTTTCAGCTATACCAGAGTTGGCGCCCAGCGAAACGTCAAAGGTGGTTTTTTGATCGACAAAAAACGGCAGGCGTTTTCCATCGCGAACCAAAACCCGCTGGGATTCCTTCATCGGGTACCCGAACACTTCAGCTTTTCCCGAGACAAGCCGCACTGACGCTGGACCATCAACTAGCATTGTTTTATTGGATTCAACTGTATGCTGTATTTGCGTTTCCCCTCTGAACGATTTTTCCAACTCTTCCAGCTATGCGTGTAGCTGAGGAAATATGCCTGACTCCTCTGCTACACTTGTTTTCTTTTAAAGGTTTGTTAGTTCCCGCCTCATTGACAACTTCCAAGACTACTCGAGATGGCAAGGCATCATCCAAACTTTTGAGCAAGTCCTTGTAGACTGATACGCCATTGCCAATCTTAACAGAAACGCGGGTAACTTCAAAGCGGACATTTCTTAATACCTTGAGTATATTGTCAACTACTTCTTTACTGCTAAAGCAGTTAGCTTCCTCAATAACTTTTCCATCAGCAATGGCTACCAGCCCAGTTGCCGCGCCCGGGTCTAAGCCGACGATTATTTTCTGGAATGCGGTCTTGCCCAAAAGCAGAACTTCAACCTCATCGACTAAACGGTCAAGTTCTTCTTCGCGGTGGAAAACCAGAATTTTTGCGTGGTTTACCAAGTTTTTTTCCCGTTCGGTGGTTATTACCAGCTGTATTTTGGCGGAAACGGATTCTTCTGGGATTAAACTGATGAACGGAATGTCCTGTTCTCTCAGCTTGTTGACTATGAGGTAGTAGGGTTTGCCTTGAACCGTTGCTACCGCCACTTTTTCTTCCATAAAGCAACCTTAAAGTATAGGTTTAAGTGCAAAACACATTATTAGCTTTAAGTTAATAATCCTTGACGTGTACAAAATGGTTACAATCCAGACAGGTTGCAAATGCATAGACAGGAGCATAGGCGGAGGTATCTCTTCTGAAACGGTCACGTTGATCTATGGTGAACCTGAAACTGGAAAAACAACCCTTGCCATGCAGTGCGCCGTCAACTGTGCCGTCCAGAACCTCAAGGTGCTCTTTGTCGACTGCGACAACAGTTTCTACGCTAAGAGGCTGTCTCAAATCGCCAAAGACCACTTCAACGAAGTTGCCGAGCGCATCATTCTTGTGAAGCCCAAGGATTTCAGGGAACAAACCGCGTTCATTGACCAAATCCACGACTACGCCACCAAAAACGTCGGGTTAATAGTCGTCGACACCTTAACTTCGCTCTACGGCGCAAAAGTCTGTGAAACCTCGGGGAAATCCAAAGCGTTCGGCGTTAACCGAGAATTGAACAGGCAACTGGCTATTTTGGCTCAAACCACAAAAATCCAGAAGATCCCAGTCATAATAACAAGCCAGGTGCGCAGTGTCTTCAACGAACAGAATACAAGCGTTAGGCCCGTGGCAACGCGGGTTTTAAAGTTCTGGGCTGACAACATAATCGCCCTCAAACCCACCGAGTTTCCCCAAAAAATCAAGGCTGTGTTGGAGAAGGCACCGGAAATCGAGCAGGAAGTAACGTGTTATGTACAAATAGGGGAAGCTGGAATACAAGATACTCAAATCCACTGACGAACCGTGAACTCCAATGGATGTAGCCCTGATAATAGTTGAAGCCTTAAAGTTTATTTTCCCCGCCTACTGTGCCAACGGGACACCGGTGCTTGCCGGAGGCGGAACGAAGATGGATTTTGGCAGAAACTTTGTGGATGGCAAACGGATTTTCGGCAACAACAAGACGTTCAGGGGTTTCTTCTTCGGCTGGGGCGTCGGCATCGGTGTGGGGTTAATCGAAGGCATGGTTTTCGGCTTCAATAGTTTCCCGGTGTTGTTTGCGCTGCTCATTCCCTTGGGTGCCCTTCTAGGTGATTTGACAGGTGCCTTCATAAAACGCAGATTAAGCATTGCCCCGGGCGGTTTACTACCTGTCGTTGACCAGGTTGACTTTGTAGTTGGGGCAGTTGTGTTTTCGCTTCCTTTAGCGTTGATTGGCTGGGAAGTAGCAGTTACAGTCTTACTGATTACGCCGCCGATTCACTTGTTCACTAACTTTTTAGCGTATAAAATGAAGTTAAAAAGGCATCCTTGGTAAATAGGATAAGAAAATGGTGTAGATAAAAAAACTATCTTCCGCCGTTGATTTTGAAGGAGATTGAGCCTTCCAAGAACACATAGGATAACAGCAACAGTGCGACGCCTACAATCAGCAACATGTACGCTTGCCTTGGTTTATACGCGCTCTTTGTGCTCTGGTAAATAGCAAGCAACCCCATGAAGCCCAATGCGTAGAGTGTTACTGAAATCAGGGTGTCAGCTACGAATTGTGAACTGATGTCTGGGTAGAGGAAGTAGAATATACCGTTGACGTAAGCGGATGGCTGAGGATGATTAATAAGGGTGTATAAGCCGCCGCCGAAGAGAAATATCACGTATGAAATCCCAACAATAGTAACTAAGGCAGCTGAAGGCGTGTTAGTTGAGAGCCTGCGGAACCATTTGCTGAGCGAAAACGAAACGTTGTCGGAGCTTTTCTTTATTTTACTTGTCAACTTCTGTTCCTTCCTCAATTAGGTGCTTTACTACCTCTTTAGCCCATACTCCAGTTAATGAATTTTTCTGAACCTCCACTAGGTATTGGCTCCAAGACACGTTTAACGCTGCTTCCCAGACCCTGAATTTCTCCTGCACATTCGTGTATGCCTTTGAATGCAACTGGCAAAAATTGTTCTCTTGCGCTTCTCTTTTGCAGAGTTTGCACTTCATTTTTCGCGGTCTCCTTTTAGGGGGCAGTCGGGGTTGAGGCACAGCTTCCAAGGATGCCTGCCTCTAAGATACACCGCTACTACTGGTGAGCCGCAGCTTCTGCAGACACTGCTCAGCGGTTTAACGGTGCCAGTCTGCGGCAAAGGAAAAGCCGCGTTGCACATCCCCTCAAAATAGTTTGTGCAACCCACGAAGCGTTTACCAGTTTTTTTCGAGCGCAAAACCACCAGTTTTCCGTCAGGGCATTTTGGGCATTCACCGACTGTTCTTTCGTTGAGCCTGGTTTTTTGGATGAGCTGGCTTAACTGGGCGCCTATGGCAGCCTCATTTTCTTTCAGTTCAGATGTGACGAGTTTTAGGGTTTCAGTGGCATTTCGTAGCACGCTTTCTTTCGTTTGGGTACCCTGCTGGATTTGGTCCATTTCGCCTTCAAGTTTCCGTGTCATCTCAGGGGAAACGACTGCGGGGCAGTACTTTGTGAGGACTTCGATGACTTCAAAGCCGAGTTCGCTTACGAAGAGGCTGTCTGTTCCCGTGAGGTACTTACGGTCGTAGAGCGTTTGGATGGTTGCTGCTCGCGTGGCTTTTGTTCCGATTTCCTCTCTCTCCATCTTCAAAAGCAGGCTGCGGGGGTTGTACCGGGCAGGCGGCTTAGTAAAATGGCTGTTGAGGGTGACTTTTTCAACGGCGACTTTTTGCCCTTCAGTCAGGGAGAGCAGAGAAGCGTTCTTCAACTGAACGTACGGCTTGTAAAACTTAAGCCAGCCTTCCTTCAAGGTGCGGGCGGCATTCATGCAGAAAAGGTTAGCGTTGAGGCTTACGGTTACGTTGATGCTCTGGATAACTGCGGGTTCACCGAAAACCGCCATGAACCGCTTGACAACCAAATCAAAGATGTTTCTTTCCGAAGCGTCAAGGGGTTTTTCAGGCAGGTTCCCCGTAGGGTAGATAGACGGATGCGCGGGGTCGTATTTTTTGCCTTCATTGGGCTTCAGTAAGGGTTTAGAGAGCAGTTCCGTGGCGTGTTTAGAATACAGGGGTGCTTTTCCCAGTTTTTTAAGAATGTTTTGGTAGCCGATTGACGGCGGAAGCTTTTGGCTGCTCGTTCTCGGGTAAGAAATCAACGCGTCCAAGTATAGGCGCTGTGCGATGCTTGATGTGCGCATGGGCGTGAGTTTGAAGATGCGGTAGGCTTCACTCTGCAAGGCGCCAAGGTCGAAGGGCACAAGCGGATTCTGCAAAAACTCCTTCGCATCCACTGTGTCTATCCTACCTTCCTTGGTTTTGCAAGCAACCTTCAACGCTGTGGCTTGGGCTTTGTTTTCAAGGGTTTTCTCGTATTCAACCTCAACTAAGGTGCCGTTCACGCTTATTTTCGCGTTTAATGTCCAGTAGGGCGTAGGAACGAAGCAGTTTATGGTTTTTTCCCGTTTTTCAAGGAACCTAAGGGTGGGTCCCTGCACTCTGCCGGTGCTGAGGGTGGCGTACTGCCCGCTGCTATTTTGGGCGGCTTGGGTTAAAGCCCGCGAGAGGTTTATGCCGTAGAGCCAGTCAACTTCATGGCGCGTTAATCCCGCTTCGATCTGAGCAAAATCTAAGGCGGGCAACAGACGGCTGTAGGATTCTTGGAGTTCCTCTTTGGTGAGGGTTGAGTACTTCATTCGTTTAGCGGACGCTTCTTTGCCGCCGCACGCGTACTTTATGATAGTGTAGCCTATGATGCTACCTTCGATGTCGAAGTCGCATGCATCCACAAACGCCCCCGCGTCTTTAGCCAATTGCGAGATGACTTTGAGCCAAACCTGAGTCCTAGATGCGCCACGTTCAGCCTGGTAGCGTGGAACCCACTGGTAATCGAAGACCGGGTACCCTCGTCCCTTCTGTTTGCTCATAATCGAGTATAAGTGTCCCAGCGCCGGAACCACCACTATGCTGCCTCCTCTGTAAGCTTGGTAGCAGGGAACGCCGTTGGCGACTGTTTTTTTCGGTTTTCCAGCTTCATCGAGCGCCGTGGCTATTCTGTTTGCAGCATCAGGTTTTTCGGTGATGACTAACGTGTATTTTTCCAAGCGCTCTTAGACCACGCTTTAACATTCCAAACGGATTTGCTGTTTAAAGCTTTACTTTGAAAGCAGGGTTCGTTTGAGCCTTAAAGTTGTTAGCAAGCAATAAATAAGCCATATCCATGTTAATACGGGGGATTTACATACCGCAACGCGTTATTTGCCATAGTTGCAAACATGTTTTGTATGAAGGCAAAGACCTTAAACCTCCGGACGAAATTATTGCGCAACACGAGGGAAAATGCCCTAAATGCGACCGAAAACTATCACTGTTGCCCTTAGAAGTTGAAGTTAACCCCATAGGCAAACATTGAAAACAAAATTTAGTTAGTAACCCTAATTTTATTTCTAAATCAACAAACTTACCTCGGGAAAATTGCTGTTGACGCTAAATCACAGCGCTCTTCTGCTTATTCTAAGCTACGCAGAAGAATTTTGTGATGCGAAGTGCGGTTAAATTTAGCCTCCGGGCGATAATTCATGATGGTTAACACTTCCTGCTTTTGAAGTCAATCTGGAGGGTTGTTGGAAAGCCATAAATAAATCGCCAATGTGTAAAATAGTACAATCGCAAAATATACATTTGGAAGAGATGACTTAAGGTGGGCGAAGGAATTAAGGAACGACTCCGTAACGGCTTATCAGTTTTCAGCAGATTTAGAATTGAAGTAAGCCACGGTTCAATCATTGCTTTTGCAGCGTTAGTAGTGATTCTGTTTGTTGCATTCGTAGTTCGTATTCTACCATTACGCTGGGAAAACCTCTCAGGAGGCACATCACTCCTAAACGAGTTTGACCCCTACTACCAATTCAGCATCACCCAGCACATGGTGCAAAACGGTTTACTTTCACCGTACTGGCCAACCCACTGGGTTAACACAATGAAATGGTATCCAGGCGGATTAGACATGTCCACTTCGTTGCCAGCTCTGCCCATGACAGCTACCGTAATCTACCAATTTGTGTCATTGTTCGGCGCAAAAATTGATTTGATGACTTTCTGCGCTATCCTCCCAGCAGTAATAGCAGTGTTGTCATGCACCATAGTCTACTTAGTCGGCAAAGACATGGGTGGAAAAGCCGTTGGATTATTCT
>Ga0209777_10006986_pt1 | contig 12611 bp, 6 predicted proteins | sample FrelakmetHBP12HB_FD_187147 | JGI IMG/M metagenome (GOLD analysis project Ga0209777, IMG submission 187147) | Freshwater lake sediment microbial communities from the University of Notre Dame, USA, for methane emissions studies -HBP12 HB (SPAdes)... | ecosystem: Environmental > Aquatic >...
CACGCCGTGGACCCACCGGATGTCGTCGGCGGGGCCTTTCCTGAGGTCCGCGATGAGGGTCGTAAGGACCTTGGACTTGAGCTTGATGGTCGTGTTCGAGCCGACGGAGCCCAGCTGGGCGGCGAGGTTGTCCGTGAGCTCGGTGGTCATTTTGAGTATGTCCCCGGCGAGCTTGTCCATCTCGAGGATTATCGGGCTGAAGGCGAAGAGGCTCGTGACGTTGAGGACATTTGGCAGCCGGATGCCGCTCGTGGCAAAACCCATGGGCAGCTCGATTGAGAAGTTGGACGGGAAGGGTGAGAACAGGAGCTTGCCCTGGACGTCTAGTATGGAATCCGACAGGTCCATGTAGAGGTCGCGTTCCTTGGCGAACTCGATAGTGATGAACCCGCCGGCCGCGGTCTGGGTGTCCAGGCTTATGATGTCCCGCAATCGGATGCTTGAGAAGTACGAGTTCCGGGTCCTGTCGAGGAAGATGTGATTGTAGTCCATGTTGGGGACCGTCAGGCGGCCCTGGTCAGTGACGACCATATAGAAAGAGCCCAAGGAGGTCCCGGGGGCGCACTGCAATATCATACGGCCGTTGTGCTGGTGCACGGTAAGGTCCGTGGGGAGGTTGTCGAGCTCCATCCTGAAATATCGCGAGCCCACAAGGCTCGTGTAGGATAGGACCTTTAACGGCTCGCTCGATTGTATGTGGATCATGTCGGGGTGGAACTTCAAATAGAAATGCTGGGGGACATCGTTGAGGTTCATCACGGCCTTTGCGTTATTGCCGTCATCAAGGAAGAGTATCTTTAATGGCCTGGGCCCTTGGAGGTCGAGGCCCAGCACGGTGCCGTTCGTGAAGTCCAGGTACATGTGGTTGATGTCCGTGAACCGGCCGCTCAATGAGCTGTTGATGAGATTGGTCGACGAGCCGTCCAATCCCAGCTCGGTGGAATCGTTGCGGAAGGCGATGTAGTTGCCTTCGGCCACGACGCGGGACTTGGAGGAGACATAGAACTCGATCGTGCCCAGGGGGTCTGGGCCTTGGACCTCGAGATCGACGTAGCCTTTCTTCTCGGGCATGTGGATGATGTTGTCAGGGATTGTCCGGAGCGTCTTGGCAACGCGGTAGAACTTGCCCGAGATCTTGCGCATCATGTTGTTGACGAACCGGGCAGGGAACCCTAGGGTCGGGTTGTCGGGCGGGGGGACGTCCGCACCGCCTATCTGGAAGGTCCCGTTCATGTTCAAGACCTTGGGGACGTCTTTGATTATCAGGTGGGAATGCGTGAAGGTGTCTGCGGCCGAGCCATAGAACTCGTACTCGGCATAATCTACGGACTTTATCTTGGCCGAGGCCTCGAAGGCGATGTTGGTGGCGGCCTCGCCGTGGATGCCGGTTATGTCATTGAGCGATACGGACATGGTGGTGGGGACATCGCTGACAATAAGATCGACGTAGGTCGTCGTTTCGGCCACTTGTTTGAAGATGGCCTCCAATTTGACAGGCGCAGAGGCGGCCCACTGGAGCTTGTCGAAGGACTTGTTGAAGCTTGGCGAGTCGAGGAATATGTGATAATGCTCTGGGACCCGGTCCATGCCGTCGGCGGGGTCGAACTTGATGTCGCTCCAGACCCGCTCGGTCAGGTTGAGATATTGTATCTTGGCGTATCCGATTAGGATGTCCATGTCCGTGGGCCTCGTGTCCATCCCAAGATCGATCTGGTAGGGCCCGGAGATGTTGACCACGTTGGATGTGTCGAGGAGGGAGAAGTTCAAGGCCCCGAGAGGGTCCAGGGTGGGGTGCTGCAATATTATATCGGCCGCCGAGATGTAGGCCTTGAAGGTGTTGGGCATGTCCTTCCATGTGAAGCCGAACATCCACAGGAAGTTGTTGCCGGTGTAGGAATAGGATTTCACTATAGTGATCTCGAGAGGGAGGTTCGCAGTGGCATTGGGCCCGGACACCTTTTCGATCTGGAGGTTCACGCCGCCGTGGACATGGGCCTGGGCGAGCTTGCGGGGTGGGAGAAAATGAGGAAGGTCGAAGTTCACCGAGTCGACCTGTATGTCAATGCGAGCCCTGACATCGTAGCCGTACTGGTCCCCTGTCAGGACATTATCATCCACGTCGACGTAGACCCACTTGTCCCAATTGACGAGGGTCCCGTTGGGATTGAAACTGATAGATGGCCTCAGCAGGCCCAGGGACCATTTCTCGTGTCCGTTGGACTTGGTGTAGACATAGTAACTCATGGGCTGGTTGATTAAGAAGTCTAAAAGGTTCGTATAATTAACCAATTTGGTCGTCTCGATGGTGCCGAAGATGTCAGGGTCCAACGGAGGCGTCGGGCCCATTAGCACGACAGATTCCTCGATGGATACCGGTGGCCTGTCGACGTGGGTGACATCGATGGCGTTAAGGGCCCCTTGCGCCTCCGAGCTTATGATGTTGGCCCAGCTGTCGGAGGTGCGTTTGTCCTGGATGTCCTGGAGCTGCTTGCCGACGCCGAAATCGGAGCTCGGCCGCTCCGGGGCGATATCGGCGAGGGTCATGGGCAAGAGGTCGCCGATGAGGAAAAGCAAGATCACAGTAGCGGCGATGAACTTCAATCGCCGGGACCGTTTGGCCTTAAGGCGGGCCTTGCGGCCTTTGACGCCCTTGCGGCCTTTCCTGCCCTTCATGGCTTTAAATACCCCCTCAAGGCGGGACCGAGGAAGATTCGGGCCCATGTAAGGTATCGGTCGGTTCTTATATAAATTCATAACTGTAGTCTTATTACAGATAGGTACAAAGGGGACGATATCATCTTCGATGGGTTCAGGGCCAGGATGTTCAACAACAGGGCGGCCAACAAAAAGAGCCAGCCAGACAAGGTCCTGTCGGAGCTCTCACTCAAAGAAGGCGAAAGGGTCGCCGAGATCGGCTCCGGCGGTGGCTATTTCGCGTTACGTTTCGCGTCCTCCGTCGGTCCTCAGGGCCGAGTGTTCTGCATCGATGTCAATACGAATTTCCTCAAGTTCGTCGCCGATAGCGCAAAGAAGGCAGGGCTGTCGAACCTCGATACCGTCGAAGCATCCCAGATGTACGATAAGCTACCAAAGGGCGGCATCGACCTGGTCTTCCTCCGGAGCGTCTACCATCACCTCGAGGACAGGACCGGATATTTCCAAAAGATCGCAACCTTGCTGTCCCCCAAAGGAAGGGTCGCGGTCATTGATTACCTGCCCCAGGCCAGCATCTTCTTCGGGCCCCCTCCGGGCCACCGGACGGCCCCTGAGACCATCATATCGGAGATGCAATCGGCAGGGTACGAAGTGCTTGCAAAACATGACTTCCTGGAGACCCAGGCCTTTGTGGTTTTCAAGCTTAAAAAAGGATAGTGCGGACCCCCTGTGTCGAGGCTGAAATCGGACCTGATTTTTTAACCTCCCTCTAGAATAGGAACGACAAAAAATCGAGTGGTTTTGGCATATAGATTAAATACAGCATCCGTATTATCCGCATTGCCCGTCAGCGCGACACTGATGGACCAGAGGATAAAGTGCCTCTGGACTTACTAAATTGATAGGATGGATTTGAATGGTGCAATTGCACGATCAAAGCTTCCGTGATGCCCACCAATCGATTTTAGCGACCAGGATGCGAACTGAGGACATGCTCCCCATTGCCGAGAAGATGGACCAGGTCGGCTGGTTCTCCATGGAGGTATGGGGCGGTGCCACTTTCGACGTTCCAATAAGGTACCTCAACGAGGACCCCTGGGACAGGCTCAAGACCCTTAAAAAGGCCATGCCAAACACCCCGATGCAAATGCTCGAGAGGGCGATGAACGTCGTGGCGTACCAGAACTTCCCCGACGACATCGTCACGAAGTTCATACACCTGGCTAAAAAGAACGGCTGCGACTACTTCCGTATCTTCGACGCGGTCAACGACCTTCGTAACATGGAGGTCCCGATGAAGGCGGCCAAGGATGCAGGCGGCCACGTCCAGGCCTGCTTGTGTTACACGATATCCCCCGTCCACACGGTGCAAAAGTTCGTCGATGATTTCCTCAAGCTCGAGAAGATGGGCGCAGACAGCGTGTGCATCAAGGACATGGCAGGGATGATCTTCCCAGAGGACGCATACAATATCATCAAGGGCTACAAGGATGCGGGCGGGAAGCTTCCGTTCGACCTTCACACACACATGAGCTCCGGCATGGGCATGATGGCAGCCATGAGGGCCTGCCAGGCCGGCGGCGACATCATCGATGTCGGCATGTCCCCAGTATCGGGCGGCACGGGCCAGATGCCAGCTGAATCCATCGTTGCAGCGCTGAAAGGGACCAAGTACGACACTGGCTACGACCTCAAGCTGCTCATGGAAATACGCGATTACTTCCGCGAGATCTGGAAGAAGTACCGGCACCTCGAGCGCATCGAGGCCATCAGGACCGACCCATCGGTCACGGTCCACCAGATACCTGGCGGCATGCTTTCGAACCTGGTCTCGCAGCTCGAGCAGCAGCAGGCCATGGACAAGTACGATGCTGTGCTCGCAGAGGTCCCGAGGGTCAAAGAAGAGCTCGGGCACCCGCCCCTGGTCACACCCACCAGCCAGATCGTCGGCGTCCAGGCCGTCATGAACGTTCTCTTCGGCAGATACAAGAACATACCCAAGGAGACGGTCGAGTACGTCAAGGGAATGTACGGCAAGCCCCCGGCACCCATCAAGAAGGAGGTCTACGAGATGGTGCTCGGCAAGGACTGGAAGGACAAGATCGTGGAGTGCAGGCCTGCGGACCTTCTGGAGCCTATGTTCGAAAAGCGCAAGAGCGAGCTCAAGGGCATGGGCCTTTACAAGCGCGACGAGGATGTCCTCACCTACGCCATCTATCCAGCGGTCGGTCTGAAGTTCCTCAAGGGCGAGGCAGCTGCGGAGTTCCAATCCAAGGACCTGCCCCTCCCGTGGAACCACCCGGCCACGAGGATGTTCGTCAAGTCCTTCTTCCCAGAGATCAAGGACCCCAACAAGCTGTGGCTGGAACTTGAGCCCCCGGAGGCCAGAAAGGTCGGCGGACCGGCCCCGATACCGACGGAGTTCGATGTCGAGGTCGACGGCGAGCCCTTCCAGGTCAAGGTCACCCCCACTGGCGGCTTCATGGTCGCTGGCGCCGGTGTAGCGGCAGGCCCCGCGGCCGGCGGCAAGAGGACCAAAGACAACACGCCCGGCGCGGTGTGCACGGGCCTCCAGGGCACCATCATCAAGGTCAAGGTCAGCAACGGCGACGCTGTAAAGGTCGGCGACGTCATCTGCGTCATCGAGGCCATGAAGATGGAGCAGGAGATCAAGGCGGCCAAGGCTGGCAAGGTCAAAGAGGTCTTCGTTAAGGCCGGTACCGCTGTCCAGGTGAACGATGTCCTGATGCAGGTGGAGTGAACGGAGGACCTAGCACCCTTCGAGGCGATGTAAATGGCCAAAGAAGAGGGACTAATCAATAAAGTTCTGGTGGCCAACCGCGGTGAGATCGCCATCAGGATCATGAGAGCCTGTAAGGAGCTTGGCATCGCTACGGCGGCCGTCTATTCCGAGGCCGACAAGCCTGCACTGTTCGTCAGGTACGCTGACGAGGCCCACCTTCTGGGACCTCCCCCGGCAAGAGAAAGCTACCTTTGCATGGACAAGATCGTCGACATTGCCATCAAGATCCATGCCGACGGCGTCCATCCTGGTTACGGCTTTTTAGCAGAGAACGAGAAGTTCTCAGAGCTGTGCCATAAGAACGGCATAGAGTTCATCGGCCCGACGGGCCAGGCCATACATGATCTGGGCGACAAGGTCGAATCCAAAAAGACCATGAAGGCCAGGAACGTGCCAGTGGTCCCAGGAACGCCCGAGGGGATTGCCGAAGTGAAAGAGGCCATAGACGTTGCTGAATCGATAGGATACCCGGTCATACTCAAGGCCTCGGCGGGTGGCGGCGGGATAGGCATGAAGGTCGTTTGGAAGAGCGAAGATCTTCCGGCAGCCATCGAGACGACACAGCGTGTCGCGCTGTCCACTTTCGGTAACCCGAAGATACTTTTGGAAAAGTACCTGGTCGACCCCAAGCACATCGAGTTCCAGGTCATAGCCGACAAAAAGGGGCACACGGTCCATGTCAACGAAAGGGAGTGCTCGGTCCAGCGCAGGCACCAAAAGTGCATCGAGGAAACGCCCTCGTGCGCAATGACCGAGGAGCTTCGAGAAAAGATGGGCAAGGCCGCAACGACAGCGGCCAAGGCGGTCAAGTACACGAACGCGGGTACCGTCGAGTTCATGTTCTCAAAAGGCAATTTCTACTTCCTCGAGGTAAACACGAGGCTCCAGGTCGAGCACCCCATCACCGAGATGATAACTGGCATCGACCTTGCTAAGGAGCAGCTGAGGATAGCATCCGGAAAGGACCTGACCTTCGGCCAAGAGGATGTCAAAGGACGCGGCTGGGCCATGGAATGCAGGATATGCGCTGAGGATGCCATGAACAACTTCATGCCGGCCCCTGGAAAGATCGTGAAGTACGCAGAGCCCGGCGGGCCTGGTGTCCGCGTCGACAGCGGCGTCTATCAGGGCTTCACCATACCGCCCTACTACGACAGCCTGATGGCAAAGCTCGTGGTCTGGGCCAAGAACAGGGCCGAATGCATCAGTAGGATGGAGCGCGCCTTGTGGGAGTTCCAGATCTCGGGCGTCAAGACGAACATTCCGTTCCATGAGGTCGTGCTGTCCAACCCCAATTTCATCAAGGGCGACTACACGACGTCCTTCATCGAGAAGGAGAAGATCCTTCCCACGGTGCAGGAATATGTGAAGAACCGAAAAGGGCCGTCGAACGCCGCAAAGATCGCAGCCATCACGGCGGCAATGGAAGCCGTTATGGCGGCGGCGTCCCAGAACCAGACGAAATAGATGATTTCGGGGAGGGTTTTCCCTCCCCTTTGTCTTTATATTTTATCACGAACATCCAGTTTATGCTTTAGGAGGCCACGACCATGGAATGCAACATCAGCAAGAACAAGGCCAGCTGCAAGTGCACCTACGACTGCTCCAAGAAGGGAAAGTGCTGCGAGTGCATCCGGTCCCATTGGGCGAGCAGGGAGCTTCCCGGGTGCCTGTTCCCGCCTGAGCTCGAGAAGACCTACGACAGGTCTCTGGAGGCGTTCATCAACTATTACAAGGACAAGGTCTAGGACGATATCAATGAGAATGTTGTAATGATGTCATCATCCGTCCGATTTTTATAACATAAAGCCAATTATTTTTATACCCAGCCATGCATTCATATGAAAGAAGTACCGCCAGAGGGCCCTGCCATCGGATGTTTCAGTATGACAACTGAGAAGGTTACTGAGATTGCCTGGGAGAAAGAGACCAAGCCTCAGGTCCCGAAAATGAACCAATTACCTCTCGGGATCCTGTTGACCTTTGCCGGATTCATACTTGGCATTATTGCCCTTCTTTGCATGATGTCGGACATTGCTCTCTGGCCGTTAGGCGATTATGGCAAGACCTCGACAATGTACGCGTTTTACCTCCAATCGACAATGGGCATTGCCGTGAGCGTATCGTTTCTGGGACTTGCCATCATCTTGAGAAATAAACTTGTGAGGGTTGTGCCCAAGAAAACGGCCTTGGTCGCGGATAATAATCCCCTTGGCATCTGGGTCGTATTCATAGGAACGATGTTCGGTATAATTTCTGCATTCCTGGATATTTACTTGGTCTGGAAGACCTATAGCATCGAGAGCAGTTCTACGGACCGGTTGCTCTTCGACGTCGTGGAGGTGTTGTCCTATTCCTCCGTCCCGGTTCAAATGTTTGGCCTGGCCCTTATATGCCTGATCACGAACCCCTTGAAAAAAGAAGGGGCCGATTCGGCCTTGATTATCGAGGCCGTAGGTTTTTTCACATTTCTCATCGGGATAATCGCGATAGCCTTGGTTCGTGGTGGAAAGGCGCATGATTTGGACAAATATTCTTTTATCTTTGCAGATCTAACAGTCATGGGTGGGATCTTCTTGCTTTCAGGGATAGGTCTCATTATTACGAGGGGGCTACCCTTCGAAAAGCTTGGGACATGGAAGGCTCTTGGGCTTACGGTATGTTTGTTCTCAATGGTCCCAGAGATGTTGACCTTCGCGCAATTGGTCATGTATAGGGGGGTCTATTCAGTTTATTACTATTATTACAATCTTAACCTAACTATGATGAATCAGAATCCTATGCCCTTGGCATTACTCGGATTATCCATCATCTTCTTTGCGGAGAGGAAGAAGGATAAATTTTCAGATCCTTGGAAGGCGCGGGGATTCTTCTTCATGGTCTCGGGGGCCCTTCTCTATTTCATGGGGAACTATACCTTTAGTACTATGTATTCCTCGTCCATACCGGATTATTATTTATATTTTGGAATGGTTTTTGATGGACTAAATTCCCTTGTGACTCTGATATTGATAGCGGGTCTGGGATTGATCATATGGAGAAGTGACCGTCCCGGGAAGATCGGGATAAAAAAACCAAAAGTAATAGAGAAGGTTATAGTTGTTCAGGAAGAACCGGCCCTAGTAGAACCAAAGACCGAGGACAGCCCCAAAGAAGGAAAAGCGGAAATCTGAGAGGAGTTCCATTGGGCCTCCCACGAGCTGTTCTTATATATTCTGTCCAGTTTGTGAATTAACAAATCATTCGATAACTAATATATACAGGTAGTAGACTAGATGAAGATGCACAAATCCCCAGGGTCCGGATAGATATAGAACATGGAGAAGTCCCCGATGAAGGCTCTTTCAAATATCATCGCACTGGCCCTCGTGGCCCTCATGATAGTCCCCACGGTGCTTGCGCCCTGCGCCTCCGCAGGAAGTTACAGCACTTTGCAGATGAGGACCTTCAGCGATGGGAGCTCGGGCGTCCTGATGCAATTCCCCTCGGCCGGAAAGCAGGACACCTCCGTCAACCTGGACATCAACTCCGTCGTGTTCAACGCCTCGGTGGACGCCTCCCCGTTACCGTACACGCCCGGCGGCTTGGATTACCCGACGAACCCTTACATCGACATAGGGGCCGACGGGACCAAGGAATGGAGCTACTCCGGCCTCGGCTACGGGCGCTGGGGCCTCCAGGACGTCTTCAATGACAACTCCACAGAGGTCAAGCTCGATTACCAGAACGAGAACGACACGAGGGACCTCAGGTTCAAGCTCCCCAAGGGCGCCCAGATACTTGGCGGCTCCTTCACGACCGGCGGCTGGCCCGAGGCCTACTGGGGCCCGGAAAAGGTCATCTCCAACCCGAACACCAAATCCTCTGGTGAGAGCTCTCCTGTGCTTTTCACCTTCAATAACCTGCTCTTCGAGGTCTGGGTCTCCGAGGACCCGTCCTTGACCAACAACACGAACGCTGACATCGTCTACAGGATCTACAACGGTAGTGACTGGTCCAAGACCTATGACCTGTCCCCTCCGCACGACAGCATGTGGGACGACGGCCCCAGCCTGGCCATCTATCAGAACAGGCTCTACTGCGCCTGGTCCGCCGGTGAGAGCAAGGACTTCTTCGCCTATGATGACATCTACCTCCGATACACCGATGACGGCGTCCTGTGGTCCTCCATCAAGAAGATCACGCCCCTGGTCCGCGCCGGCGATAATGACTGGCCGTGGATGGTCGTGTTCCAAGGCAAGCTATACATCGTGTGGAAGACCAACGACCCCAACATCTCTGACCATACCAGTGACAACGACTATGACCTGGTCGTGCGCTGGTGGGACGGCTCGAACCTGGGTCCCATCGACGAGATAACCGCCAATGATGACGGTGCGATGGACTGGTCCTTCTCGGTGGTCGTTTACCTCAACAGGCTCTATATCGTCTGGGAGACAAATACAGGCGGATGGATGGCCACGGATACCTCGGTGGATATAATGGTCAAGTCCTTCGACGGTGTCTCCTGGTCCAATCGCAAGGACCTAAGCCCCTCCAATGACAATACCAAGGACGAGATCCCCGGGACCTATGTGTGGTTCAACCCAGTCAAGAAGCAGGATGAGCTGTGGGTCATCTGGGGCCGCGGCAACGGTAATCAATATGGGACCGGGGACATCAACATCGTGGTGCGTTCCTACGACGGGGTCTCTTGGACCCCAATGCAGGAGATCTCCTTTCCCAATGTTCAGGTCCAGAACATGGGGCAGGTCCTCATCGGGTACGAGGACAGGCTCTATGCGATATGGGTCGACGGCACGGAATCCGTCATCATCGACCAGTCCCCGACCCTGATCGTCTTCAAGATCTACGGCAACATCGACATCAGGTCCTACGATGGCTACGAATGGAGCAACATCGTTGAGCTCACGCCTGTGGGGGCGAGCAACAAGGCCTCTGACCCTTATCTCGCGGTCTACAACGGGAAGCTTTATGCCACCTGGTCCTTCCCCAACGATGCATCGACCGCCTCCAAGGACTGGGACATCATCTTGCGTAACATCGACTTCAAGGACGTGACGCTGTCGCTGGACGTCGGCAACAAAGGCTCCATAGACTGGCATGGCGTAGTGAACAGTTCCCAGGAGGTCATCCCTCTGAACAAGACCCAGATAGAGAAGGGCATGACCGGGGGTTCCATCACGGACCAGTACGGCAACGAGATTACAGAGGTCGACATCAAGGTGACCTCCAGGTACCCCGCGAAGCTTTTGGCCCACGACCTGAAGATAGAGTACAAGTATCCCAAGCATTTCGATTTCAAGGACGACATCAACAGGGTACTCACGGCCGCCAGGCCGCCCGTAAATGATTCCAGGCAGTCCCCGATCAACGAGACGGTGGATTATGGCTTCGAGGCCGGGTCCAGTTCCGAAGGCGATATCGCATGGGGCAACCTCAGTATAGACTACCTTGTCAACCACGCCCCCTTCCTGGTCAAGGAGGTACCGACCCAGTACATGCTCGAGGACACCGACAAGCTCGACGCGCTAAACCTGCAAGAGTACTTCTCGGACGACTGGGACGACGGCCATCTCACCTTCAAGGTCCTTTCCATGGACGACCCGAACCTGGTCGGGGCCCAGCTCAACGGCACAATGCTCGGGTTCACGACGCCCACGGAGAACTGGAACGGATGGTCCAACGTGACCATCGCGGCCTATGACAGCTTCGGGCTGCGCAGCCCCAAGGTCAAGATACACATATGGGTCATGCCGGTCAACGACCCGCCGATCCTGGACCCGATACCGGACCAGGGCCTCAAGGTCGGTGACAAGTTCAAGTACACATGCACGGCCCATGACGTGGATATCGGCGAGAAGCTGACCTTCCATACGAACTCGACACTGATACGCATCGACCCAGACACGGGACAGATCAGCTTCAGCCCCAACGCCCGAGGGGTCATCAAGTTCAATGTTTCCGTCGATGACGGTTACGGCCTGTGGGCCTCGCAGAACGTCACCTACACCATAAAGGGGGAGACCACCACAGCCGGAACGGCCACCTGCTTCTCCTTGCTGGCCTTCGTTGTGCTGGGTATTATTATCTTCCTCATCGCATGGAAGTTCAGGCACGAGTTCACATGGCACCCCGTCGCTCCTGAAAGGCTCAAGGTCGGTGAGGGGAAGGGGCCCAAAGGCAAGGAGGCCGAGGCCCAGATCATCCCTGGCACGACCTCGAGTTCGGACATGCCCGACGACAGCGTGGTCGATGTGCCGACCCTCGACATGGAGGAGGTCGAAGCCGGCACAAAGGATGTGAGGCCCTCAAAGAGCAAGGAGGGCTCTGCGGTCATCCCGGGAACGGACGTCCCGAGGGATAGTTACGATACCAACAAGGATGGGTTCCTCGACGACAATGAGTGGAACAAAGCCGTGGAGGACATCAAGAAGCGAAATATCACCGACCTCAAGGCCAAGGCCAAGCGCATTGCAAAGAAAAAGGTCGAGGTCCAGCCGGAGGAGAACACCGAAGAGCCGCCCCAGGCGCCGGCCGAGGAGGTCCCCATCTTCGACATGACCGAGGTCGCTCCTGAGCCGCCCAAGACGGATGACTACCTGCCCCCGGGCGAGAGAAAGGCCCGGGGCCTCTGAGGAACCCTTTCGTTGATCTTGTCCATAAGACTTATTTGGTCCTTATCCTTGATGGGTTCGTTCGAGTATTGGAGGCGCCCGATTGTCCAAGCCCAAGGCCCTGACCTACGAGGAAGCGGTCCGATGGATCTACGACCTCTCAAAGGGCGAGCGCTCCAACATGCGCCTGGGACTTACGAGCATAACGGAGCTTTGTAAAAGGGTCGGCGACCCCCAGGACACCTTCTCCTCCGTCCATATAACCGGCACGAACGGCAAGGGCTCCGTGGCCCACATGATAGAAGCGGTTCTGCGCGTCAAGGGCCACACGACAGGATTGTACACCTCCCCGCACCTGCAGTCCTTCTGCGAGCGCATACAAGTGAAGGGAGAGATGATAAGAGAAGAGCGCATCGCGGCCTTGGCGCAGGAGCTTTATCCCCAGGTCGAGGCCATGGGGGGCACGCCGAGCTTCTTCGATGTCACGACGGCCCTTGCCTTTATGCATTTCAAGAACAATCTCGTCGATAAGGCGG
>Ga0209777_10006987_pt1 | contig 12609 bp, 12 predicted proteins | sample FrelakmetHBP12HB_FD_187147 | JGI IMG/M metagenome (GOLD analysis project Ga0209777, IMG submission 187147) | Freshwater lake sediment microbial communities from the University of Notre Dame, USA, for methane emissions studies -HBP12 HB (SPAdes)... | ecosystem: Environmental > Aquatic >...
TTTTTCTATTTCTCTGTGAAACCGTCTTTGCTGGTCAACGTCTTCGCTTAGGAAATCTTGTTTCCGCATTTCGATAAAATCATCTGAGGTTAAGTTCGTTTCGTGTGTTTCGTTATAGTAAGTCGTGAAAAGTTTTATGCTCATTTTGTACTGCTTAAACGTGCTTTTGCTTTTGGATTCGAGAATGTACTGTAGAAACTTCTCTGTTTTGCTCATTGCCGTCTTATTATTCTTGTTTGATGGTATATCTGTTTTGTCGGGTGTTTCTCGACCTTGCACCCGCAAAATCCTTTTTTTTATTTATTTCTCGTGTCTAACAGTAGGGGATGGACCCAAGCTATTATTTAGTTTCGCTGCGCTCTTTAAGTTCATGAAATGTTTTCTCAACATGTTTATTGCACAAAGGTCAAGCAATCTTCCAGCAGCTTGGATCTTCGCCGTAAAAATCTCCGTTCACCACGTAGGCTGCTGCTCTGCATCCTCCAGCGCAATGTTCTGGAATGTACCCACAGCCTTTACATTTACCCTTAAGATCTTCGGGGTCTAGGTTTCTTAATTTACCCAATATGCCACTATTATCGTGCCAAAGTTCAGCTAACGGTCTTTCCAAGATATTGCCAAGACTGAAATCTGTGAGGAAGGGACAGGGAAAAGTTTCGCCATCGGGGGCTATCACCAGAGTAGTATATCCCGCTGAACACCCTAACTTGTTTGAACTATTGATTCCTCTAGCAGCAGGCGGAACTGGCTCAGGACAAAGAAGCCAGGGGCACAACGCATCAAGTTGCATGTCAATAAGACCCTCATATTCTTTCCTCTTTTTAGCCATCTCAATGGCAAGAAGTCGGACTTCCTCTCCAGTCACCGCAAGGCAGTTTCTGTTTTTGGCACCCCTTCCTGCCTGCATACAAGTGTTTAACTTAAAAGACGAAACGCCTAGTGACACAGCTAGGTCAAGCAGGCGACCAATCTGGTGAAGGCTAAGCTTAGTGACCGTGGTACTCATAACGGTGTAAAAACCCATTGAGGCAGCTTCCTTCAAAGCGTCCACTGTTTTCTCGTAGGCCCCATTCACGCCTCTAATACTGTCGTGGGTTTGTCCCAATCCATCAAGACTAATCTGGAAGCAATATACATCCAAATTCTTTAACTCCTCGAGAAGTCCCCTGTTAAGCAGAAGACCATTAGTAGAGAGCGTAACACCAAAGTTAAGTTCTGAAGATTTTTTCAAAATATTCAACAAGTCACTTTTGAGAAGAGGTTCTCCCCCGCTAAAATTAATTCGGAAAACTCCTGCATTCTTCAGCACAGTAAGAGTTTTCTTAATCTCTTCCAGATCCATTTCCTTTACAAGCGGTAAATCTCCGACAAGGCAGTGTTGACACCTCATGTTGCATGTATAGGTTAAATCCCACAAAATGGAAATGGGTGCTGAATAGTAATCAGTAGACTCTTTGCCAGTCTGTTTAGCATTACGCCAACTTCGGTTCGCACCTTCTAGATTTGGTCGTCGCTCCCACTTCAAGGCACAGTAATTATGAAGATCCTTCAGACAATCGTATACTCGCTTTTCAGATTCCTCATTAAAAACGCAATGAACACTCGATACCGAATCTATTATATCTGAAACTGAGTGAATGCCGTCTGAAAGCTCCAGAACATCAAATTCGAAATCATCAATCCATTTCTCAGTGTACAGGTAGGGGTTGAAAACGAAACCACCCCCCTTCTCTCGACGTGCACTTATGAAATTGTAAGTTTTTGGGTAATAATATTCCGGAATAAAGCGATGCCCCGGCATTTTGTCAGCTCAGAAAAAAAGGTGAGAAAGGGGTTTGATTATTTCTCTTTCGCCATCTTCTTCAGCATGTTTTCAAGGGAAGCGCGCATGTTTTTAGGTATTTCATCCATGTTCAGTATGAGGATTTTTTTCGGGTCAACTGTTTGCTCTTTGAACTGTAGCTCAAATGTCGGTCCCTTTTGGCAACCATAGAGGCCAATTCTGTCATTTGGTCCTCCTTTTAGACACAGGAATTTTTTGTTGTTTGGGCCCATCACTGTGCAAAGAGGGCGAAAAATGAATTGAGGTATGGCGAAAGCATGCATTAGATATGTGATGCCATTGCTCATGGAAGTTGCCCCAACTGTTCTGAAATAACTTATGTGCCGGTTTCCTTTAGAATCTAAGGCCAAGTGACAATATGCACCTGAATCAAACGTTGAGTCGACAATCTGCGGCGTTCCCCATGTGCCTCCGCTTTTCCCAATAAATTCCAAAGTTCCGTTCATATCATTGTAGAAGCTTACATCTATATTACCAGCCGCATCTGCAGTTATTGATGTCATTTCAAAGTTTCCACCCGATAATAGAGCAACGGGAGTTTGCCATGCAGCCCCGTAAGGTTTCATAGCGTATTTCAGGCATTGATTTGCCAAATCGCGGTAGCTTATATGGATGTTACCCGTTGAATCCGAAGTTATAGATGTCCATTCACCTAAATCACTTCCAGAGTCTACAATTTGAGGCGCCTGCCATGCACCGTTCTGGGGCTTTAGGACATAGTTCAATTCTTTGCTTGAAGGACTGACATAATGTTGGTAACTTGCATGTAGGTTACCGTTGTTGTCGATCGCTAAGGATAAGAAATAACCAGTGTTTAAGTTTGGATCAGCATTCTCTGGTGTGCTCCAACTGTTGCCGCTTTTCACTACGTACTTCAAAGTCGGCGGTGCTCCATCCGTGTAGAGTATGTGAGTATTACCGCTTGGATCAACAACAATTGCAGTGTAAGCATACGCTTTTCCTACTCCAGCTTCAACTATCTCCGTGGTCCAATTGTTACCAGTTTTCCAAGCATGCTTCAAATCCCCGTTTAACCAGTTGAAGTAGCTTATGTGCGGGTTTCCGACTGAATCCAAAGCCATTGATACATAGAAATACCCCCTTGTTGTGCCTGCAGGATTGATGGTGTCGATGGTAATAGGATTGCTCCATACACCTCCACTTTTTACAGTATAATTTAGCTTGCCTGCTATGTAGTCCCAGTAGGCTACGTGGATGTTGCCGCTTGCATCAACAGCTATTGTTGTTGCATAGCCCCCGACTCCACTCACCTGATTAGCCACATTTTCTGAACGCCAATTGAATGACATTGCAGTTCACCAGATAATGCTATGACTGTATGCGTATTTAGCTTTAATCCCAAACGCGAGCGCTCTCTCCGTTGGTTGTCCAACCCTTGCGTTTTGCTTGTAATCGTAAATGGGGTTGGATTCGAACTCCTTCACCCGTGGAGACTTCACCCGCACAATCCCTTTTTCTTTTTTCTGATCTACCAAATCCTACGGTCTATAAAGAAAATTGTTGTTAAATTGATGATCTGACGCTGTGGCTTTGAATATATATTGATCTGTTTTTTGACTATTTTTAGGGATTTCATCGTCTCTTTGTAACACAAGCAATTAGAAAAATGATTTAAGCTCTTAAGACAATATACGTCGTTAAGGCTGCGAAAGTGTCTCAAAGCCATCAATTACCCGATCCAATTCAAGGTACTATAGAGTTTCCTCCATGGCTCGTTGCCATAATCGATGAACCTGCAGTCAGAAGAATGATGTTCATACGACAATTAGGTCTGAAAGCATATATGAATTTTCCAGGCGCTATCCACACACGTTATTCTCATGCACTGGGAACAATGCAACTCGCTGGAAAAATGACGGACATGCTTTCAGCAAAACTAAAAATTAATGGCAAGCAAATAATTGCCAGAAATCTCGAAGCTAACAAAAACAACATAATGGCAGCAGGTTTTCTTCATGATATAGGTCACGCGCCCTTTTCGCATGCTGCAGATTTTATTTTAAAAACGTTTACCGGTAAGTCTCATGAATCGCTTAGCGAAGATATAATAAAGGAAAAAATCACCCCTAAAATTGAGAATTGGGGAATAACAAAAAACTCGGTGATCCAGTTAATAGGTCCTAAGACCCACGAGTATCCCTTTCTCAGTCAAATAATAAACGGCCCATTAGATAGTGACAAATTGGATTATTTGTTGCGTGATGCTTATCATGTGGGATTGCGTTATGGTTTCGACCTGAACCATTTTCTTCATTCCTATACAGTAATTGGCAAGGAAGATGATCTCGCCAAATGTGTACTGGGGCTCGACTATACTAAGCAGGCAATAGTGACTGCGGAGTTGTTCATAGTAATTTGGAAAAGTATGTATGATTTAGTTTATTTAGTTGACCCATCAAGAATTGCTGAGAAAATGCTCGAAAAAGCTTTTCTAAAGTGTAAAGAAGAATCTGAGATAAGGAGCATGTTTCAACTTGACAATTTTATCAGAGGAGACGACGAGAATATGTTTTCGCAATTAAAGAAGATGGGTCCTGATGTGCGGCAGCTTTTAGCGCCAGAAGACCCGAAGAGACTCTACACACAGAAGTTTGAAGCAGAACTCAATAAGAAGAATTACAAAATGTCTGCACGGTTTTATGCGCAGTTGGAGGATAATCCTGATGATTTAGCTGACAGCCTTTCGATTCGTTTGGCTGAAGAACTAAAACAAGAAGAGTACACTCTAATTTGTGATATTGTAAAAAGTAAGGCACCAAGACAAATACTCTTGGATGACCAAAAAATGGGGGAAGTTGAATTGCGCAATGAATCGGACATAGTTGAAGCCATTAAGGCGAAGAATATGGTAAAAGTATATGTTGCTCCATCGTTGGTAAAGAAAATTGAAAGCAGAAATATTAAAATTGTACTCAAGAAAATTGTAGAGGAGGTGCAGGAAATTGATTAAGGCTTTAGACGTGGCATTGCTGGTTACCTTTTTTGGGTCTTACAACTCAAGTGTAAAAGGAAGAACTCGTATTCAGAAAGACATATGCATTCTAAAACACCGCGATGGTGTTCCTTTTAATTTTGAATTTGAGTCTCACTATTATGGTCCATACTCTAACGAATTAGCCGACACAATCGACACGTTAGTAGCTTCAGGAATTTTAGAACAAAATGTCATGATTCTACCTTCGGGCGTTAGAAGGTATGACTATAATCTAACGGAAGAGGGAAATGAAATGTTTAGGAAAACCAAGATTGCTCTCAATAAGAAATTTCCTAGGCTGTCCGATAACTTAAAAAAACAAGCAAAAGAGCTTAGAAAACTTTCTCTTCCCGACGTTATTAGTCTTGCCAAAAAATGCAGCGGAATGCAATCCACTATATAGCCCGTAGTTTTTTGCTGGCGAATTTCTGCCGTTATAGTGAACAACTTAAAATTTATTCATCTTGATTTCTTAGCAGAGAATATCTTTTTAAAGTTGCAATAATCGGATCGTACATTCTCTTATAAACTTCATCAAATTCCTTTAAAAAGTCATCTTTTTGTTCAGGTGAGTCGAGCATCCAAAGGAAGTAGTATCCCTCCTCAAAAGGGCTCAAAAACTGCAGTTCCATTGTCATAGGCATAAAATCTTGAAGAATTGCGTCTATTTTCGCCTTTGGGGTAAATTGCGATAACTCGCGCTATTCCATATTATAACGTATCGGAAGAACCCAGCTATATTGAGGTTCAAGGTATAAGGAGAAATTTCAAATTAAGGAGCCATAGTCGTGTTTGAAGACTTCAAGGATAAAATACGCGAGCACAACATCAAAGACGAGAAAAACCCCGACTCTTCACCATTTTCCCCGGAAGTCTTAGAGAAATTTAAGCAAAGGGGATTAGACCCCGAAAACGCCACTCTTGCACAGTTATTCCCAGAAACCTTAGATCCGGAAGGAAACGACTTATCCTTAATGTCTGGTGCAGAAATGGAGATCATGGTAACATACGCGAAAACCCGAAAGTACCTGCTTGAGAAGTATCCGCAGTCACAAGAAGGAGCAAAAATGTTAGGGCAGCAGTGGTCTGAAGAACCGGAAGAGCCTTTTCAGATTGACGTCGCAAAGGCTCAAGATGATCCTCAAAGAAAAGTTTTCGTCAAAACCCTATTCCAAATGAAAACGATTTATGACAAAGTGGATGCTCTGCAGCACACCGCTTCAGAATACGAAAAATATTGTTTACGTCTCTATTGGCACTTAACCTACAACTGGCGCCATGCACCAAACGTAAAGTCCTTCAGAGAATGCTTAGACGACTGCGACATATTCGAGATAGTGGAATCCTACTTTAAAATTTGCAGGAAATACCACCTGCCTACCTTTGAGGAACCCTACTACTTCCTGACAGAACAGCGTCGCCTGGAGATAAAGCTGGAAGGCGATACCCTCAAGCGAACTACAACCTACAGCGATATTGAAATCCACGTTTCAATTTTGGAGGATTTGGCTTGAATGAAGTCATAGAAAGACGCCTGGAATTTCTAAAGCTCGAAGCTAAAGGCTTTAGCCTCTGCGAAATCGTGAAGCTCCTGAGCGAAAAATTCCAAACATCCGAGAGAAACATCTACTATGACGCAGAAACCCGCGACACCTGGCAACCCGTTTTAACTCAACTTTTCGATTTAGATAAGGCGCGACTTATCGTAATTAACCGCTATGACTTCCTTTACCGTCAAGCAAGCCTTCACTTTCAAACAGCAAGCGAAGCCCAGAAACCAGTTTACCTTTCAAAAATGGTTGACATCACTGACCGCATGGTATCATTGCTGGGTTTAGAGACTTTGAAGGAAAAACAGGACGCCCAGAAAAGAGCTGTCGAGGTAGAGAGCGAATTGGCTAAGAATGAAGTGTTATGGGAGGAAATAGCAAAACATGGAGGCGTATTGAATGGAAAATAGAAAAATTGCTCTTAAAGTTCCTGAAGCCTACATTCCTCTATTGGAAGACATTCGTCTTTTAATTGGAGACCAAAACAATCCCAATCGAACTACGATTAAGCAGCAGGAACAGATTTGGGTGAGTCTACAGAAGTATGGATGGACTTATCCGATAATAACCAACAAGGATGGATTCTTTGCTGATGGCGAGCAAAGAGCTGAAGTCTGCAAGCAACATGGCGAGTTCTACGCACCTGTACTACGGTTACCCGTCAGTGATGTGGACAGAAGAATGCTTAGGCAAATCCTCAACAAGCTCAAAGGAAAACACAACAAAGAACTCGACAACGCTGAGTACATACGTATACTTCAACAAGGCGAGAAAGAGAATTTGAAGGCGCTCCTTGAATCAGTTGGTGAGAGGTTCCCTGAGGATTCAGAAGAACGCGAGTTTTCGCTTACAATTCCTGAGACCTACGAAATAATCGTAGAGTGCAAAGATGAAGCTAACCAGAGAAGCATCTTTGAGAAGCTAAAATCGGAGGGTTACAAGCTACGGATTTTGACATTGTAAAAAAGTGGGATCAAGCAGATAGCTTTAGGGCTCAAAGTGTGGTTGGTAGCTATACCCTTTGTGATGTTAAACTTGAGAAGCGGTTTAAGGGGTCTTTGCCAATTGAGGAGGATGATTGGCAGGTTGGCGTTATCGTTGGTCGCAGTGGTTCCGGTAAGACAAGTATTGCTAAGCAGCTTTTCCCTGACGCATACATCAAGGGGTTTGAGTATTCGCATAAATGTGTGCTTGACGATTTTTCTGAAGAACTTGAAACTGGCGAAATAACGAAGGCGCTTTGCAGTGTGGGTTTTGCTTCTCCGCCAGATTGGCTAAAAAGCTACGATTGCCTAAGCCAAGGCGAAAAGATGCGGGTGGATATTGCACGTGCGCTTTGTTTACTTCAAAGAGATATTGTTTTTGACGAGTTTACCTCTGTGGTAGATCGTGAAATTGCAAAGGTTTCTGCCTATGCCATTAGTAAAGCTGTAAGACGCCAGAAAGATAAGCGGTTTGTTGCTGTTACCTGTCATTATGATGTGGTGGACTGGTTGGAACCTGACTGGGTCTTCTGCACAGACACCATGGAGTTTGACCGAAAAAAAGAAGTCGGCCGCCCGTTGAACTCAAGGTTTATCGGTGCGGCGCTTCCTTGTGGCAAATGTTTCGGCAATATCACTATCTAAACGGCTCCCTGCCCTCAACTGCCCGTTGCTATACCGCAGTCTATCAGGACAAGCCGATAGCGTTTATTGCAGTTGTCCATATTCACATGAGAGCAAGATTTTACCGAGTAACAAGATTGGTTGTTCTTCCGGACTATCAGGGGATAGGGGTTGGAAAACGGCTCCTAAACTTCATAGCAGAACTCTACACTTCTCAAGCGAAAATCCCCTTTTACATTCTGACAAGTAATCCTCAGATCATACGCGGAAACATGCAAAACTGGAAAGTAATGCGGCTTGGACATGCCAGCAAAGGACAAGGCAACACAAGAATAAACAATGCAATACGCAGTAGTCTTAGCAGAAACCGCATAACCGTTTCCCTTCAGTTTGTTCCAGCTCACTCTATGTAAACCGTTAAGCGCGGCGCGATAAGTCTTAAATCTGCATAGCGTAGAAATAGCGTAACGTGGCAGAGCAAGAAGCTAATCATCGAACGGTGGATTAATTATGGCAATAGAATTTCAATGTTTACGGTGTGGCACTTGTTGCAGAGACCTTTTCAATGACAAGGCTGGATTGAAAAAAGGCATCAGTTTAACAAAAAGTGAAACAAAACTTTTCCCTGAGAAAATGATCTCTCCGCATATGGCTGTGGGTATGGAAAAGCCTAAAACGATTATTCTCTATCAGCTAAATGCAAGTGATTGCCCTTTTATTGATCACTCAAACAAATGCCTAATTTATGCGAATAGACCTTTAATGTGTCAAGCATTCCCAATTGTTAACGGTATTTATTCGGGAAAATGCAAGTTTTTCAGTTTTTCAAAAGCTGGTACTAAGATTAACATAAATTGGGTGGAAGGCAATCAGCTTGAAGCATTCGGTAAACTAGACCGATACATCATGAATCAATTTAAAAGGAATTTTAAGAAAGGAATTGCTACATGGTCTTTTGACTTAGCAACTAATCAATGGGTTCTAAAAAATAGATATAACGTCTGGACTGGAAGCATTTCATTTTAACGTAACAACAAAATGAGCTATCACCATTCAGGATATTTTACTATTGCTTAATTATTAAAAATGTTTTAAGCATTTAGAAACTTGGCTATATTGACAGATTAATTAAGTCGCTATAATGGTCTCGGTAAGCTGGAAACTTAGAGATAAGATAAGTCTTAAATCTGAATAGCGTAGAAATAGACTAAACATAGCAGAGATATTATTCCCTAAAAAGACAAAAAAGTGAGGTGAATAAATGAATGACTTGTGAAGAATATCGTGAAAAATGCCTTAATGAAACCATACAGAAAATCGAAGATTCAATAAAGAAAAAGAAAGAAGAGCAAATAGTGAGTGACAAATGGTGAAAGCGAAAGTAGTCTATGTATGCCCTGAATGTCAGAAAAATATTGAAATTTGGCGAAATGCGTGAGACGCAAAATTATTAGTAATAGTGGCAGGTGTTTTTTGGGTCTTGGGGTTTCAAAAAACTCGGGCTTTTTGGGTTCTTCTGTGCAAACATAAAGAACAGCATTTTTGCAAAGCTTCTTTCCAAAAAGCGTTCAAGCACTTGGCGTCGTCAGCGTAGGCGAGCGAAGCTCGCCGAGCACTGTGCTTGCTACCTAGTTATAGGCTTTTAGGCGATTACTATTTTGGTTCTTCTTATAAAGAAAGAGCGGGCGCGCCAAAAATCGAACAGTTTTTAACCTTTAAGAGCGCGTGTTTATGTTGATTTCAAGTGGGAGAGATTGTTGCGTCTTTAAATTCTGGGAGCAGCAAAAGCGTGAATTTGGTAGGGGTAAGTCTGATTAATGCATGTTCTGGGCTGTTATAGACTTCAGCCCTGACTTTTTCATCCTCTACCACTTCCGCCATGCATTCGACTCGGATTGCGTTGAATCCCATGCGGGGTACGATAAATGAGAATTCTACTTTACTGTTTTTCTTGATTTGGTCTACCTTTGTACTTTTAAGCTCGGAAACGGTGAACAGATTGTTTCCTTTCCGCATCAATGTTACGGGTCTAACTCGGGGTTGGTCACCGTCACAAGTTGCTAAAAACATTATTTGACAATCCTTAAGATTTTCCCAAACCAAGTTTCTTGCTTTTTCATTTTGCATCAATTATTTTCCCCTTGAACGATAACTTTGTTTGGTTACGATGCTGTAGATTCGGTATTTATGTTTTCAGCCCTGCTTTCATAGAAATCGGTATAATCTTTGATTGATTTATTCGCTATTTTATTTTTAAATCGAAGTGAAGACGTCACCCGAAGAAAGACGTCGTCAACATATTGCGAGGTTTTTTTGGGTTTGCAGTTTTTAAATATGAGTGTTTTAACCTCGAAAACAACTGTGATCTTGTAGCTTTCTTCTGTTGAGTTGGCTCCAATAAAACTTCAGCATTTTTCTTATCGCGCTCTTGCTTTTCCAAGATTTTCTGTTCCGCTACTTTGCTATAACCCAAATCTCATCAATTACAACTGCGCCTGAGTACCGAGAAATCCTATCCAGCAACGGTTTCTTACTCAGTCCCCGATGTCTTGACGCTTGGTTCCAGTTTTCCTCCGAACAGGAAAGGAATTCCAAGTAGTGGTAAAGCAAGTAGCCATTGATCCATGTTGTGCCCCAGCATCCAAGCGTACCATGTGCTCCATCCGCCTACGCTTCCAAACCACAGCCAAAGAACGTAATTAACATCCATGTAGAGGCCTAACATCATAATTATCAGACCTATCGTTGGCAGGCTTAGTTTGCCAGTCTTCAAGGTTTTGTTTGCAACGTAAGCCCCAAATATGGTGAGAAGCAGCAATCCGACTGTAGTAGTTGCAAACGTTAATGCGTTAGCGGGGTAATTGGTGACATAGGAAATATCCTTCCCCCTCATGATGGTATATACCCAGTTACCCATATTGTTGAGCCAAGTGACAAGCAAATAAGAAACACCTGCGACTAGGCCCCATTTAAGCGCGTTTCTTGTTGGTCGGTTGGGGCTAAGATTGTAGAACAAAAGAACAAGCACAATAGGCATAAGTATTGACTCTACTATGCATGGGAGCCCTGTTTCAATAAAGAAGGACAACCCACTAAGGGCTAAACCTCCGGAGTGGGACGGGGTCAATGGAAGACTGGTTACTCCCCAGTAGCCAGCGGGCAGTAAAGACAACCAATATGCCGCTTCACAGAGCACCACAAACCTTGCTGCTCCAAGTGCTTCTCCCCTCGTGAAGTGTCCTCTAAAGATGTAGAGGCAAACAGTGACCACAGCGATGAATCCGCCAACGGTTCTGAATCCTAATCCAATATTTCCTGGCAAGTCAGTGAACATGACGATGAACATACGTTTGTCTTCCATTGAGCCGATTACCATTTCGTAAAATGAGAAGCTAAAATATGCAAGGGAGACTAACAACAAGCCAACTTTTGTTACAGTACCTAACTTGAGTTCCAAGCCCAACACCGCTCGCCACCTCACTTCATTCCTTTTCGTATTTATATTTTTTCGAATTCGCCTTCTCTTCTGTAATGCAACCCTGCGGCTAGAGCATTGTTCGTTAAGCTTATAAAGCACATAAATAGTAGTTGTCTTGGGCTGACATACTTGAAGACAAAAACAGTTGCCACCTACGTGGTTGCAGTTCAGATTGTCGGTGGATTGTTTTACGCGTTTTTCTCCGCAGCATACATTCTTGCCATACCCTCAATTAAAGTGTTAAGCGGTCAACCAATTTTTAAAATTCCAATGATGGTTTTCGGCACATTATTTGTTGTTTTAACCCTTGCCGCATTAGTTATCGCATTGGTTAGACGCAGAAAGAATCCGGAAACTGAGTAAGGTTAAGCTCGTTTTTACTAATTTTTTCAAAGTTTTCGCAGAAAAATTCTTGGAAGCCCGGGATAGGAGCTTTAGCATGACATGGACGATACAATATCTCAACGGACATGTACGTGAGCGTATTAAGTGCGCCGGGTGCAGCGCTGGTTGAAGGTTACGGGTTTCTCACGCTTGCAGCAGCATTGGCACTATTAGCAGATAACACTTGATTTATTTGCGTTTACTACGTACATCATAAGGCTTAGAATGCTTGGAGCTTGTGCTTATGGTTCAGACTGCTTAAAAGGAAAGTGAACAAACTGCCCCGCCGAATAGTAGAGAGGTAAGTGAAAGTGAAAATCTAATTACATAATTGACTTTTTAGTGAGGTTTGCTGGGGCTCTGGAACATTTTTTCTGCAGTTTTAACGATTCTCTGCCCTGCACGGCTACGTAATCTGACCACCCGCATTTTTATGTGGCTTTGATACTACGGGCATCTATGAGTTTGCTTCTTCGAACCATGTCCAGCCCTTATTTTGCTTCATTGTTGGGCTATATTCTGGATATATGTCGGTTTTAGGAATATATCGAATCCTAAAATAACCTATATATTGAGACTTACGATAGCTGGTTTATGTAGAAGAGTGCAACATATGAACAGTACAACACAACTACAGAGAAACCAAGATGCAGCAGTCACAATCAACCCTGAACCGGCATGCATAATCTGGCTTAACAACAAAAAAGCCAGCTCATCAAAGGCTGACTTTGACAGTCTGTTCTTAGAAGCGG
>Ga0209777_10006988_pt1 | contig 12607 bp, 12 predicted proteins | sample FrelakmetHBP12HB_FD_187147 | JGI IMG/M metagenome (GOLD analysis project Ga0209777, IMG submission 187147) | Freshwater lake sediment microbial communities from the University of Notre Dame, USA, for methane emissions studies -HBP12 HB (SPAdes)... | ecosystem: Environmental > Aquatic >...
CAACCTAAGCCGCCAAAGCTGGATGAAATTCTGAATTCAAAATCCTAAACCAGATAGAGAATCAATTATGGGTTTATTAGATAAAGAATTTTCTGATGGTAACATTGTTATTACCAAGGTAGAAGATTTATTTAATTGGGCACGTCTTTCATCAATATGGCAGCTTGGTTTTGGATTAGCTTGCTGCGCAATTGAAATGATGGCTACTTCCGCTTCTCACTATGATTTTGACCGTTTCGGTGTAATACCACGTAATACTCCCCGACAGGCGGATGCGATAATAATTTCCGGTACTGTTACTTTAAAAATGGCTATCCGTATTAAAAGATTATATGAACAAATGCCAGATCCAAAATACATTATTTCAATGGGAAGTTGCTCAAACTGCGGTGGACCCTATTGGGAACATGGTTATCATGTTTTGAAAGGAGTTGATCGTGTAATTCCGGTTGATGTTTATGTACCGGGTTGCCCACCAAGACCCGAAGCTTTGTTAGAAGGATTGCTAAAATTACAAGAAAAGATCCGTAACGAATCCTTGAGAACTCATTCGGTATGAAGAATCCTGAAGAAATTTTTGAAATATTAAAAAAAGAATTTGGCGAATCAATTTTAGCAATTGATAAAGACGTTCCCACTGAACCAATCATTGCCGTTGATCCCATGTATATTAATAAAGTCGGACAATTTCTTCGGGAACACGAAGAATTAAAGTTCGATAGCTTAATGGTGTTATCTGGTGTTGATGATGCCAACGGCACTAAGATAAAAGATGAAGATGAGACAGAAGTTATAAGTGGTGGAACTTTAAGCGTTTATTACCATCTTCATTCCGTATATCTCAAGCATAAAATTACATTAAAAGTATCAACTCCACGGGATAATCCAAAGGCCGAATCCGTAGAATCTATCTGGAAAACTGCAGATTGGCATGAGCGGGAAGCATATGATATGTTCGGGATCATCTTCTTAAACCATCCTGACTTAAGAAGAATATTAATGCCTTATGATTGGGAAGCAGGTTATCCTTTAAGAAAAGATTATAAGAATCCTGAATTCTACCAAGGAATGAAGGTACCATACTGATGGCTCTAAAAACTGAAACGATGGTATTGAACATGGGCCCGCAGCACCCTTCAACACACGGTGTTTTGCGATTGGAACTTGAACTTGAAGGAGAGGTCATTGTAAATGTTAAGCCTCATATAGGTTATCTTCATAGATGTTTTGAAAAACACGCCGAAGTTATGACCTATCCACAGGTTATTCCTTATACAGATCGTATGGATTATCTTGCCTCTATGTCTAATAATTTTGGGTATGTTGTTGCTGTAGAAAAGTTATTAGGTATTCAAGTCCCAGATCGTGTACAATATATCCGTGTGATAATGGCGGAGTTGCAGAGAATCGCTTCTCACCTTGTTGCACTTGGAACAAATGGTTTGGATATCGGCGCTTTCACACCGTTTCTTTATCTGTTCCGAGATCGGGAACATATCCTGAGTTTGTTTGAGATGACATGTGGAGCTAGACTCCTTTACAATTATATGTGGGTTGGCGGACTTTCGCATGATATTCATCCTGACTTTGTAAGACTAACTAAAGAATTTGTAAATTATTTCAGACCGACTATTACTGAACTAAATAATCTTCTTACCTTTAATAAAATATTTATTGAAAGAACAGCTAACATCGGAATTCTTCCGCTTGATACTGCGATTAATTTTGGCGCTACGGGACCAGTTCTACGCGGTAGTGGATTAGCATTTGATCTGCGAAGAGAGGATCCGTATTCTATTTATGATCGTTTTAATTTTGAAATTCCAACAGGCAAAGGTTTGGTAGGAACTATAGGTGATTGCTGGGATCGTTATTACGTTCGCGTTCTTGAAATGGAACAGAGTTTGCGAATTATTGAACAAGCAATAGATCCTATTCCGGAAGGTGATGTACAATCAGCTATCCCAAAAAGAGTAAAACCGCCAAAGGGAACAGTTTATTCACGCACAGAGAATCCTCGCGGAGAGTTAGGTTATTTTATAATCAGCGATGGAAATGTTAATCCATTTAGAATCAAAGTCCGAGGTCCATCGTTTGTTAATCTCGAATTGATGGGAGAGTTATGCAAAGGACATCTCGTTGCAGATGTGATAGCTATTTTAGGAAGTATAGACATCGTCTTAGGCGAAGTGGATAGATAATGTATCAATTTCTTTTTAACATAACTGGTAACGAAATAATTGCCGGATTAATCACCGCCTGCATTCCGTTAGTATTTATTTTAATTTTTGTCCTCTTTGCAGTTTGGTTTGAAAGAAAAGTTTCTGCACACATGCAGGATAGATTAGGACCAATGCGTGTTGGATGGCATGGTGTTCTTCAGACAGTTGCCGATTTTGTTAAGATGCTTCAGAAAGAGGATATAATTGCAACAGAAGCGGATAGAAAACTTTTCAGCATTGCACCGGTTTTAGTTTTTGCAGGTAGTTTCGCAGCTTACGCAGCAATCCCTTTTTCAAGTAAACTTCTTGGAAGCGAAGTTGAAGTTGGGATTTTTTATGTTATCGCAATTTCAAGTTTAGTTGTTGCAGGTATTTTGATGGCTGGCTGGTCATCAAATAATAAATATTCTTTGCTAGGTGCTATGAGGTCTGCAGCGCAAATCGTTAGCTACGAAATTCCTACAGCGCTCGTAGTTCTTTCTATGGTAATGTTGACTGGTACCTTGAGTTTAGATAAAATGAGCCAAATGCAGACTGCTCATTTTTGGGATTGGAATATTTTTGGCGGACCAACATTCGGATTCGCAAAATTTTTATTAATTCCATTTATGTTTGTTGGATTTTTGATTGTTTACATCAGCACTCTTGCAGAAGTTAACAGAACTCCGTTTGATATACCGGAAGCAGAATCTGAATTGGTCGCCGGTTATTTCACAGAATATGTTGGAATGAAATGGGCAATGTTCATGCTTTCTGAATACGCCAATATGTTTTCTGTTTCAGCAATTATTACAATTCTTTTCTTCGGCGGCTATCAATCACCAGTTGGTTATCTCGGTAATACATTGGGCGCTCCAGCACTAATTCCGTTCGAACAGGGAATCTGGTTCATAGCTAAAGGTATATTTTTTGTCTTTGTTCAAATGTGGTTACGCTGGACACTTCCCCGCTTGCGTGTTGATCAACTAATGACGGTTTGCTGGAAATATTTAATCCCTTATGCGTTTATAAATTTAATCATCATTGGTATAATTACTTTATTATAAAATGCTGAAAGAATATTTTAAAAATACTTGGGATGGTATCTGGACAGTTCTCATTGGAATGAAAGTTACTTTCAGGCATCTTTTCATTCCGGCTGTTACAATTCAATATCCGGATGTAAAAGTACCTCTGCCAGAACGAGTTAGAAATAGATTATATGTTAATATGGATGACTGCATTGGCTGCGATCAATGTTCTCGTGCTTGTCCGGTTGAATGTATTGAGATCGAAACTGTTAAAAGTATTCCGGGGGAAGACCTTGGAATAACATCTAACGGAAAAAAGAAAGCTCTTTGGGTTACAAAATTTAATATTGATATTGCAAAATGCTGCTACTGCCAGCTTTGCGTTTTCCCGTGCCCGACCGAATGTATTTACATGACAGATGTATATGAGTTTTCTGAATATGAACGGGAAAATTTGATTTACAAATTTGCAACATTAACCGAAGCAGACGTTAAGGAAAAGAAACTTAACTATGAAAAATTTGCTGCTGAGAAAGAAGCTCAAAAAGCTGCCGCAGCAAAAGCAAAACCTGAAACACCGGTTCAAACAGCTACATAAAAATATTAATTATAATTAAAATGAATTTATACGACATAATCTTCTACCTCTTTGCTGCGATAACTGTGGTCTCAGCGTTGTTTGTCGTCACAACACGTAACATAATTTATTCTGCATTCTTTTTGCTGTTCACATTTAGCGGCGTTGCCGGTATTTATGTTTTACTCGGCGCGGATTTTATTGCTGTTGTTCAGATACTCGTTTATGTTGGCGGTATTTTAATTCTATTGTTATTTGGTATAATGCTTACAAACAAAATAACTAATGTTGAGATTCGCACAGGCACAGTTCATATGTTGCCGGCTGGTATAGCAACTGGAATATTTTTGGGTGTTGTCGTTTCCGCGATGGTATGGACTAATTGGAAATCTGAACCCGGACTAATACCTTTAACTACAACTAAGGCGATTGGCAATTTATTAATTACCGATTACGTTTTGATTTTTGAATTATTAGGGATTCTCTTGCTCGTTGCGCTAATCGGTGCGGCATCTATTGCAAGAAGAGACAAAGAATAAAAAGCTTTAAACATTAGCTGTTAGCTTTCAGAATTTTTGAAGGAGAAAATAAGTTGTTACAAGTTGGTTTAACTCACTTTTTGATAGTTAGTGCGATCCTATTCTCACTTGGTATTTATGGAATAGTTACACGCAAAAATGCCGTAATGGTTTTGATGGGTATCGAACTTGTTCTTAATTCTACAAATATAAATTTTATTGCATTTTCCAAGTACGGTAATTTCGGTTTAGGCGGACAGGTAATTGCTCTCTTTGTAATTATTCTTGCTGCCGCAGAAGCTGCAATTGCACTTGCTATCGTTTTAAATATTTATAAAACATTTACGAACGTTAACGTTGACGAAATAGATAACCTAAAAGATTAAGCTTATGAGCGAAAGTTTACTGATTAATATTTGTATTGCCATTCTTTTTCTACCACTGATTGGATTTTCTACTGTTGTTTTGCTCGGCAAAAGAATTCCTAAACTTTATTTATTGGAAGTCACAATTCTTGGAATAATTCTTTTGCTTTCAATAATAGTCCTATACACAAAACTTTCATTCTATAATGCTAAAGATATAATCTCAGCGTTTACATGGATTACCATGAGCAACGCTCCAGCAACTGGCTCAATAAATATTGAGTTAGGATTTAAGATTGATAATATCACTGCAATAATGCTTGTCGTGGTAAATCTTATCAGTTTTCTTGTTCACGTTTATTCGATTGAATATATGCGCGGGGATAAACTTTACACGCGTTACTTCGCTTATCTTGGAATCTTTACATTCTCAATGCTCGGAATAGTTCTTACGCATAATTTACTAATGATGTACATCTTCTGGGAATTAGTAGGTCTGTCGTCATATTTGCTTATTGGTTTCTGGTTCGAAAAAAAATCTGCATCCGATGCCGCTAAGAAAGCATTTATTGTAAATCGAATCGGTGATATCGGTATGTTTATTGGAATTCTAATACTTTTCACACAATACAAAACTTTTACGTTTGATGTAATCTACCAACAGATTGCCGCTGGAAATCTTCCTTTTGCAAGCAACGCATGGTTAACAGCTGCAGGTATTTTAATTTTCATGGGTGCTGTAGGAAAGTCTGCTCAGTTCCCTCTTCATGTTTGGTTGCCCGATGCAATGGAAGGTCCTACTCCTGTTAGCGCATTAATTCATGCGGCAACTATGGTAGCTGCTGGCGTTTATCTTGTTGTAAGAATTTTTGTTATGCTAACTGCAGATGCAATGTTGGTCATAGCTATAGTCGGTGCATTCACATCTTTAGTAGCTGCAACAATTGCATTTACTCAGAATGATATTAAAAAAGTATTAGCATACTCGACCGTTTCTCAGTTAGGTTATATGATTATGTCTCTTGGCGTTGGTGCATATGCTTTTGCATTCTTCCACCTTGTTACTCACGCGTTCTTCAAAGCTTGTCTGTTCTTAGGTTCCGGTTCTGTGATTCATGCAATGCATCATGAGCAAGACATACGCAATATGGGCGGACTTAAAAAGAAATTACCAATTACTTATTATACATTTTTAATTTCCACACTTGCTATTTCTGGCGTTCCGTTCTTCTCAGGTTTCTTAAGTAAGGATGGTATCCTTGCAGGCACTCTTGCATTTGGTAAACTAACAGGGCATTGGCTGATTCCAATTATTGGATTTACTGTAGCGGGCATGACGGCATTTTACATGTTCCGGCTTGTAATTTTAACTTTCCATGGAGAACCAAGAGATCATCATAAATATGAGCACGCACATGAATCACCTTTTGTAATGACAGCACCTCTTGTTGTTCTCGCCGCACTTTCAATTTTCATTTGGTACACACCAAATCCTATCGGTGCAGATCAAGGTTGGTTTATGAAAAACTGGCTTAAGACTCCAACTCAAGTTACTCCGGTTGAAACAAGATTTGAATTTATGAAACCGAGCGATGAAATCTCTAAAGCTGAAATTCATGGAGAGGTTACTCATTCAGTTGAATACACAGAGACAATGCACTGGGCACATTATCCGGCTATGTATTTGTCCCTCGCAGTTGCAGCACTCGGAATATTGCTTGCATTCATGTTCTATCAATGGAAAAAATTAAATGCAGATAAGCTCGCAGAGAAAATTAAACCGCTATACAATTTTTCGTTGAATAAATGGTTCCTTGATGAACTTTATGATATGACAGCAATCGCCGGAACGTTGAGTTTCAGTTCTATACTTGCCTGGTTTGATAATAAAATTGTTGATGGAATAGTAAATGGTTCAGCAACCGTAACAAGATTCACTTCAAAGATGAGCGGGATATTCGATAATGTAGTTGTTGACGGCGCCGTAAACTTTACAGCATTCTTCAGCGGATTTATCGGTTTGTCTTTCAGAAAATTACAGACTGGAAAAGTTCAGACATATATTGTCTTTGTGGTTTTTGCAATTATCATTTTATTATTGTTCTTCAAACCGTTTTGATTATTTGTAGGGAACGGTCTTTGACCGTTCCGAATATAAATTTTGGGAAGGGTTGTAAACGCTTCCCTACATATAAAATTAAAACATAGGTTCGTAATTATGAATGGATTTCCGATTCTTTCGCTAATAACTTTTCTTCCGATACTTGGAATGTTCTTAATTCTTTTCATGAAAAAAGAACAGCCAATATCAATTAAATGGCTGACGATTGGAATAACAGCATTTCAAGTTGTACTTGCAGTTATTCTCTTTGCAAATTACAATTACTCTGCAGCGGGCATTTATGAAGAAAAGTCATTTCAGTTCATAGAAAAATTTAGATGGATCAACATAAGCGGTATCTCTTGGCTTGGCACCGTTAAAGTTGATTACTTTCTTGGAATTGACGGTCTAAGTATGCCGATGGTTATGTTGACAGCTTTGATTTCTTTTATCGCTGCAATCTCATCATGGACAATTGATAAATCTGTCAAAGGTTACTTCGCACTATTCCTTCTTCTTGATGCCGGTATGATGGGAGTTTTTGTGTCTCTCGATTTCTTCCTCTTCTATATCTTTTGGGAATTGATGCTTCTTCCGATGTATTTCCTAATTGGAATTTGGGGCGGTCCAAGAAAAGAATATGCTGCAATAAAGTTTTTTATTTACACTTTGTTCGGTAGTGTATTCATTCTTTTGGTTATGATCGGCTTATACTTTAGCGCAACTGAACTTATGACTGATGGAACCAGAGTTCACACATTTAGTATGATTGCTTTAATGAATCCAGCAAATTATTCTGTAGATGGAATTCTTTCCGCGCTTAATCCAAATAATTTAAGATTGATAGCATATATTGCATTGTTCGCTGGCTTTGCAATTAAAATTCCAATGTTCCCTTTCCACACCTGGTTACCCGATGCCCACGTTGAAGCACCAACACCAATTTCAGTAATTCTTGCCGGTGTTTTGTTAAAGATGGGCACATACGGAATTCTCCGCGTTAGTTATCCAATCTTTCCGGATATTACACGTCAGCTCATGTGGTATATAGCTCTCTTCGGAATGATAAATATTGTTTACGGTGCTCTTGTTGCTCTTGCACAAAAAGATTTCAAAAAACTTATTGCATATTCTTCGGTTTCTCACATGGGTTACGTGCTGTTAGGAATGGCCTCACTTACAACGATTGGAATAAACGGTGCAATTTTTCAAATGTTCAATCATGGAACGATCACTGCAATGCTCTTCTTAATCGTTGGTGTAGTTTACGATCGTGCCCACACAAGAGGTTTGAATGATTTTGGCGGACTTGCAACTCAAATGCCGGTTTACACAGGATTCGTTACTATTGCATTCTTCGCTGCTATTGGCTTGCCAAGTATGAGTGGATTTGTTTCTGAAGCGCTCGTATTTATCGGTGCGTTTGGAGTAAATACAATAAGAACTCTTACAATTATTTCTACTCTTGGAATTTTACTTGGCGCAGGTTACATGTTGTGGACTCTTCAAAGAGTTTTCCTCGGTCCACTTAATATGAAATGGTCATCTCTTAAAGATCTTGATAAACGAGAATATGCAATGTTCATTCCGCTTACAGTCATTATAATATTCTTAGGAGTTTATCCTTCCGGAATGCTCAACATTATGAATTCATCGGTTAATTCACTTGTTCAATTTGTTACAACAACTATTAGTACAACTTCATTAGGCGGAATGTAATTTTCATGATGCATAATACAAATTTATATCAATCGCTAAATCTTATCATACCGGAAATTGTACTTTCTGCAGCGCTTATCATTCTCGTTTTATCAGATTTAATTTTTCACAAAGATAAAAAGTTTGTTCCTTACATTGCTTTTGCCGGAATACTAATCACAGGTTATTTCGTACTGAATCAGTTTGGAAATTTCGGATTTGCATTCCAAACTTCAGCTTCAACCAGTAGAAACTATGGAATGGTTGTCGTTGATTCTTTCGGTATATTTTTCAAAATGATTGTTGTTGTTGCTTCTATTTTTATTGTCTTCTTCACGTTTGGATCCGATGAAATAAATAAAATTAAAGATAGAATCGGCGAGTATTATGCTATGATTTTCGGAATGATACTTGGAATGTTCTTTATGATTTCAGCGAGCGATTTGATTTTAATTTACCTTTCGATGGAATTAATGTCGCTTTCATCTTATGTACTTTCCGGTTTTACAAAATTACGAGACAGAAATAGTGAAGCTGCGTTAAAGTATCTGCTGTACGGCGCTGTATCGTCAGGTCTGATGCTTTTCGGTATTTCTCTCATTTATGGTTTAACCGGAAGCACAAACTTGTATATCATCAATTCACTAATTCAAACTCCCCATATTAATTTGTTCACATTATCATTTGCATGCATTTTAATTTTTGCTGGAATCGGGTATAAAATTTCTTCCGCTCCTTTCCACTTCTGGACTCCCGATGTTTACGAAGGTGCGCCAATTACAATTACAGCTTTCCTTTCCGTTGCAAGTAAAGCCGCCGGTTTTGCATTATTGATACGTTTCGTTAGGACAACCTTTGTTTCTTATATAGATCCGAACGGAATGTGGCAGTTAATAAATGTTTTTGATTGGAAATCATTGCTCGTTGCAATTTCTATTCTCACGATGACACTTGGCAATTTCTCTGCGCTCTGGCAAAATAATATGAAAAGAATGCTTGCATATTCTTCCATAGCTCACGCCGGTTATCTTCTTCTCGGATTAGCAGTATTATCCAATCAAGGATTAATTGCCATCTTAATTTATTTTTCAGTTTACTTGATAATGAACCTTGGCGCATTCCTAGTTGTGATGCTGATTGCAAACAAGACAGGTTCGGAAGAAATTGATGATTACAATGGTCTCGGACACACATCACCTTTCCTTGGTGTTTCTCTCGCAATATTTTTAGTATCGCTTACCGGACTTCCGCCAACAGCCGGATTTATCGGCAAGTTGTATCTTTTTATTGCACTTGTTGACGCTAAGATGATTGCAGTAGCGGTTATTGCATTATTGAATTCAGTCGTTTCACTTTATTACTATATCCGGGTTCTAAAACACATGTTTCTAACTAAGCAGGAAAAAGAAACACAAACAGTAACAGCTTCTTTCCCGAATACAATTCTTGTTTCGGTTTTAGTTGCCGGAATCCTTGTATTCGGTATTTACTTCTCTCCTCTCGTGGATGCTGCAAAAAGTTGTTTAGTTATACTTGGTTTGTAATAATAGAGATCAGAACAAAAAATTAAAGCCGGCATCAGTCGGCTTTTTTGTTTTAAGCAAGTATTCATTTTCTGATTAATTCATTCCTAATTAGTCTGCTTATTCTTAGAAAGTTCTTCCTCTGCTTTATATTCAGCATAATATTTCTTTTTACTTCCTTCGTAGCTGTCAATTTGGAATAACACTCCTTCAAGTTTTCCATTAACTAACGGAACTCTTTTCGATGTTTTCAATCCAATTGATTTTCTTAGTTCCGGATCGCCAGTATAAATAAATGCGGTTGTGCCTTTACATTTTTGTTTGATGAAATCACCAAGCTCAGCATAAAGTTTTTTCACATCTTCAAAATCACCCATGCGTATGCCATAGGGAGGATTTGTAATAAGTGTCCCGTTTTCAAATTGTTTAACATGTTGAAATGGATGACATGATAAATCTACGGCATCGGAAAATGGAAGCCGGGATAAATTTTCTTTTGCTACATCAATTACTCTTTGAGATTTATCGCTTCCGCTGATCAATCCTTTTGGCAACGGTCGAATTTTATTATCAGACTCAGTTCTTACCTTTTGCCAAACATGTTTGTCAAAGTCGGGCATATAAAAAAATCCGAAGTTTGTCCTCAATTTCTGAGCTGGAATTCTGCAATAATGCATTAACGCTTCGCAAAGAATTGTTCCCGATCCGCACATACAATCCCATAAAGGATTTTGACCATCCCATTTACTGATGCGAATAATGGCTGCGGCAAGTGTTTCCTGCATTGGAGCTTCTCCCGCCAATAATCTGTATCCTCTCTTATGAAGAGATTCTCCAGACGTATCCAAACTGACAACAGCAACATCTTTCTCAATGTGAAGATTAATCCGCACATCCGGATTCGTAGTACTAACATCAGGACGCAGACCATCGCTAACTTTCCGGAAATAATCTGCAATTCCATCCTTCAAACATTGAGAAGCATATAACGAGTTATTAATATTGCTTTTTGCAACAGAAGCTGTGATTGCAAATGTTTTATCAATTGAAAAAATTTCTTCCCAGTGAATCTCTTCAGCTTTTTTTCTTAGAATATTTGTGTTATTGCAGAAAAAAGTTAATAATGGCGCAAGTACACGCGATATCAGCCGCGATGTGTAATTAATTCTATATAATGATTCTGAATCAGCTTCAAAGTAAACTCCTCTATATGCGACTTTAGTATTTTTTGCCCCCAGCTCAATCAACTCCTCTTCGCAAAGTGATTCCATCATTCCAGGAACTTGAGCAAAAAAAACATTATCCTTCCGATACTCATACATAAAACTAATCCTATTTGTTGATACGTAATTATTATCCCTTCTGTTTTAAAATTACCGAATTATATTCACAATAATTAAGACTCCTGAAATATTCTTTCTTGGTCACTCTAATCCCGACTTGCGGGGAGAAGAGTCTCTTCCCTACTAAAGTTGAAATATTTCGTCCGGCAAAGCCGGACTCAATATGACTAAAACGGATTATTCAGATACCGCAATTTCTCTTTTCAGTCCTTAAAATGTATTTGTATATTTGATCAGCACTTATTTATCAACGTATTTAGGAGATTATTCCATGCATAGAAAATTAACGCTAACTCTATTTGTAAGTTTATTTACTATCACTCTTTTATTTGGACAAGATACAAAACCGCAGCCGGCTGATAATATCTTTAACGCTGCATTAAAGGAATCCAAAACAACTGATAAAAATGTTTTTCTCATTTTCCATGCGTCATGGTGCAGTTGGTGTAAACGTTTGGAAAAAGCGATGCAGAGCGATGAACTTAAAAAGATTTTTGAAGATAACTATGTGATCACTCATCTTGATGTGCTTGAAGCCAAAGATAAAGTTGAAGCATTAGAAAATCCCGGCGGTAAAGAAATTATGAGTAAACTTGGCGGAGAAAAATCCGGTTTGCCGTTCTATGCTTTTCTTGATGCAACTGGTAAAAAACTTGCAGATTCCAATGTAAAGCCTAAGAATATGAATATTGGCTATCCCGGAAGTCCGGAAGAGATTGATGCGTTTGGTAAAATCCTCAAAGCCACAGCAAAACATTTGGATGACGAACAGTTTACTACAGTAATTGAATACCTAAAAAAGAATGCACCTGCTCCAACTCCACTTCCAGCCGCTTTGCCAAAGAAACAAGGATAATTCAATATAGTAAGAAAATTAATTTTGCTATCTAATATATTTTTGTACATGCATCTTTTCATTTGAAGAGAGGTTGAAATAATCCTCTCTTCATAAAAACTTAGATGGTGATAGATATCTCCCACACTTATTCATTCAACTTGCACAAGCTTGTAGTTCTCCTAAAAAAATTCTTATTGACTGTAAAAATTATTTTAAGTAAATATTATCAGGTAAGTCTTCCTTAATTATCAAATAAAAATATTTTACCAAAAGTAAGGAGGGATTAAAATGGAATATGTACACATTTTAGGGCGAATAATATTCGGCGGTTTCTTTATTTACAGCGGGGTAAATCATTTACTGAATATGAAAATGCTAACTGGCTATACTCAAAGTAAAAAAGTACCCTTGG
>Ga0209777_10006989_pt1 | contig 12607 bp, 21 predicted proteins | sample FrelakmetHBP12HB_FD_187147 | JGI IMG/M metagenome (GOLD analysis project Ga0209777, IMG submission 187147) | Freshwater lake sediment microbial communities from the University of Notre Dame, USA, for methane emissions studies -HBP12 HB (SPAdes)... | ecosystem: Environmental > Aquatic >...
CGTCAGGCCACCCGATACCGCATATATCGAATGGCCGGTTAGGTTGAAAATTGGGGGATCACCTCCAACCCTCACAATATTTGCAGGCGGTGAAATTGTTATCTGCCGGTCCAGGTCAGTTACCGTCACCACCGGAGCCGTATTTTCTACAGTAACGACAGTCACGGCACCACGTCATCCTTTAGGGTCAATTTGCCCACGAATAGCGTTTCTTTAATGCCCGATTGATACGTGACATCACATGCAAAGTAGTAGATAGGATTCAGTAAGGTAGCCATCCGTGTAGCAGAGACTATTATTACAAAGGTTCCTGCAAGGTCATTCCTGGTTATTGTGTAGCCGTCAGATAACTCTGTAATCCCTCCTAGTTGGAACTGAATTAAGGCCCCTGTAAGTGGTATTACTACCCCTTGCGAAGTGGTCAGGGCCACAGGCAAGACCAAACTATTCCCTTGATACCTCTCGATACTGAAATCCATATTTTCCTCAAAAATATAAGTGCCTCAAAGATATGTGCCAGCAGACCACACATCAGGATCAAGCGGAAAGTCATAGGGAGCCCTGGCTGTCGAATAGAACGGTTCAATGATCTTAGAGTTTGCTAAATCGTAATCTGTGCCTCCGTCTACTGTTATCTCTGTATTTGTGCTGACAAAGTTGATGCCGGTGATCACGAAATAGGCAACATTCCCCCCGGCTTGCTTTAGCCTGATTTTCATGCCTATGCTGTACTTCCAGCTCATATCTCCGGGCACCAAGATAACGAACGCAGGATCTGAGGCAGAGAGAAAGGCCCACCTCTCCTCGACTGCCGAGATCCAGCCGCCCATATCCGCATTTTCCAGCCGCCTGATGCGTTCAAGCAGCGCCTCGATTGCCTCATAGTTCGCCTGGGAATCCGTCATAAAGTGTCAGCTCCATCATGTCAGCATTCAAACTGCTCTGCAATGCCTTGTTGAGAATGCGCATGTCATACTGTCCATCGTAGGGGACGCTTGTGATTGTCACCCTCACAAAATCGCCACATTTGAGCGCATAGTCCGGCCTGGTCCAGATCGTCAATGTACGTTCATCGCACGTCTGACCGATCCTGGCGGCTGTGGCCACAATGAGCTGGTCCTCGCTCATGGAAATATCGCTGGTTACATGCTCTTTCCAGATGCCGCTTGTTGGATACGACAACTCCGAATGATAGTCCCGTCCCCATCGTTGCGGCGACCAGAAGGTGTATCCCCAGGTTGTGTCCCGGCCTCTCATTATGACGGCATCAAATCCATAGTTATAGGCATCAAGAGTACCGGGTTGGAAGTCGATGAGATCGGCCTCTACATAGCTTTTCTGAGGATCATCATACCAGCCCCTATAAACCGCCCAATCGCAATCAAGATCCTGGTCGCCATCACTCCTGTTTATGAAATTAAATTCCAAACCCTGAAGGCTCGCCACCCGGCTAATCGTGGTCATGAGCCGCTCATGGTTTGCCTGTATCCCAGGGCTGGATAAATTCTGGTTTGTGATCGAGCCAGCCCGAACATGACAATTCTTGTAGCCCACGATGAAGCAGGGATAATGCTCCGGACTGCCTTCAGGAGCGCCTACACCTGTTCTTACAAACAGATAATTTCCCCGGAACCACTGATTGATGCCCATCGTGGCAAGAGAGCCGGCCTCTGTAAGAAGAGTTGTCCCAAGATAAATGGGGGGCGTAGGCATGGGGATTCTCTGAGGGTAAGCTGTGCCGGTCGGCCCGATCAACTGATAAGTTCCGGCTGGAACGCCGTAGGACACAAGCGCCCAAAAGGGCGTAGCCATGGAGCTGGCCTGAAATAAGAGGCCCTGGCTGGCCGGCGTGTCTCCCAATATGGTGTTTACTGTATCGTTAGCTGTGAAGGCCCTCACAAATGGATAACGATACTGCAGTATGGCCGAATGGCCCAGGCAGTGGTACTCCTGCGGCTTCTTTGACTTGAAAGAGGGCCTCGAAATCTTATCAAACCAGCCGCAGAAGACGGGCATGGTTTAACCGGCCTTGGTTACATTGATCTTGGCCCTCTCATCGATCCCCTGCCCATCGAAGCACTGGAAAGAAAGCCTCTGGTGGCCCATATGCGGCCAATCGGCCCGGTACTCGATTGGCTTGAGGCTTAAGGTAGAGCCATCCGGATGGTGGCCACGAAACTCAAATCAGTCGGCATTTTTCACCTCAAGGCGCTATGGTGTAGCTGATTGTGGTCGTAGCGTCATAGCCGCCCTTTTCGGCGTGCTTTCCATCAATCACCTGCACCTTCAGGCCATTTGTCCCGCTGTCGGCCAGCGTGGGCTTCCAGCTCGTCCAGTTTCGACTCTGCCAGCCTGAGAGGTCCTTCCAATAAGAGGCTCCAGGCGGCTGATGCAAGAACTTGTAAAACAGCTCGTTGCCATCAGCGTCCGTTGCGGTGCAGATCAGCTCGATCTCCAGGCCGGGAGGCTGAGGACTGGCGAGCGAGGGCATGAGACTCGTAATTGTTGGCGCCGCCTGAGCGGTTGCAGTGATTGTGTAGCTTATCGATGTCGATTGATCCGCAGCCCCTTTGTTGATGCCTCCCCGGATTTCTATGTAAATTGTGGATACACCTACATCGGCCTCAGTAGTCCTCCAGCTAAAGCTGTTTCTCGATTGCCACTCAGACATATCACGAGTAACTCCACCAGTGCCCGGACCAGTTATGAGAAATCTATACTCAAGTCCTTGATTAGGAGACGCGATTGCTGTAAAAACAATCTCACTTGTTGCCGCTTTTGGGCTGGCCTGAGATGGAGTTATTGTTAAGGTAAAAGTGCTTTTGATATGACAAGACACTTCCATCTTGCACCTGTAGCCTTTGATTATGGCATCGTAGGCCACAACACCAAATATTTTAATAACTGTGACACCACTAAATCCATCATCAAGAATCTGGCGCACTGCATCGGCAATCAGAGCGCAATACTCAGCGCCGCCGTCGCCAGCAGTCCATTTTCTAGTCCTGATATCCACGATAAAAACTTGATCTGCAGAGAGAATCTGGCCGTGCAAGTCCGAAAGTTCGCAGGAGATCTGGCTTTTATTTACATCTCCACTCAGATCTACTACACTGGCAGATATTGCCTTGTTCTTATAAATCTTTGAATTAACCAGCGTGCAGAGGGCGGAATTGCCAGTTAATGCGCTGACTAAATTATCCAGTGGTGTATATCCGGTCATCGTTTCCTCAAATCATGAACTGCCCTAGATACGCTTTCCTTACCTGTTCCGTTCCCATGCTCGGGTCTTTTCCCAGTCCTATAACAGGCCAGGAGAAGCCGCCACGTGTGATTAGGTCGTCTTTTTGGATCGGGCTTGAGGTCAGGATATAGGCAATCTGTTGCAACTGCCTGCCTTCATCACCTTGAAATGACTTGATCTCATCATACCACAAAACAGAGATTGTAGAATCTGAATAAACCGGATCAACATTTGCATCTACGCCGGTTTTGTGCCGCCAGATAACATATTCACCCATTGAATCAAGGTATGCATCCAATAAGCCCATTGAATATCTCTCCCTAAAAATTATAGACGAGCATCGGGAAGTCCGAGAAGGCGCTCATACCTTTCCCACTATCCAACCGATTGCAGCGAAGGCTGAACCCACGAGCCCCCATTTCAAGACGCCGTTCCGGCCCAGCCAGGAGAATGTGCATCGGGAGGCTTTGAAAACGAAAAGATATTTGTCGCCTTCATCCAGTCGGGCAAATATCTTATCATGCTCATTCTTGTTGCTCGTTGTCAGGCAGTTGACAGCCTGCACGACCTGTCCGAGGATGAGATCTCGGCTACATTCAGGAGGGATCTTGATGGCCGGGTCTTGGTCGTCCATGCGCCCTCATGCTCATGCATTGTGTGTGGCGGTGATCTTGCGCAGGCCTGCCATCAGCAGAGAACAAACTATGAGAATCGTCTGAGGCTCTATGCCTGTCTGCTGGCCCACGAAGGCAGCCGCGCCAGGATCGATGTAGCCTACCAGGCCGATCAGAAAAAGGGCAGCAGCGGCGATGTAGGTCCTATATCCTTCCAGATTCATCATCTATTCCACCTCCCACACAAGCCATCCTTTGGCCACGTAGAATTCTATCTGCTCATCTGAGAAGTCGAGGGCATTGTACCATGGGCCCTTTTCACCGGTGCCCTCCAGGATAATTAGTTCCTCGTTCTCGTTCTTGCTCAGGCTCTTTGGGCCGAAATCGCCCCTATTGATTCCGCCTTTCTTTTGACAATAGAATTTTTGTGACATGTATCAATTCACCTCATTCTCGCTCCCCGGTACTTTCTCAAAAGTTTCCTGGCCACTGAGCTAAGCAAGCACTGACTGCCCGCACCTACTACAAAAGTCTCTGACAGTTTGCCTGCGACTGTAAAGGACTGCACGCCCTCATCTTGTAACCTCTTGCGGCCTCCTATGCCGACACGGTAGATCTCTAATGCCTCTTCGATGCACGCAGATTTCACATCCTGGGGGACTATTGCAAGCCCGCTGGTGCTGTTGTAGTCCAGAGTCACGCCATCGATAATTCTGGGGAATGCCCGTTTCTGATCCAGTACACCCGCGGTTATTCCTGGATCATATTTTTTGCCCCGATAATTCCAAGAATCAATAGCCTGAGTGGCTCTGTTTAAGTAAGAGGTCATCTGTTGATCTGCCAGTGCCTGGAATTCTGCGGCCCGGTCATCTCCTACTAAGTAGGTTGCAGTCTCGGCCAAAGTCACATAGGCGTCTAATACGGGTAGTTCGACCATGATGCACCTAAAAAAAGATTATTTGCCGAGGCCGGGCTTTGCCGGCTTTTCTTCCTTCTCACCCTTGTCTATCTCTTTGGGATGATCTTCTTTTGCTGGCCCGATCTCATATTTCTCAGGATATTTCTGTAGGTGCTTGAGAGTGCCCTCATCTGAGATCTCCCAGGTTGTCTTTTCGATCTTGTTAAAGACTCGGACTATCTTAACACCTTCAGAATGACCATAGTGGCCGTGGTTACGTTTGTAGTCGAGAACTTGAGATACTCGGTAGTGTTGGTGAACCGGGCTGACTCCAACGGGCCGCACAGGACCGAGCGGTTGACTATAAGGGGGATTGCCAGGTTGCCTATCTCGGCCCGGAATGCAGGCGGGTTATTTCCGGCCAGGATGTTCAGTTTTGGACTTGTTCCTACAGTTGTAGCGTTGATAATCACGAAATACATGTAGGCGCTATCGTAGGCGATATACTTTGTATTCGTGCTCGTGGGTGCAGCACTCCAATAGGCAGTTGTGACATAACTATTCTCACCCGTTAGTGTCCCGGCAGCCGTGAGCGCGGTATCTGTAGCCAGTACCTCTGCCATACCGGCTAGGAGTAAAGCACCGGCTAGCAAAAAATATAGAATCCTATTCATCTTATCCACCTCTTTAGCTGAAGTTGCAGGTCATGACGCCCAAGCACGCCGGCTTCACCACTTTTCTGCCGAACACGTACTCCCCATCTACCTTTCTGGCATACTGCTTTTCCATCGGCAGGATACGAGCATCTTCTACCTGAGATGCGAAGGTTATGGCCTGCTTGGTGCCGAACAGGATCTTGTTCAGTGTCCCGTTGGTGTTAGGCACGTTGTTGGATACCAGTAGCTCAAATCCTCCGATGCGGCCAATCGAACCGTTTAAGATTGCCGGAGTTGCCACAGTTGGCGCGCTGGAACCCTGATCGTGCAGGTCGTTTACAATTAGTGCCTCCATCTCGGGAGGTATGATCATCCACTTGGGCATGGCTGCCGGCACCTTGGACTTTTTGAGCTTGGTTCCGCAGTCCGTGATTAACTTGAATTGTTGGAAGGATCGGCCTTCGTTACATTAGGAGTCTTGGGTGCTGCGTCCGTGCCCACCAGATTAGAGGCACTGGCATCGACATAAGAAGTAGCCACAGCCAAATCTACTGCATCAGCCACAGCATAAGCTGCCTCTACGTTGACCTCATCCATTAGGTCAATTTTTGTTTGCGCTTGATCTTTTCTGGGGATCTTGAAGTTGTAACCCTTATGGAAATCAATCGTCAGATGCGTATCTGTATCCGCAATGGTTTCAGGGTCAGGCATATCGACATTATCAGTTACATCGAATACAGTAACTGCGCCGATGCCGGTTAGGCGCACACTCTTAGCGTACTTTACGGACCCCTCATAATTCCGATTAATCACGCCTTCCTGGGCAAAAACTAACACCTTTTGTAGTTGGTGTTGCACCTCCATCGCCACTACTTCTTCTTTAAACGATTCATAAGACAAAGTACCACCTCATTCTCTTACTCGTCCTTCTGCTTCTGCTCGCTTAATATCGGCTAGCACTTCCGCAGTTATGGTTCCAGACTTGCGAAGTTCCCGGACCTTTGCCGCAGTCCAAATTGTCTTTCCCTGCTGGCCACCATTCTGCAATCCCTGGTTCCCAGCTCCTTGTGCATTTCCTCCACCTCCTTGTGCAGCCCCGTTATCCTGCTGGCCTTGCTGTTGCTGGCCTTCCTGGGGCAGCATTTTGGCCTGAGCCAGGGCTTCAAGACTGGCGTTGATCTCAGTAGGAGTCGTTCCGGTAATGTTCAGGAATTGCAGCAGTACCGGGATCTGACCCGATGGAACATTGCGCTGCATGAGGGCCTTCATCTTGGCCAGTTCCAGGTCAGCACCCTTTAGCGTCTCGCCCTTCGGCTCCTCTTTGGGCTTCTTGCCGGCTGCCAGGAGAGCCTTTGCTTCTGCTAGCGGCATTCCGAGCGCAGTTTCGAGGTCTGCTAAACTCATGTTATCCTCTTTTTGCTGATTCCCTTCTTGACCAGCTCCTTGACCAGCTCCTTGGCTCTGGTCTACCTGGCCACCTTGTCCTGCACCTTGTCCTGTTCCTTGACCCAGCCCCTGGCCACTCTGACCAGAGCCCTGGCCCTCTTCTTGTCCTGCTCCCTGACCTGAGCCTTGACCTGCTCCTTGACCCTGGCCACCCTGGCCTTCTCCTGCGTTTCCTTCATTTCCCATTGGATTTTCTCCGTTCCTAACTTGTCGTATTCACTGTCTTTACTAACGAAAAAAAATAGAATTTATGATTTTAAAAATGAGGCTTACAAGATCTGTATGTTGTGGATGCAACCGGGGTGAAATAGGCCCTCCTCTCTTGCTTCTTCAATCGAGGGAAAGCCCGGCACATCCCCAGTCAAGCTCACCACCTGGCCGGCCCATTTCAGGCATACTGAGCAGGTGTTTCCTGAGTGTCCTTCTGTGATCCTGCACAATGTCATCCTTGCCTCTACCATGCCGTTTAGGTTGCCTTGCCGGAAGCTCTGGATAGTGGCCTCTGGCCCCAGGAGAGAGGCATAGCGGCCCATGTCCCACTTGTTGCCGGTCTTATCTACGAATCCTGTTAGCTCGTCCATGTGGGCCTCCCTGGTGCGGCCTTTTGCATAGCTGCTTTTAGGTGTGCAAGATTGTGCTGCTTAATCATATCGTCAATTTGCCTGCCAATCACATCCACCATATTAGCCAGCCTGGAAAATGTACTCTGAGCCAGAACATCCATCGTTTGCAGGTGCAGCGGGCTTAATGATGTTGGGTCTAAATTGCCCTGGGCTGCTCTCAGGCCGGCCAAATAACAGTCAGGTATGGCCTCCTCGACCCACTGCCGGGAGCCCGCCAGCAGTTCTGCTCTTATCTGCTTGATTCGTGCTACTCTCAAATCATCTGGTCCGATGATAGACGATTGCGAAAGAATGCAATTGCATTCTCTCAGTAGCTCTCGTTCTGCATCCTCGAATAGCTTAATGAGACGTTGGGCCTGAGGGCTGGTGGGGGGAAACTCAGGCATTCTGCTCCACAGGCTGGACGGGCAGGACTGGTTGCAGCTTGATAATTGGCTCTGCAGGTGCTACTCTTTGCTGTGCTCCCCGGATACGTGCAATCTCCTGATCGAAGGCGTCTGATCCTTCTTTGAATCCCTGTAGCTCAAGCTTGCGCTCTAATGAGAGTGCCCCAAGCGAATCCCAGATCTGGGCTGCTGTAGCAGTTTCGATCTGATCTTCAGGTAATCCGTTCTTGAGGATGACGCTGATATCCTTGATTGCCACAATAGGGGGATGCAGCTGAGACCAGAGGTGGAGCACTTTGGGTATTGCCTTTTCCATGGCCCTGGCGTGCTTATCCACCTGGGACATGGTGGGGATGAGCCTAAATCTCAACGCTGTCCCTGATTCGGCATTGCCTGCATCCTGGCCAGCCAGAAGAACCTTGCTGAGCTGGAGCATCTGCAAGAGCTGGTCCATTTTCTGATCAATTGCTTTCTCTACGTGGGCTAACTGTGCATCCCAGACCATAAGTGAGGGTTGGAGATCTCCGGGCATAGTAAAGATTGGCTCCCCTGGCCTGTAGACCCACTCTCCTAATTTATGATCAAAGACTGTTGCACTCTCAGGGATTACCGGCGTCGGTGCCGTGAACTTGCTCTGTACTTCATCCCTTTCCGCAAAGGACATCTCCAGGGATTCGATGAGTGAGAGGACAGATCGCTTGTAGTCAGAGCGGCCATAATATCGCTCGCTTGATAACTGATTCTGCACATGCACAATGAGTACATCGTCTGCTTTTGTCTTTTGAATGCCCTGCTCTCCGGCAATTATGTTGGCAAAGGCCGTAAAGGAGTTGAGGATAAGCGGACCCACGAGCTTATTTCCTCGCAGCTCGAAGATTAGGTGCTGGATCTGTCCCTTGCTGTGGGTGGTGAACTTGATGTACTCCAGCTCTTTACCTTCCAGGTCTTTCTGCTTGAACTTGGCGAAGATGACGAAATGAGTAATATCCTGGATGTTGGCCGGGGAGACTACCAGGTACATGTTCTCGGGATTGATGATTGAGATTGCAGTATCCGAGATCTCATAAGCTGCATGACCGTAGCGGCTGGCATCAATGACCATCTGATGATCTGGCCTCTCTGGAATAACTGCCATCGGGGCCTTGATTTCTACAGGCTTACCAAAGGTGAGGTTCATGTAGGTGGTGGTCGCCAGCTCTGCCCAATCCAAAATTATGATCTGCTTATGCACTCCATCTTCTTTCTCGGCCAGATAAGCAGCATAACGCGGGAAAACCTGTTCGTGCAGGCCGTTGTAAATCTGCCTCATGAGCGCGTGCTCAGCTATTCTGGCCGCCTCATCTTTATCCTCGGGTGGCCAGGGTTTGCCATCCCCAATAAAGGCCAGATCATTTAGCATTTGGTATCTTCCCTGCCTCTTCGATGATCAGTTGGTCATTCTTTTTTATGTCACCGTAACACTTTTGGCAGCTTAGGCGATCTGTTAAAATCGTGCTGCCGAGCTTATTTGGCGTCACACCGGGCAGATAAGGTACTAACGGCGTGAACTCAACAATTTTAACCGGCACAGGTAACTCTTTTCCTATATCACCCCCACAAAATAAGCACTTCAATTATCTTTTCCTCCTATCGTTTTTGTCTACTGTTCTCCTGTGCCTGCGAGAATACCTGTATTCTCCGTACCAGGCAGATAGAGCCAGGCACAAAACCAGGTCGTCATGCTCAGATTCCCGCCATGCTGAATAAGAATCATGGCCACTGGCGTTTATCTTGAGCTTGAGGTTGGTTAATTCTCCTTTCAGTGGCTCGGCTAGTGGCAATGCCTCCGCTACCTTAATTCGCTGTGACTGGTAGATAGCCAGCAGGGCAAAGACCAGATCCCTTTTTGGTACATGGTAGCCACCCACGACACGAGAGGGCGTATGGCCTGCTGTGATGGTAATTTCTATGACTTCCTTGTTTAGCGCAATCAGGCCGCTAGTGTCAGGTTTCATGAGTTTGGGATTGAACATATCACAAACCGGAGCCCCTACCCCAGTTTTATCAATGATTAGCAGGGGCGGTTCGCTGGCTTGCAGTTCCGGCTTTTTCAATAGTGCCTCGACCTTATCCACAATCAGGGGGTAAGGCATCCCTCGCACTCGTTCTAAGTAAGGTAGTTCATACTCGAATCTGTGTCTCGACTCCTCAAATTTCTGATGCAGAATCCCCAAAGCTGTGTAGTCGTTGGCCTGGCCCAAATCCAGGCCGACTAAATAGCGATGCTCTTCTTTAGGCGATTGCAAGAACTTGTACCTCCGAAGTAAACGCTTGTGCAACTATATCGTAACTGAAGAGCTGGCTATCCGTATCTGTAAACTGGTTGAAATATTCCTGTTTCCAGAACAGCTCGGGCATGCCATCGTCAAGCTCCTGCTGCAAGAACTCCCTGGAGATTCTGGGGCACTGGTGGGCACTAATCTCGTACTTCTCCCAGCCTTTAGCTGTGGTCCAGGTGTCATGGAAATGGCCCCTCTTTCCAAAGGGCGTGGACATCATTATATACCGGCCACCAGATACGGCCAGCATAGGCGAGACTGAGCGTTTTAAGAGGTCATCCACCCAGGCCGCCTCGTCCTCCAGGAGGAGAGTTACGGCAGATTTACCGCGGGAGGTCTTAGCGGACCCTGGCCGAGCAATGAATCTGTTTCCATTGGCGAATTTGACGGCAAGCTTGGTGTCCGTATCCAGGTACTCGCTGGTCAGCTCCACTGCCTGGCGGAACTCGTCAAACTTCATCATTAGCTCGCCGGACTGGTCTTGAGAGGGAGCGATGGCCATTCCAAAAGACGGGCGCCTGTAAATGGACTCATGCAAGCCCAGGGCGGCGCAGATGGTGCTTTTCCCGCTTTGTCGGGAGCAGTTGAGGATAATGCGCTTTGCTCTGGACTGCAAAAGGTCAGCCTGCCAGTGGTCCGGTTTGATTCCCAGAACCTCCTTAATCCAGATGGCAGGATCGAGAGCATAAAGCAGGTCATCGCTATTTTTCCATTTTATCCTGTGTACCTGCTTGCCGCTCTTTCTCCTGCGCTTGAACGTCATCCTCTGAGGTCCTTCAGAGCCTCAATGATCTTCTTTTGCACCTCTGGGTGGTCTTCAACTGCTTTCAGGATCGCTACTCTGGCATCCTCCCAGTCAGACATAGCCTGAGCTATAATTCCTTCTGCATCGTCCCCTGAAAGCTCCATCTCCAGTTTTGCTGCTTGAAAGAGTATGTTCATCCCAGTCGGCCAGTAAACCGAGGCCGACCCCAGGGTTAAGGTGTGCTCGGACCCATCCGAGACCAGGAATTTATCACCTATATTCACTTCAAGGAGCTGCTTAGCTCTCTTCAGTCCCAGGTGCAGCACATCCAGAGTCTTTACCACTTCCTCGACTGCCTGGCCTCTGGCCTCTTCATGCTTCTGGGCCCTGATATCTTTGGCATCCTTCACCAGTCCTTTTAATCCCCAGACCGCCACCTTGTAGCGGTTGATTGTCGAGTAGAGGTTAGGGTTCCCCAGTTCCCTAGCTATCGCCCTGGGACTTTTCTTGTCAGCAAATCCTTTCTCGATCAGGTCGATAAAAGGAGCCAGGGATTCGAATGCCATAGATGTGTCCTTAGGTAGTGATGCAAAGAAATTCGTGATGCAGGACTGTAGTGATGCAAAATGATGCAAAGCAATTCGTGAGGCTGTGACACAATTTAGTATTCTGATTCACTGGTGCAAAATGATGCAAGGTTAAGGCTTGCCCGTTTTAGAGGCTTCCCTTAAAATGTGCTGCTCAAGATGGATCAGGATGTTGATGAGCTTGCGGATTGCTTTTACTCGCCATTCTGTCGTAGCTGGCACCTTTGCACTCGTCTTGCAATCCGTTTGCATGCTTGCATCACTCTGCATCAATTTGCATCACAGCTCGACATTTACATCAGCCGGAACGGACTTTTCATGAAGAGATGTCTTATCCCTTCACATGTTTCAGCAAGCCCCACAACATATCTTGCAAAGTCCTTATGGCTCCGTAATCCTGAGCCATGGCCAGAACCTTGGAAATCTCCTCGGATGATACCTTGTCATCATCTGTTATCTCATCCAGGGCACAGACGCCCGTTGCCACGCACTTGAGGCTTTTCTTGAATGCGGCCCATGCATTCGGGTTAGCCAATTTTAGAGAGGCAATTCCTGCTGTTAATATTTTCGAACCTGTGTCTTCAATAATTCTCATGGTCCTTTTCTCCTAATCCCCAGGCTCACCCCTGGGTATTTCCAGGACGCTGGCGTCCCGGAGCGTTCATGCACAGGCTGCCGGCAAAGGCAGCTCTAAAAGCAAGACCGCCCAGAGGGAAGACAGAGGGCTCCACAGAGAAGGGCAGCATGTTTCCCAAAGGGCGGTCATTTCCGGGCTGAGGTCGGGCCAAAATAGGGGAGAAAGATTCATTTAATGAGGGAAAATGCCGGATATCGCACCAACCCGGCCCCAGCTTTCCGGTGACTGATGTAGATTGACGTATTGGAGGCCAAGACAGAGAATAGGTCCTATCCTCGCTTGACTTTTGGCTGAACTTAATGAAGTGATTTCTAGCGCACAAACGCATGCTTTGCGGGTAGGAATATATGTTTATAAAATTCTGCTGAATAGAATTAGCACAATAATTGCTACGAAGAGCCCCATTACAAAGGCAGTCCGCGAGCCATGCGAAACTCAATCCGATTTTTCTTG
>Ga0209777_10006990_pt1 | contig 12605 bp, 11 predicted proteins | sample FrelakmetHBP12HB_FD_187147 | JGI IMG/M metagenome (GOLD analysis project Ga0209777, IMG submission 187147) | Freshwater lake sediment microbial communities from the University of Notre Dame, USA, for methane emissions studies -HBP12 HB (SPAdes)... | ecosystem: Environmental > Aquatic >...
ACGTTCGTAGAACGGTAGCATTAGGGGATGATGCCGGGAACGTAGTGGAGGCATCCTACTTCATTTCTACTTTCACTATTAGTCCTTTCTCTTCATGAATATATCTTTTTATTATGTATTCTTTGTACATCTCTTTTTTTTCACGTATTTTTATTTCTTTTGTTCCTTCTCCTTGGATATATATTTGGTATTCGTACATTCCATCTTCTCTTCTTATTCTACTATAGATTGTTCCTTTCACTTCTTCACCTTCTTTTGTTCTACGTAACATTTCACTCTCACTCTCAATCTTTCTTATTTTTCTATACCTTTCGTTCCAATCTTCCTCTTTGTACTTATTATATCTACTTTCCATATTTACCATCACTCTCATTAATTCACACTCATTACACATATCCTCATACCTTCGCATCACACTTGTTACACGCATATATACCTTTTTTTGTAATATTTCATGTTCCAAATTTAAGGAATCACTATAAAACACACTTTTAGCTTTGACATGATATTCAATAAATCGTTTGGTTTCATTATCCAAAGATAAATAATTATTACGTTCATCTTGAATTAATTCATCATCACAATCATCATCACAATCTATTATTGTCGTAATATTCTTTTCTGTATCACGTTGCACATATTTTCCCACACGAAATATTCCGGTTTTATGTTGTATCATATATTGTGCTATCCATGTATTCGTCTGTATCATCCAAAATGTAACTACATCGCGACTATTTTTTATATTACGACCAAGAGGCGTGGTAGCATCCAATAATTGTATATAATTAGAATCTTGATAAACCAATTTTGCCTCATCATATACATAATTTTTATAAGGAGATATCACAACATTTTCTATTTTGGTCATAGATTCATTTATTTTCTTGGTAATAGGATCAATCCAAAATTGAATTGCCACTGCGAATCTACGCGTATTTTCTTTCAAACTACACAAAGATTCTGTCAATATTGATGGTAGCATTGGACGTCGTTTGTCCGGTAAATAAATGGTCGCAATACGATTATCAAATGAATCCCATAATTGAAATAATTCCAACCAAAACACCACATTCGCAATATACACGGTTACGCAAATAAATCCTGTATCAGGACATGTATGAATACTCAATCCGTCATCATAATCTACCGTATTGGCGGGATCTATGGTGAAGACTTGAGGTGGACGTTCATGACGTGTCAAATCCTTTATTTGATAAGATGTATTGTCCAAAATCTCTTGAAAATATTCCTCCATCGTTTTTTTCTTGGTCATTTTTTTGATATTTTCAGTCATTTCTTTCAACGAACTATGCAATGATTTGGAATACAATTGATATTCATAAAAGGCTTCAAATTGATTGACATCTCCCAACGTTTCTACTAAGAGTCCATTCGGATGTTCATCTGTCCATTCTTGAAAACGAAACAATACATATTTGTTTTTGTGACATTTGTTGAAATCTATGATTAAATCGTACGGAACCAAGAAATGTGGCAAATGACGATCATCTGGGATACATCTATACAACAATCGTTTTTTGTTTTTTGTTCTCCCATACGTTTTATTTCCATCTAATATGAGAATACCTGCCAAATATTTAGCAATACGCGTTGGCGAGTGAACGGTTTGTAAAGAGGGAATTTCTATGATATCTTGATTGAACCACTTTTTTTCTAAGGGAGAAGGTAATTTGTCAAAAAAAAGTACAGGTTGTTTGGTTTCAGGGTTTGTATATTCCCATTTACTATAGGTTCGGTCAATTATATTTACCTTCATATTATACATTTCTTGAACTGATTGTAACTCGGTAGTTGTATAATTCATTTACATAGATATATATTCTTAAATATCTATATCTTTATGATAATATACTACAATAAAACTAAAAAAATTCACATTTATTTTGGAGTGGTCCACTACAAAAATAGAGGCTAAACAATTACTGCTCTATAACTTGTTTATCTAGGACTATCGGTGCTATCTGTCATACTATGAGTATCACTTTTTTTGTCTATGTCTTCATCATCGTGATATTTTATATTCTTAGCAAAATTGTCATCAAACGCCGTATCAAAATACCTTGTACATTTTCTGAATTCGGGCTTATCTCTATGTTCTTTTATAAATTTTGCCTGCAAATTCATTATTTTTTCCTCTATTTTATTTCTTTCCACTTTATTTAATTTAAGATTTAATTGACGTACAAGAGATTTATTTTTTGTAAGATGACCAAGATCTAAATCATCATCAGGATGAGTCATTATTTGGTAAAACATTGTAAAAAATATTTTAAAAAAATTAGGTTCACGTTTTAATTCATTAAGTCTATTACTCGTTGCTAAATAAACATTATTGGTAATTTTACGAAAAGAGCTTAACCAAATTTGTGATTGTTCAACAAATAATTTTTCATCAGCATTATAAGTATTATTTTTATCATCAATATTTGATATTAGTCTTTCTAATGATTCATTTAGATTTTTACATAAAAACACCCGAAAATATGAAAAATTTGGTTCTATAATGCCTTGATAATTTTTTTCTATTGCGTAATTACAAATCCATTTATAAAATAAAATAAAAGAATTTTCTATTTCCCCTATAGTAAAATGTGGTTCTACGCCTCCTTTTATTTTTTTTCTTAATAAACGTCCTCCTTTTACCGTTTTTCTTAATAAACGCAAACGTATAGAATTTTTATTATTTTTACGAGTTTTTCTCATTTCAAGTATATATTAAAATATACATTTAAAATAATCTAAATGATTCTGAATTGTTTAATTGTCGCATGTATTTTTGGGGTATGTCCTCTGATAGAAAAACACATATTAAAATTCATTCATATTGAAAGTTTTATCATTCTATCAGCAATGTGTCTCTTTATACTTGCCATGATATATACATTCTTCATTCATAACATCAAATTGATGGAAGATATACGATTTTTAAACAAAAATAGTTATTTATACCTATTGATATTACTATTTGTCTTGTTATTTTACATTGCTGCCCATTATATTTATTTATTCACTTTGCAAAAACATAAACCGACTCATGTGACCATGGTAATCGCAACGTTCCCCTTTATAACCGCAATTCTTGCCTTTTTATTTTTTGAAGAAAGTATTGATTTGATCCAATTTATTGGATTTTGTGTAGCGGTGATCGCAGTCGTTTTGTTAGAAAATGAACTAAAAACATGATCCTATACTTATTATAACCAAGAATGCCACCGAAAAAAATAACAAAACCATTGCAAAAATATGATGTTTCAGAACTGAATCAATTCTTGGTCATTGTGGAATCCCCTTCCAAAATCAAAAAGATTGAGCAATATTTAGGACATGGATATCGTGTCATTGCTAGTATGGGACATATTTCTCGTATTGAAGGTTTAAAACAAATAGACCATAAAAAAGAATATTCCATATGTTTTTCACACATAACCGCGAAAGAAAAACACATAGAAGAAATGCGTAAAACAATCCACCAATATTCCAAAGAACAGATCATTTTAGCCACTGACAATGATCGTGAAGGAGAAGCCATTGGATATCATCTATGCGAAACATTTCAATTACCTTTGAATACAACACGACGTATTGTGTTCAATGAGATTACCGAATCCGCCATTCAATATGCAATCGGACATCCGACCATACTGAATATGAATATCATACGAGCACAACATGCACGGCAAATCTTGGACATGTATATCGGATTTAAAATTAGTCCAGTATTATGGAAATATGTATATTCTTCCAAATCCAATGCATTGTCTGCTGGACGATGTCAAACACCCGCATTACGTTTGATATATGACAATTACCAAGAAAAAAAGTCTCATCATGGCGGAAAACGACAATACAAAACCGTGGGGCATTTTTTTCCATCGTTTTGCATCTCTTGTGAATTGAATCATGCGTTTGAACAAGCACAAGATATACGCAAGTTCATAGAAGAATCACAAACATTTTCCCATGAATTTATGATAGGAGAACCCCATACATCCATGCGTGCACCACCCACTCCATTAAATACCTCTAAAATGTTACAATCCGCTTCTCATTTGTTGCATATACCACCCAAAGGTGTCATGAATTTGGCACAACAATTGTACCAAGAAGGACATATAACCTATATGCGCACAGAATCCAAGAAATATTCCCCCGAATTTTTACAAAAGACAGAAAAATACATTACCAGTCTACGTTATTCGGATGAAGGGTCTGATGGACGACGTTATGTGGGTAATTTGTTGTCTCTTTCTAGTGAAGGGCTCGGGCTTCCTCACGAAGCCATTCGGGTAACGGACATATACATATCCCAATTGACCACCAATGATTCAAAATTGAATACATTGTACCATTTTATATGGAAAAATACGGTGGAATCGTGTATGTCCGCAGCGGAATATCAAGTACGAAAAATACGAATCACTGCCCCGATGGAACATGAATATATGTATTCGTTGGAAATACCAGTATTTTTGGGATGGAAACGACTCACAAATCATAAGGAAACTGAGATAAATCCCCAGGGGTTGCTCCTATATTTACAATCAACACGAAAACCCGCGTCTGATGTCTCCACTACGTTACCGACATCCCTACCAAACCCTTCTGACCTGCGGTCATATGGGTTTGCGTCTTATACGTACATAGAATCTTCTATGACCCTTCGTGGAACACATAGTCATTATACCGAAAGTGGTTTGATACAAACATTGGAAGATTTACAAATTGGACGTCCGTCTACCTATTCCATGTTTGTGGAAACCATTCAAGAACGGGGTTATGTACAAAAGACGGATGTTGCCGGTATTACGTTGGACTGCACCGATTTTATACTACGTTCAGGAGAAAAAGTCCAAGAAACTATAGTTAAAAAAACATTAGGGGGGGAACGTGGTAAATTGGTGATTCAACCTCTAGGTATTCTTTGTATGGAATTTTTGTTGGAACATTTTGAAGGATTGTTTGCCTATTCTTATACCAAAACATTGGAAGAAGAATTGGACATAATCAGTACTATAGGGAAAAGTTCAGGCGGTACGTCTTGGTACCAAATATGCGAAACCACGCGTATAGATATCAATGACCAGGTGAAAATTGCCAATCAGAATCACAAACAAACATATCCGATAGATGAAAATCATGCAATTGTATTTCAAGGTTCGGGACCCTGTGTGCGGAATTCTATCACGATGGACTATTTACCAATCAAACCGTCGGTATCTTTGCAGTTGGAAAAAATAAAAATGGGAGGATATACTTTGGAGGAATTACTCCTATACAAACAATCATATATAGGAGAATATCAAGAAAAGGCGATTCATCTTCGTACTGGTCCTTATGGTGTCTATTTGGAATGGGGTGATGTACGTAAATCGTTGGGTTCATTGGAAGATGCAGAAAGTCTGATTTCTTGGTCCACGTTTTCTTTGGAAACTGCCATAGAATATTTAGAAGGTGTACCTACTGTTGAACCTGAAAAAGAAACGGGTGTTTTACGTATATTGACACCGGAAATGAATATTAGAAAAGGACCGTACGGAAATTATATTTATTACAAAACAAGCGCCATGAAAAAACCGAATTTTATCAATACACATGGATTTTCAGGAAATATTTTGACATGTGACATAGAAGAATTGGTATCATGGGCTATGGTTCATAAAGATGCACCTAGAAAAGGACGAGGTGGTCGTGGTGGCGGACGTGGACAAAACGGAAGGGGGCGAGGCGGTCGTGGCGGAAGAGGCTTTTCGTCTAACAATAATATATCATCATGAGTAAAAAATCTACAAAAGGAGGAGGTACTATAGATTTAGCCTTGGGAATTGTTTACTATATACTAGATGTTATTGCCTCCGTTTTCGTGAGTATTGCACATTTTTTCAATGAAAATTCTATTCAGTTTTTGTATTATATATTATTTCTAGGTGCCTATGTAATGTGTTTTTTTTATTTACAATTTCCAACAACCACCATTCCTTGTATTGTACTTTTACTCATTTTACATTGTATTTTTCTATTTATGATGTTGGTCATTAAAGTGAAAATGCCGATATTGGAAAAAAATGCAACATGGAGTTTTGGTAGTTTTTCCATATATATGGTGTCCGTGGGATGGATATTTATACTGATTGCATTGGCATTTTTGTTAAAAACCTATACCGAATTGTACAAAGCATTTATTCCCAACGGTGTAGATATTCAATTCGGTAACGCTGAACCCTCACGAAAAATGTTAATTACAACATTGATATATGCTGCAATATTCATGTGGGGGTTTTATACCTTGGAATATTTGAAAACCAATGATGTATTGTTATTAAATGTATTATTTGTAGCGTTTGCATTGTTTATGGTGGGTTATGCAATGTATAATTTCATCAGTTTGAAAATAATCAATGGAGTATTGTCTATCATTATTTCGTTTATTTCCATGATTATGGTAAAATATATTCAAGAAAACACGGTAGATTTTGAACATTTTTTCACTAGAAATACATTGGCAAATTATATCATTTTGTTGTTAGGTGTAATATTTAATATAATCGCCATCAAAGCGTATTATTTATCTAGTACGATTGCTACCACGATGGGAACTATACAAATACCACAAATCATCCAATTGAATCCTGCCTATCGCGAAGGCATGGTCATAAAAGTAAATAATCAAGATTGTGATTTTCAACCTACAGCTCCTATATGTCAAATGTTATTAACCACAGCAAAAGACAACCTAGATCCTGCAATTAAAAATCAATGTTGTAAACCAACACCAACACCTACGCCCGGAACACCTATGCCGACGACCATTCCACCACCCAATTCACAAGATGCTGTAATGGATTTATGGCGCAACCGTAGTAATTTGTCTACGTATCCACCTTCTTACAATGCTTTGAAAGAATCATCTAGTACATATAAACCGATCAATTCAACGTCAACTCCTACAACAAAACCGACCTCATCTACCATAGATGGTCTTAAAACCAAAGTATTGGATATAGTAAAATCTATCACTACCCCCACACCAACACCAATATCAACACTGATGCCTCCACTACGTTAACGGCATCCCTACCAAAACCTTCTGTACTACGTACATACGGTTTTGCGTCTTGTACCTACGAACGTAGGACAAGGGACGTTGCCGTGAACGTAGTGGAGGCATCTCGTCTCAATCGGTATAGAAGTGTTTTATTTCATATGTATAATAAATATAGAAATTTCGTGACAATAAATAAATAACCCATGGAAATCAATATAGAAAATTCATCTTCAATGTTTTCTTCTATTTCATGCAATATTTTTACATGGCAAGACATACAACAATATACAATCAATCACAATGAAAATCAAGCATATCTTTCCAATGACGTATATGAATCTATAAATAAATTAGACAAAATCATATTTGAAATATCACAAATTACATCAAATAACACTACATCCAATGAACAATCATATCAACATCGCAATCAGGTGGTTGTAAGAAAAAATATAGATTCCAATCGTCGTTCTACGGATACGGAACGTGCGAGAAAAAATGCAAAAAATATTGTTTCGGAAGAATGGAAAGCATTAAAAGCGTCTTCCGTGGTTGTAAAGTCAACATGCAAAGAAGGAATTGAAAAAGACATGAATGAATTGCGTATGATGTTAAATAAAATTACCAACAAAAATTATGACACACAAAAAGATCTTATTTTATCCCTAATTAAAAAATGTCAAATGCATCAAGATATTATGAACAGAGACGATGATCCAAAAGAATCCGAAGACATGTCTTATATGAATAAAATTGGACAATTTATTTTTGATATTGCTAGTACGAATAAATTTTACGGTGAAGTATATGCGGAATTATACCAAGTATTAATTCAAGAATACCGTATTTTTGAAATGATTTTGCAAGAATTTGTACAATCGTTTCAAACCATGATTAAAAAAATAGAATACACGGATCCCAATGTGAATTATGATGCATATTGCGAATATATCAAATTGAATGACAAACGACGCGCAACTACGTCATTTTTAGCCATTTTGATGAACCGATCAGTATTACCTGAAACCACCATTTTAGATTTTATTCAACATTTTCAACAATCATTAAACATATATGTAAACCGTGAAGGACATGAAGATGAGGTGAATGAAATTACCGAATTGTTGTATCTTCTTATTTCATTAAGCAAAGAGCGTTTACAACATGATTCTATTTGGAAAGAGGAAATCATTCCAGAAGTAATTTCGTGTAGTAACAAAAAAGCCAAAGATTTTCAAAGTCTTTCTTCGCGTTCTATATTTAAATTCAAAGATATGTTGAAATTTGTCAACATATAATATATAGCTGAAATATACTATGAGCAATTCATGGATTCAATTCATTAAACATTATTACGCTATGGAGCGTAAAAATGACAGTACCAAATGCCGTGACAGTGGTACATTAAAACGTGTAGCAAAAAAATACAATTGTATGAAAAGAATATATGATAATAAAACTCGTAAGAAGACGGACAAATTTCGCGGTAATAATCCGATGCATAAAAAACGCAAATAGACGAAAACTACCAAGAAGAAGGAAACAATTTCATAAAACTCGTTTGTTGTGGGGGTGAATATGCTGACATCATTTTTTGAAAATATTTGGTTTGCAACATATTTTCAACAATAGAAGGGCTTTCTTCTTTAGCATCACCATACGTTTCATAATATTTTACATTTTGTTTACCCAAGACAAAACACATTACATCAAATAGTAACATCTCCTCTTCTTTTGAAAAGGAAGGAATATTACAGTAACTTACCAAATATTTTTGTTGATTCCAGCGAAATTCTCTAGGTATTCTTTGTTCACGTTCTAATTTTTCCATAAAAGGATTTTTGGGTGTTTCGGAAACGTGCTTCTTCGTTGTTGTTGTTGTAGATGGTAATGGAATAATTACAAAACCACCCTCTGGTTTTTGTAGAGATTCTAAAGTTCCGACGTACAATGGTTTCATATGGTTGAAATGAAAGACAATATCTTCTATTTGTCCTGGAGTAATTTTGGTAGATGGAATGGCAATTTTAATCGTCATAATACTGGAATAGTTTGATTTTATATGATAAGATATGATTATATATTTTTCAATTTTATTTTTTAAATCACAATAGTAGAATACACATCTACTGTAACACAACCGATTTTATTGGTCTTGGTAATACAATGTATAGGAGCTACCATAATGGAAACAGAACGTTCAGATTTATATTTAGAAAATTGTTTACATAGAATGGCTCCCTGAATGGCAATTTTATGTTGTTGTTTCTTATCATATACATTGTCATGTATTTTCGCTACTACATGACAAGATGGTGATTGACTGATATGAAACCACAAATCGTTTGGATGTGAATCATCAATCAGGTCAAAATTTTCATGAGCATTACTTCCTATACGAAATTCTATGTCCATTTTGATGGAACCAATGTATTTGGAAATATGTTTCATTATAATCAGAATCGGGAAAGGAGACGAAAACTCGGTAAGGTATGTAGACCGTAGGTAAGAAGAGTTTATCATAGAAAATCATTGGATGAATTTTTATTTTTTCAATTTTCTAGAATTTTCCTTTCCTATTATTTTCCTTTTTTAATCGTTTTTCATGTTCTATATCTAATAAATTTGTACGACAGCCAAGTGGGCTAACACATTTCAATAAAGGGGATTTATCTTTGTTGTATACTTCCGAAGTTAGTCCACATTTTTCACAGTACCAAATGGCTTGAGACCTATCGGGATCAATATCAATCCAATCCATAATGATTTTATGGCGCCTACATTGTCGGTCTTCTATGGGTATTTTTGCATCTTTTAATTTTTGGGTTTCCGATACGTCTTCTCTTTCTTGGAACATTCTAGGCTATATTATATATTATAATATCTTTAGATAAATTTATAATGGCACAACAACTTGCAAATTTTGCAACTGGAGCTGGTGTGTTTGATGCCTACTTATACGGTGGTGCAATGATAGATAGTTCTCCTATGGCAGGTAACGGTGATTTGTCATTGAATTCAGTTTCATCATCCTATATGAAAACAACAACGACCTTTACTACAAGTGCTATTTCAGGAAGCGGTATTTCGTTTTCTGGTTGGTTTTTCCCAGCAGGTACACAAAGCATTGGAAGTACTATTTTTGATATTTCTACCGCATCCATGGCAGTATCTCTTTTTTATGGAACTAGTTCAACTGTAACTGGATTGTTTAATGGAACCGATGTAAGTTCTACGTATACAATTACACCGAATTCTTGGCATTTCTTTTGTTATACGGTACTATGTAGTCCTGCGAGTTTGGCAATACAAACACTTTATGTTGATAATCCGTCGGTCAATGTTACGAGTCAAATGATTACCCCTTATGTAGTATTAAATCAAACCACTACAGGAAATAACTATATTGGATACGGCATTGGTTCTGCGAATGGCACTGTTTACCAATATTTCAACGGAAAATTGGACGATTTCCGCGTATACAATCGTGTATTATCACCTCCCGAAGTGAACGTATTGTACAATTATAATTATGGCTCCAATACGATCGCAGCGGGTTCAGTCAACGTATCACCCAATTATGATCCACCACAAATTACCTCTGTGCAAATTGATGTTTCCGGAACCTTTAGCAGTTTGGATATTAGCCGAAATCCCGCATTTTCAGGAACGCAAGTGATCAATGTATCCAGTGCAAACTTGTCTTCTACCAACGGTACATTGTGGGCATATACCGATTTGTCAGTACTACCTGATACTGCGTATTCGTATTTAATTACTCCTCGTGTAGGCACAGTTACAGGTACCATGGTCACATTGAGTTCTATTACCACGACACCAATGATTGGTGGTAATTTCAATTCTTTGACCACGGGGTCTCTTCCTGCAAATAATGCGTCTGTTACATCCCCCGCAGTATCCGGATTTACTGTTTCATCTAGTGGAACCAATGTGTATGCATTAAGTGCCGGTAATGGTGGTGGTATTTATTCCGGATTGTTACCTTCTACCGTCACATATTATTTATCTTTGACGACTCAACCTTCCACATCGTCCTCCTTTACACAATATGTGAATATTAGCAGTGCCGGATATATTTCCTTTTACGCTTGGGGTGCGGATAGTACTTATTCGGCTCCTTACAATTCAAGTACGACCATTACGGTGACCTTGGGTAATATCACATTGTTGAACAATTTCACATTTACAACAGGATCAGCAGTTCCTTTCACCTCATTTTCCTTACCATTCAATATCACCACTTTAGGAACATATAGTCTTGTAATTACAGTACGTAATAATGGGGCTTCTGCATCTACGGTTAGTTTTGGCGGCGTACAAGTGCGTTCTCAATCATTTGCCACCATTGCCGGATACAAAGCAATTGATCCTTCTATGATGCAACTATATTATTCATTTGATGCCTCCTCGGGTGCAGGATATTTGTCCAATTATGCGACAGGTGCATCCGTATTAGATGCATCCCTAGCAGTAAATGCCACACTTTCTTCAAGTAGTCCGGTCATTCCATTAATCAGTTCCAATTATCTACTATTGGACGGAAATTCCTACGCATCCATTGGTTCATGGACTTGTCCCGCCTATTCGGTAGGACAGGGCTTCTCTATTTCGTGTTGGGTATATCCCACGGCTTCCCCTACCACCAAACCAGCAACCATTTGTTCCTTATCTAATAACTCTTCCGGAGGCAAAGTATCCATGTATATGAGTAATACAACAAATGCACTGGATGTGTCTTTTGTAGATGTGGCAGGAGACCCCGATGTAAATATTTCGGCATTCCCCTTGATGTTGAATCGTTGGTCATTTATTACGATCACATGTCAAGGTATTGCGGGAACCAAAGGACAATACAATTACTTCATCAATGATGTATCCTTGTCTTACAATCAATCCAGTTGGCCAAACACCACCTCTCCTTATACATTTAATTATGTAGGAGGTGTTCCTTCTTCTACTACGATTGGTACAAATACGGGTCCATTGGGTAATTTTACGGGCTGCATAGAAGATTTCCGTGTATACAATCGTGTATTAACCAATCAAGATATATTTTCATTGTGGTCTTTAGGATATACGAATTACAATTATTCCAATTTGATTGATCCGAGTGGATTGAATATCTATTTCCCTTTTGACCAAGGTTCAGCATTGGTATAAAACCCGTGAACATAGTGGAGAATTTCTCCGACAGTAGCATTAGACGCAAACCCGGAAAGGGACGTAGACCGCAGGTCGGAAGGGTTTGGTAGGGATGTCGGGAGCGACGTAGGAGCGGAGAAATCACCTAGAAGTGGAGACATCACTTCTTACTATACATTATACTAATTCGGAATAAATAATATAATGTCCAATGTATTTGTCAATTATGCATCTGGTGTAGCAAAAAATGAAATTACACTAATGAATAATGCAATCATAGACACCAGTAATGCACAAATTGGCACGGGCGATGTTTCTTTGAATTCTAACTTATCACAATATGTTCAAGTATCAACATCCTTTGCTACCTACTCTG
>Ga0209777_10006991_pt1 | contig 12601 bp, 27 predicted proteins | sample FrelakmetHBP12HB_FD_187147 | JGI IMG/M metagenome (GOLD analysis project Ga0209777, IMG submission 187147) | Freshwater lake sediment microbial communities from the University of Notre Dame, USA, for methane emissions studies -HBP12 HB (SPAdes)... | ecosystem: Environmental > Aquatic >...
AAGATGACGGAAGGATGGGACTCGAACCCACGTTTTCATTTCCAACTATGCACATTCTGCTTAGAAGGCAGCGCCAATACAAGCCCGTATTGATTATAAGTATAGACCATTAAGAGAAAAAGTCAAGCCTCATCCAAAAATAATAATCCACACTATTCATATTTTACTATTGCCTGGTGCCATCTTCCACTGTCATGATGAACACATCCATACAACTCCCATCCTTCCGTCATCTTTTCATTTACAAGCCTTTCAAAAACATCAACACTATCAGCCCATATAATCTTATATTCTTTGACTTTTCTCATATCATTTATTCTTCATTAGCCAATGCAAGGTCTTCTTTCAATCCGCCAACTTCGTTACGCAATCTATCACATTCACGTTGAAGTTCTGCTGTCTCAATCTCCAAATCACGTTTCTCTCTCTCAAGCGTTTTGATTTCCTTCTGTTGAGCCAGATTTGTTCGTTTCAACATTCGGATTTGTTTCTGTAGCTGTTCTGTTGTTTTCGTTTTCATCTTTATTTATTTTTATTCTTCTACCGTCAATAATATTCCAACCACGAGATTTAGCATGTTTAGGACAACACCAGATTGATTCACAATCTTTTATTATTAGTTCACCACAATCATAACAATAATGTATTCCATCTGCGATTATTATTTTCATATAATCCGTTTATTTATTACTACTTGTTTACAAAAATCATAAAATTCTATTTCTGTTAACATGCTTTTACAAGTATTCGCCATCCATCCACACCAAACGACATTTCCTTTTACATACCCCTTATCAGGTTCTAATCTATCAAGAGACGCTTGATTTTTACTTGTCAATAAAGTAATATTTTTTCTACTAAGGTTTAATCCTCTATTACTTTTAGTAGATAAATCTTGGCCGGTATAATAGCATTTTCTATTTTGTTTTTCCATCAAATCTACTAAATAATCCAAATCCAAATCATAAGGCAGGTTATATTTTTTAGATGATATTTTATAACAAGGCATTTTATGACTTATATAAGCTCTAACATCACCATTTCTTATTTTTTCATTTTGCTTATCATTCCAATATTTCCAGTGTTTCTTATATTTTTGTCTTTTTTCTTCTCTTTTTTTTGGGTCAAGTTTTTTCCATTGTTCCTTATAATAAATATTTTTACATTCTTTACAAGATGAATATGGTCTGTTTGTATCTTTTTTTATTGGAAAATCGCCAACCGATTTTATTTTTTTACAAGAATAACATTTCTTGGTTTCGTTGAGGTCTAATGGTAGTTTGGGTAAACTTTTTTGATTGTCATACCACGTCCTCAATTTTTCATTAGAACATTTTTTACATATATTTCTATGCGGACTGAAATCCGATTCTTCTTTGTTTAGTTTACAATTTTTACATTCTTTCATATTTTGATACTATTTGTTGGTATAAGCATAAATAGTATCAAGAAATCTCAAAATTACTTTTATTCGTCTTGACCGCCACCAAAAGAATTAGTAAAACCAAAAAGGCGATCTTGACATTCGGCGCAAAGACCACTTATTTTGTATTCTTTCAATGAACGTTTATCACGAAATCCTTTTACCGGTTTCTTACACATAGAACATAAGTTTTTTATTATGGCTTCTTTTCTGTCAATACCAAAGATTACTCCGAGCAATTTATCAATTTCTGTGCTCTTTTCATTTGGCTTCATATCGGACCTCCATTAACGTATTCTATTGCATTGATTATAGCATCACCAAACATAATTATAAAAATAAATCCAACTGCAAAAGGCACCATCCAAATCGGAAAAGTTATTGCTATAATCAATCTTTTCCACCAAGTATCATTATACCATTTATTATACATAAAATTAAATACATTTACAATGTCCCACGTATTCGTAGCACTTCATACATACATGATAGAGACAATCAATACCAACAATGCCACCACATTTTTTACACCTTACACCAATCACTGGCAGTCTATCATTTTTCAGTCCGTATTTCTTCAAATCTTTGTGATTAAGCTGACGATAAACTTTAACTTTAACAGAATCATAATCTCTGCGCCAATAAGGATGATTACGTTCAACCATTTCAAGAAGGCAATCTTTTGGACCAAGAGGTTTAGAACCGGCATAGTCTCTATTGAGAGTACAAGGAACTGCCAATCTGCCATTAATACGAATATAGCCAGCATCATGTGGGTCTAATACTTTCACCCCAACACCCAGTTTAAAATCGTGTTTTTCTATAGCATTTTCTTTTACATACCTGTAATGAAGGCCATTCACTTCCACCACATTAGAAGGAATTGGTTCAGCTTTTACTTCAAACCAAACACCTTTAACTTTCAAGAGCTGGTGATAATCCCCCAATACCCTCATGTACTTCGATTGTTCTTCTGCCTGCTTTTTCTTATAATCAACTACTTTCTTTTCAAGATAACATAATTTTTTAGTTTCAGGGTGAACATAAAAAACATAATTGCCAAACATTAAATTATCCACCGGTCTGGCATCACTACCATATTTTTCATACACCCAAACTTTGCCATCATCTCCTATAAACGTATTAACGTAAACTTCGTGGCCGATTTGTTCACGAGTTTTATGTTGGTCAGGCACCCAATCCAAATGAACATATTCAGAGAAAACGTCATTCCAATTTTTTCCAACCCTATGAGCCAAAAAGTTTTGAACCTTTTTATAAGGATAGCAAGTCCACCAACCGTGCCGTCTGCTATCAGGCGAACGAACTTTATCACGCGTTGGAAGCGTTTCAACTTGTTCGGTGTCAATGTTAGCAAGATTTCTCATTTTACTTTTATTTTTTGGTTGCTAAATATTTCTCTATATAGTTCTTAAAAAGAATTTGGTCAGCAGGATACCACTCTCTGGGGTCCTCAGTATCCCATTGAGGAACAGCAATCCAACCATCACATACCTTTTGAAGTCGTGGCATTGAGGGTCTTTTAATAAGTTCCGTTGCGTTTCTAATCATAACGGTAGTTTACACCCCATCTATGGAGTGTCAAGCCGTTATGGTTGTTTCATTTTGCTTACAACATCTCTATGGGCAAACGTTTTGAGGCAACGTTTACAGGTGATTTCTCTAAAGTTATGAGTAATGAAACCGCCCTTCATTCCACAAGCGACGGTATTCTTCTTTCCATATACATAATGCATTCTAATTTTCATGTTTTCTTTTTTAATTTAGAAGGGTCAAATCCTTCTGTAAGTTCATCATATTCAGGCACAATTACATTTTTATTGAGAATATCAACTTCTTTTAACTCATTACTTTGCTGATTAATAATATCATTTACCAGCTCCAATCGGACGTGTGGTTCATATCCGCCAAAAATTCCCTTTATTCTCAAAGAATCCTTAGCTATGTCCATTAACATAATTAATTGCTTCTCACTTATTTTCATTTTTTGGTGTATCAAACATTAGGTCAAAAGCATTTCCATTGCCTCTTTCCTTAACGCTATACTTCTTTTGAAGTTCTTCTTCTTTTTTCCTCTGCTCTTCTATATCCTTATTTACTTGTTCCCAAATTTTTTGTAATTCTTCTCCACCATTAGGCTTAAAATCTTCTTTAGAAGTAGTTATTCCATGTTTACTACAAGTAGTTTTAATCCACCCTTTACGATTACGCCCTACCGTGTAATCCATTAGTCCGCATTCCTCACAAATAAAATATGACATATTTTCAGCCATATCTATCAAAGCTCTACAATAATCATCGCCGCCATGAGAATAAAAACGAAGCGAACTAAATTTTTCCTTTACTTGGTCTGCCACTAACTGGGGAATGGGTTCTTTTGGTTTTTCATATTCGCCTGTTTTTTCATTCTTCACCCAAAGCGGATTATCAATGTGGTATTGAATTTTACTACACAAAACGTCTAAAAGATAGTACCATCCTTCGCCGCACGAAAATCCCCAACACATGCATGTCTCATTCATAGGTTTGTGTCTGTCGGCAAATATCTTGGGATATTTCTTACATAAATAATCGTCTAATAATTGGTGCATAATATTACCTCACTAACTGCCCACAATGGGGGCAAGTATTAAAGAAATTTTCTTGTTGCTCTTCTGTTTCAATATCCAACAACATCTGATTCAAATCTTCATCAGTAGGCTCTTGTTCCTCTACTATTTCTGCTGTTATAGTTTCACCAGACGTGGTTTGGGTATTTGCTAAGATAATATCAACAATAGTATCTCTTACACCCACCAAGTCAAATGCCTTATCTGTAGTAAATCCCAAACTATCAATAAAATCCATTATCTCATCAGCAGCTTTATTGTAATTTTCCAATGTCTGTGTTGTAGTTGTAATCATAAGAGAATATTACCACTCTCCTATAAGTAGAGTCAATTTTTTATATTATCCTTTAACATAATGTTTTCGCCTATCATATAGTAAAACTTCTTTTTCATCGTATCTATCTTTACAAAAATTCGTTACCTTTTGACATACGGAAACAAAATATTTTTCATCAAATATATTTTTCATCCTATTTACGTCTTTATGTACCCACTGAATATTTTCTAATACATATCCGTTTTCAGAGTTTATTCTATCTAAAGACGCTGTCCATTCTGTATCTGTTCCGTAAGTCGGTAGGCGAATGTCCATCCCTGTTAAATTACATTTTTTATTTTGTTTAATAAATACTTTGTAAGCATCCTCTCTACTTACAATGACTTCCATATTTCTTTTCTTCGCATTCCATTTGATTTTATTCCAAAACACTTCGGGCAATTCTTCTTTGTAAATATCTTTAGTATGTTTAGCACAATAAACACATTTAGTACTATATCCTTTTGTCAAATAATATGTGGGCACTTTTGAAGTTCTTCCGCATATACATTGGCATAACCAATATCTATTATTTCTTTTATTTGGTAATCTTTTTAATACTGTCCAGCTATTAAATGATTTTCCTTCCAATTCAAAATTATTTTCCATAATGGTACATAGTGCCCACTATGAAAAAAGAATTAAAAATCTAATAAATAATGGTTATTTTTTATGATGGTCGGTAGTTTGAAATATCTGTTTTTTACTCATAATATTTAAAATTTCTTCGGTGGAAAGTGGTTTCTTAAATAAATCCCATCCAACATCTAATATTTTAGAATTAAGATTGTTAGGTTGAGAAAAATCCAATCCGCCGTGACTGTGGCCACAAATCATTTTTGCTCCATCTTTCATATAATTAAATACGTGAATAGGATAATGCTCGACCACAAAATAATGGCCGTCAACGGTCAATTCAAGATAATTGCCAACAAATGTAATGTTTTTATATCGAAAAGGATAAACTTCGTATTCTGTATCGCCTTGGTCAATTCCACCAGCCAAATTTGCAAACATTTTATCAACTTCTCTTCGATAAATTTTCCATAGAGGATTGTTGTGGTTTCCCCAAAGCATAATGATATCTTGGCACTGGATTCTTGCTAATAACTCATTTAGGCCGCTTTCATCAGTGTTAAGGCAGAAATCCCCAGCATGTATTAGAACGTCATTAGGCCTTGCAGCTTTATTAAGGGCATCAATGATTGAGTCGGTATGATGCTTTGATGACGTATAACCACGAGCTTCCCATAGAGGAACTTCCCAACGTGGGTCGTGATTGCAGTGAGTATCGCTTGTCCACCAAACTTGTCGTTCCTCAGTTTGTTTAAATTTAAGTACTCTATTCATTGAGAATTATGATAATAAAATTTGTGTTTTTGTCAAGCCTCTTGATATTTATTGTGATAAGATCTAATATCACAAGTATGAAACCTAAAAATAAAGCAAAAAATCTATTATCACAAACTCCAGAAGCTTATTATTGGTTGGGATTTTTAATGGCTGACGGACATTTTTCCGACAACAATAGGCTAACGATATCTCTTTCTATAAAAGATGAAAATCACCTTAAAAAATTAATATTATTTATGGGTAATGCTCATATGACATATTATAAAATAAAACACGGAGAACAATATTGCAGATATTCAGTTATGGATAAAATTGCTATTAATGAACTCAAACAGAAATTTAATATTGTTAGCAACAAAACCGAAAATCCACCTGATATTAAAATATATGCATCAATGCCCGATGAATTGTTTTTATCTTTTTTAATTGGTTTTATAGACGGAGACGGGCGAATTACATATCAATCTGGTAGAAGTGATTGCTTTATTGATATTAAAATACATGGTTCTTGGTTAAATAATTTAATCGTTATGAAAAACCGGTTAGAAAACATTCTTAAAACAAATATACCACAGCCAAAAATAAATAAATATGGATACGCATTTATTGTTTTTTCTAAAATGTCGGTATATAGATTTCTAAAACAAACTGCTATAGATTTAAAATTGCCATTTCTCGAAAGAAAATGGAATAAAATAGATGAAAATAGAATAAGCAGATATGAAATTTCGCAAAAAAACACCATTTTAGTAAAAGACCTTCTCAATAAAATGATGACGGGACCAGCTATATGTAAAAAAACAGGTTTAAAACTAACAACCGTATATTCCATTAAAAAAAGAATACTTCATCATTTTGCTTAATCCTTAATTATCACCATCGAATTATATCCGTTCTTGTAAGCCCTATGCTTAGTTCTATCTTTATTTCTTTTAAATGGGTTTTTATAAGGTTTCTTTAACCTTTTATCGTTGCTACCTAAATAGTAGGCTTTTAGAATGGTGTCAGCTTCTTTGCTCATAAAATATACACCACAAGCTTTTTTCTACTTTTCAAAACTTCTTGAAGATGCCCCAATTCTTCACTTAACCATGCTCTGGCAGCACTCAAACTTTCAACATCATACCAAGGACCATTTATGCTACTCCTAATCCATTGAGAATAGATTTGTAAAGCGTGCTTAGCTTTTAATCCAGCTACCTCATCTGGAATAGAACCATCAGGCTGAACCATACACATATATGTAATATATGTTGGTGTTTGCCTCAACTCCATCCTATTACAATGTAAATTCATGCTCATATATTGACTGCCTTTCTTATGTTAATCATCGTCATCCCCACATCCATGAGCGTTCCTCGTTAAAGCATCCATTTCTTTAAGCCATTTCTTTCTCAACGCTGCTGATTCCTCTTTGTCGTTAGAGATTTTGAATTTCCCTTTGTTTTGAGGCCAGCACATCAATTCTTCAAAAGTGTTCTCAAACTTTAAATGGTCGCCTTCATCCAGGTGTGGAATGCCAAAATGAATAGAATAAGTTTCTTTTCCTTCGTTCAGCAGAAATTCCATTCCGTCATCCAGCCTAATGATTCTTTTAGGTAATTTTTTCATATACTATCCTCATTAAACTCCAATCTTATTTACAGGCGTCATTTGCTTTACCAACGCCATAAATACTTTGTAAGTCAGCTCTGTATCATACTTAGCGGAGTGACAGTCATTTTCATCAACCGGAACGCCAAAATGTTGAGCTAATGAAATTAAGCTGCCACTTACAGTTTCAGGAAATAATCCACAAGCCTTTAAAAACTGACACACCGCCTGAGTATCCAGCTTTCTGTAAGACGTAAAGTTTTCCCACGTATCCCTACTCATCAAATGCTTACAAATCCACAAAACATCGCCATAAACTCCGTGGCCGACCACCGTGAATTTGTTTTTACCACCATCGGTAAGAGCACTTAACCATTTATAAAGTTTGGTGCCACCTTCTTTGTAGGGGATTGCCATAGTGTCGTGAACTTTCAGGTCAATCCTATTGACGTTCATAGCTTCACCACAAACTTTGTAAATGCCATCGTCAGGACGAAGCAAAAGATTCATATTACCAATAACATTGAATTGGTCATCAGTAGCTAAAAGGTAAACAGAAAGAAGCGAATACTTCTCCGTTTCTAATCCACCCATTTCACAATCTATAAAAACGTATCCCATATTGAAATCTTAACATTTTATTACGTTTTGTCAAGCCTCACTTTTCCGACTTTTTTCCGACGCTTTTTGGTATCCCGCCTATACATATTATTATGGGAAGAAAACGAAAATACATTACAGAAGAAGAACAGTTAAAAGCAAAACACAAAAGGCAAATGCGGTATTACTGGAAACACGCCACAAGAATTAAAAAGAAAAACCTAAAAAGGTATTATGAAAATAAGCGGAATATACAAAATAGTCAATAAAGTTAATGGCAAATATTACATCGGTAGTTCTAAAAACATTAAACGTAGATGGAGCGGACATAAAGTCAAATTAAACAAAAACGAGCATTTTAATTCTCATTTACAGAATTCTTGGAATAAATATGGGAAAGAAAATTTTGAATTTCTTATAGTAGAAAAAGTTTCAGAAGAAAAACGTATAGAAACAGAACAAAAATATCTAAACGAAATTGAAATCAATAAAAAAAATTTTAGAATTCTAAAATCCTTGAGAGCAAGATTACTACAAGCATTAAATGACAATGTAAAGAAAAAACATACAATTCAATTTATAGGATGCTCTGTAAAAGAACTAAAATCTTATTTAGAGTCAAAATTTAATAATGGTATGTCGTGGGAAAATTACGGGCGAAAAGGATGGCATATTGACCATATTATTCCTTGTGCTAAATTTGATTTATCAAAATTAGAAGAACAAGAAAAATGTTTTCATTATACAAATCTCCAACCCCTCTGGTGGTATGAGAATTGTTTGAAAGGCGATTCGATTATTCATAATCACGAATTGCTACTATAACTCCAAATCGGGGGACACCTTCATCAGGCGTAAGATTTTGATACCTAACAGTGGCTATTTTTCCAATAAAATCATTCTTTTCCTTTAGGAGTTTGATATAGTAATTTTCATTACCGCGGGCGTTAGCTTTGAATTTCTTACCATTTTTGTCTTTTAACACTGCTTTGCCAAACATACCTGAACGGTTGCCTATACCTTCTACAATATCAACAATTTCAAAATCTTCATCAATAAATAATTTATATTTAAGAAGGTTAGCAGACCTTTTACATTCATATAAACCATCATAAGTGTTAAGCATTAACCCCTCAAATCCGTGAACCAACCACTCTTGTAATGCTGGCTCTATTTCATCATCGGTTTTGATTAAAGTGTGAATACAAAGCCGTATCCATTTATTATCTCTATAATTTTCTAAAATCAATTTTTTTAGGTGTGTGTATCTCTCGTGGTAAGTTCCTTTTATACTGGGGCAATCGAATATCCAATATTGTAAATTGGCTTCTGACTCTATTAAATCTTGAGGCGTTGGTTTAGTCTTTCTTGCCAATGATATAATTTTATCAAAATTATCATTCAGTTTATGAGTGTACACTTCTCCATCAAAAATAAAATTTGGACATTTATCAAATAATGGTTTTAACTCTCTTAAAATATGAGGAAATGAAGAAAAGCGTTTTCCATTTCGTGAGAAAGCTCCATCTTTAGTGATAATAGCTCTTACACCATCTAATTTTGGGCTTATATAATTTCCGTTAGTCCAAACGATATTATCTTTATGCTCTAAATACTTATGGGCGAGCATCGGTTGGAAATATTGGAATTTATCTACATCTTTAATATCATCAAAGTAACCCGTTTCTCTTTGTTTTTTGTATTTAGATTGTATTTCTTTGGTCGCCTGATCAACATCAGTAGTTTCATTTAATTTACCGGCATTTTTTCCTTCCGCAGTAGTCCACTCTGTTATTGTAAATTGTCCGTTTTGGACCCCCGAATGAGTTCTATATCGCCCATTATTTTGTTCCATAAACCACACTCTAATATTGCCGGTGGTATCTCTACTATAAAGTTGTGGATAAATTTTCTCAATGTCTATATCAAAAAAGTCATTTTTGTTTGTCATAATAATACGATACCAAATAATGTAAATAAGTCAAGCGTGATTATTTGCCGATTTGACGTTCTCTCTGATCTCCTTTGCCAACATTATGTCCGGTTCCATCAATCGTTCTATCGCTTCCTTCAATATAGCGAGCTATATTATGTCCTTTTTCATCAAGCATTACTCCATTGACCTGTCGAGCAATCAAATGTCCTTTTTCATCAAGCATTATTTTGTTTTTATCGTTCATATTTTTATTTTTTTCCAGTTAAAATAACCTTTAATAGTTTGTCAAAATTGAAAAGCATATCCATCAGTTGTTGTGATGCTACATTACCTTCTGCCGCTTCCTTTTCCCATTTATCAAAAGTAGCACGGAGTTTTAAAAAATTCAATCCGCTCACATCATTGATTGAAAGTGAAATATCCATCAACGCTGTTGATGATTTAGATGGAATAAATTTATCGCTCATATCTTTATTTTCTTTCCGTTAATTTCTATTTCTAGTTTCGACTTCTACGAATACAATGGCAAATCACCAAGTATAGGTGCCAATTCTTCCTTATTACCAAATATATAGGCACAAGTAATCTCTTGCCTGTGAAGTATCAACTTACCTGGGTCTTTTTCAGACGGCTCAATTTTAATATGTTCCCCCATTCTATCATAGGATGCTTTTTCATCTATAAAATAGGCAACTTCAGGTGAAATTGTTATAGCATAATCAGTGTCAATGATAAGTTCGGATGGTATTTTCTGTATGGTTGCCGTAGCAGTTTTAGCTTGGATTTCACCAAGAGTTGTTCCCAATACAATCGCTGTACCAAATCCTTGAGGCGTGGTTGCTGCCCATACCTTGGCATCCTTGGTATTACCATACTTATGCCAGAAGGCATTAGCAGCGTGGGATGCCTGGGCTGCCGCCCTACCGGGCCCTAGGGAGCCCAAATCGTTTCTCATCAAAATGTATAAGTATTTTTCACTCATAATGGTATTGTATTGAAGTTGTTATAGAAGTCAAGCCCTATCACTTGGAAGGTCAAACCAAAAAAAGTCGTCCTCAAAGCAATAAAATAGCTTACGGAAAAAAACTTTGTGGTAAGCACGCATATAAAGTTTACCATCCTTGCGTTTAAATGGTTTCCCTACAAATTCATAAACTGGATATCGCTCTTTAATCTCTTTTGATACATAGACGTTCATTCCTTAATTATTTTTAACGGATTAAAAACCATTTTGTATTCGCCATTTTCAAATTTTACAAGTCCCAATTTTAATAGGTCAATTCCTATTTTTTCTAAAGATTTATGCATATTTTTGTGATCTTGTTCATTTATATAAAGACACAAATTAGCTATATCATTGTTTTGTTTATTTACATCAATGTGGTGTATTTTTTCGCCCTTTATTAATTTTCTTTTTAAGTGATTTTCCATCACTAAAACATGCTCTTTTTTATATCTTTTCCATCCCGTTATACTATGATGCCTATTATCAACCAAAACCAAAACATATCCTTGGACATCTATATACTTTCCGCCTTTCCATTGAGACGAATTAGGTCCTTGTAAATGTTCATAAGTTCTACCCAATCTTAATGATGGTTTTCCCCTTCTTTTTTCTCCTTCTCTTTTATTATTACAAGACTGGCAAAGAGTTTTACCACCATTATTTTTAATTTTTTCCTCTCTTTGTTTTCCCAAAACCACATCGTTTGTATTTCCACACTTTTCGCATTTTAACACGCCTCTATGTGGATTTTTTTCACCTTTTACATAATATCTTTTTATTACCATATTTGTTATTCTCCATTAATAAATAGAAGTTGAATAACAAAAAATGTTAAATATTTTGCGTTAAATCAACAATTTTAATTTTATATCTATCATACGCTGATATAGTAAAAGGGAATAATTCTTTAGTTATATCATACATTGCTTTAGCGTATTGTCTAATTTCCAATTGAGAATGCTCATCCAATCTTAAAGTGAAAAATCGCATGAGGTTATTTAAATCCCAATTAGAATAAATTTCCGTATAAAGATTCTGCGGTAATACCATTCTTGCCATTTCACGAGCCACCCCATCTTTTATCATTTTTTTATATAAATTATAAGAGGCAATACAATGGTTTTCTAGTTCTGCCGATAAATCTCTATGCTTTGTCCCACTATTGAGAAAAAAATAAGATTTATCATCCCAATCTTTATTTTCAATGCTCCCCTGTTTATTTTTAATGTCTTGTTTACGCCATTCTTTTGGTATATAAAACTCATCAATCATTTCAGTATATCTAGCAGATACCTGATTTAATCTTTGTGTTCTATGCCTTACCATCTGTCCTTGAACAAACAACGGCAATTTAATATTAAAAGTAAGATTTATTTGTTCAAATGGGCTCGTGTGTTGATGCTTCCACAGATATTCTATCAGCTTTTTATCTTGGTCTTTTCCTTTGCTTGGTGATTTATAGGAAATCCTAGCAGACTCACAGATTCTCTCATCGCTTCCCATGTGGTCAATATAACGCACGAATCCGTGGTCTAAAACATTTATTGTATGCCCTTTATCAATCATTCCAACCCCCGTAGCAATTTATCAAGCACACTCGGTTGAAATCTTTCATCATTATCGGATGCTTCAACCAACAATATAATAATAGGAATCACTGTTAAGCACGAAAAGATTAACACGAACAATATACCAAATTTTTTAGCAGTCATACTTTTTCCAAATTTTTCATTTCAATCCAGGG
>Ga0209777_10006993_pt1 | contig 12600 bp, 9 predicted proteins | sample FrelakmetHBP12HB_FD_187147 | JGI IMG/M metagenome (GOLD analysis project Ga0209777, IMG submission 187147) | Freshwater lake sediment microbial communities from the University of Notre Dame, USA, for methane emissions studies -HBP12 HB (SPAdes)... | ecosystem: Environmental > Aquatic >...
AAATAATGATTGGAACACGTGGAATCAACCCGTTTCCAACGAGCACCTTTTATCCGAAAAATTGTCTTGACTTTTAAGAAAAAGTAAAGCTAAAGTAACTTCTTAGTTAAAATAGGCATCTGTTGGTTGCCATACGTGCACTTTCAAGATAAGTTTGCTGCCTTAGTCTTATGTTATCTAAGCCTAGTCATAGAGAGGGAAGTTATCGTTCCTTTCCTCCTCTATGTTTAAATCTTACTACCTTACTCCCTTTTCCTTCGTTTTGCTGGCGAAGGAGGCCCATCGTTGTTCAAGTTATCTTTTATACCTAGAGAGAAAAAAATTTTTGCCCTTTTTGAACAGGGTTCCCAGAATGCCGTCAAGATAGCTCGGCAGCTAAAAGATATGGTGTATATCTGGGAAAATGTGAAGGAAAGGGTGGGGGTAATCAATGACCTGGAACACCAGGGGGATGCTATTACTCATCAAATTTTCGAACAATTACACCGTTCCCTTATTACACCCTTTGATCGGGAGGATATTGCTCTGTTGGCTCATTCCCTCGACGATGTCACTGACTTTATCCACGCAGCGGCGGATGCGATGCTGCTCTATAAAGTAGAGCGTCCCACTCATAGGGTCAAGGAGCTGGTTGATATTGTCGTGCAAGCAGTGGGTGAAGTCGAAAGGGCGGTCTCTGAAATCCACAACCGTATTGAGCGAAAACAGCTTCTTAAACGATGTGTAGAGATTAATCGTTTAGAGAACATGGGGGATAGCGTATTTCGCTCGGCGATGGCTGAGCTATTTGATGACTCAGCAGATTTTGCTGGCCTTATCAAGTGGCGCGAAATTTACAAGCATATGGAGAGTGTCATCGACAGGTGTGAGGATATAGCCAACATACTAGAAGGCGTGGCTATAAAGTATGCTTGAACTCCTGAGTCGAACCTGGATTCCATCCCTGATCTATAGCCGCAATAGTCTCTACCCGTGTCCCTTTCCCTTGAGGATTCTATGAGCTTATCCTTCATAATTTTTATCATACTTGTAGCCTTGGTTTTTGATTATACCAATGGGATGCATGATGCCGCGAATTCTATTTCAACCATTGTCTCCACCAGGGTTTTATCGCCCAGACAGGCGGTCATCTGGGCGGCGGTTTTTAATTTTGTGGCTTTTCTTATATTTAGTACGACAGTGGCTGAAACAATCGGCAAGGGAATGATTGATATTAAGACCGTTACACCAACTGTAGTTCTTGCGGGGCTTGGAGGCGCTATTTTTTGGAATATGATTACTTGGTATTTTGGACTGCCCAGTAGTTCTTCTCATGCTCTCATGGGCGGATATGCTGGAGCAGCTATTGTAAAGAGTGGCTTGGGAGTGATTATTGCGAGTGGTTGGTACAAAACATTGATTTTTATTGTCCTGGGGCCTGCCATTGGTTTATTTTTAGGTTTTTTATTAAGGATCATTACAACATGGATGGTATATAAACGAAGGCCGGCTGTTGTAAATCAGTGGTCTCGGGTTTTACAACTTTTTTCTGCAGCTCTTTATAGTCTGGGCCACGGTGGCAATGATGCACAAAAAACGATGGGCATCATCGCCAGTCTTCTTTTTGCCGGGGGCCTAATCCACGAGTTTAAAGTACCTCTCTGGGTTGTTCTGAGCGCACACGCCGCTATTGGATTGGGCACCTTGAGTGGCGGGTGGCGGATTGTTAGAACAATGGGTCAGAAAATTACGAAATTAGAACCGATTGATGGTATTTGTGCCGAAATGTCCGCTGCTTTTAGCATTTTCTTAGCCACCCATCTGGGTGTTCCGGTGAGCACGACTCATGTGATCACTGGCGCTATATCGGGCGTGGGTTCTGCGATTCGGTTTTCTGCCGTGCGCTGGGGCGTGACTATTCGTATTGTCTGGGCCTGGCTTTTTACTATTCCAGCAGCCGCTATTTTGGCTGGCCTCATATATTCCTTGTGTGGAATATTCGCTTTAAAATGAAAAAGAATTCTTTGAATGGATTAAAGATTGCAATGTGAATGATCTGCATTTGACTCTGGGCTACAATCACTGAATCAGATGAGGAGGCAATAACCATGGAAACAAGAACGGCCTTTCACAAATATTTGCGGGAAGTCGAGGATGATGTTCTGACGATGGGAAACACGGTGGTGAAGGCGATAGACCGCGCTATTGAAGCATTGAAAAAAAGGGATTTGACTCAGGCACACCAAATCATTGCTGATGACGCCCAGATTAATAAGCAGCGGTTCAGCATAGAAGACAAGTGCATTGGGCTCATTGCCACCCAGCAACCTATGGCGAGTGACCTACGCATCATTGTGGCTGTTCTCAACATCGTAACGGAGCTGGAACGAATCGGCGACTATGCCGAAGGGATTGCCAAGATTGTAATAATGATTGGCGATGAGGCGCCCTTAAAACCACTGATTGATATTCCGCGGATGGCGGAGATAACTCTCGAAATGATCAATAAAAGTCTCCAGTCTTTTGTCACCCGCGATGTGGAATTGGCGATGAGGGTCGTCAGTCTAGATAGTGTCGTGGATGGTCTTTACGATCAGGTCTTCCGGGAGCTGCTCACCTTCATGATGGTCGACCCCAAGACAACCAATCGTGCCACCCGCCTCATATGGGTTGCCCACAACCTCGAACGTGCTGCTGACCGGGCCACGAATATCTGCGAGCGCGTGGTGTTCACGGTAACGGGAAAGATGGAGGAAATAGGGGGTTCGAAGTACTAGCCAATAAGCAGTTGAGTGACCTTTCAGCTCAGTTCAGAATCCACCCCATGATTCAATCCGTATTTTTCTAAACGGTAACGCATGGAGCGGAAATTAATATGGAGAAGCTCCGCCGCTTTCTTTTTAATCCCTTTTGTTTTATCCAAGGCTTTCAGCAGGAGAGTCCTCTCAAGATCCTCCACCATCTTTTCAAGGTCAATTCCCTCACTCGGAATTTCGATGTCGATGGGTCCTTTTTTCAGAAGGGGTTGTCCACTCAAATAGGAACTCAAATTGTATGCGGTGAGTTCTTGACTACTCTCTAATGCCACTGCCCTCTCAATAATATTTTGAAGTTCTCTCACATTGCCCGGATAATCATAATTCAGCAGAATTTGGAGTGCCTCGGGAGTGATCTTCAAAATGTTTTTACTTAACTCTTCAGAATATTTTTTTAAAAAATGGTTGGCCAGAATTTGGATATCTTCTTTTCGATCCCTTAAAGGGGGAAGTTTGATCTGGATGACATTGAGACGGTAAAATAAATCTTCCCGAAAACGTTTTTCTTTTACCCCCTCTTCGAGGTCTTTATTCGTGGCAGAGATAATTCGGACATCCACCAGGATGTCTTCTGTTCCTCCCACTCTTTTAAATTCTTTATCCTGTAACACTCGTAGTAATTTCACTTGCATGAGGAGAGGCAATTCGCTGATTTCGTCCAAAAAGATCGTCCCCTCATCGGCCACTTCAAACAATCCCTTTTTGGTGGCAATGGCGTCGGTAAAAGCCCCTTTCATGTGGCCAAAGAGTTCACTTTCGATGAGGGATTCGGGGATGGCGCCACAATTTAATGTCACAAAGGGTTTCTCCTTCCGGGGACTATTATAATGGATCGCCTTCGCCACCAGTTCTTTGCCTGTTCCGCTTTCTCCGGCAATTAAGATATTTGTTTTGGTGGGAGATACTTTCTCCAAAAGATCATACAAAGCCATCATTTTAGGGCTTTGCCCGATGATGTTTCCGAAATGATAACGGTCCCTGACCACCTGTTTTAAGAGGATGTTCTCCTTTTGGAGATTTTTCTTTTCCAACGCATTTTTTATAATCAATTTGATCTCTTCGACCTTGAAGGGTTTCGTGATGTAATCATAGGCCCCCTCCTTCATCGCCTTGATGGCCGTATCGGCAGAAGCATAAGCCGTGATCATGATCACAATAGTTTCTGGGGCGTTGGCTTTAATCTTTTTTAATGCAGAGATTCCATCCAACTTGGGCATCCGAATATCCAGGAGGACCAGATCAAAGAGATCATTGTCGACCAGTTTGACCACTTCTTCTCCGTTCGAGGCTAGTGAAACTTTATACCCTTCCTTTTTGAGCATGATGTCTAAGAATTCCCTCATGCTTTGTTCATCATCGGCCACTAAAATTTTGTCCTTGATCATTCTGGTTTCCTCTTTTAGTCGGCAGGGAGAAAGATGCTAAAAGTAGAACCCCTGCCCAGCTCACTTTCCACTTTGATCAATCCTTTATGGTTTTCAATGATTTTATGGACGATCGAAAGGCCCAATCCCGTTCCATTTTCTTTCGTCGTAAAAAAAGGCTCAAAGATTTTCTCTTTCTCTTCTGGAACAATCCCATTTCCAGAATCAGTGATGGAAATCTTTATCCATTCCTTTCCTCTCAGCTGAGACGAGAGGGAGAGGCTGGTGGCGCCCCAGGCCTTCCCTTTCCCCAAAAGAACCTGGATTTCTCCTCCATTGGACATCGACTGGGCTGCATTGATTAAAAGGTTCCAAAAAACTTGTTTCATTTGGTCAGGGTCGATCGAGGTCCGTATCTCCTCATGGCCACCCGGTCGGAGGATACGGATTCCATCATGAAAGGAAGGGGAATGGATGAACAGGTCAATAGTTTCCTCAAGAATTCTCCCGATAGGATAGAGGATTTTATGGGTTTGAGGAGGTTGTGCAAAAAGGAGAAAGTCTGTGATCAAAGCATTCAGCCTTTCTGATTCTCTCAAAGTAATCTCCATCAGATGCTGTTGGTGATCATCTAAGGTGAGTTCAGTTTTTAACATTTGAATGGATCCACTTAAGGATGCCAATGGGTTTCTGATTTCGTGCGCCATCCCTGCCGCCAGAACACCAACGGCTGCCATCTTATCCACTCGTTTCATCTGTTCTTCCATCTCTTTAAATTTTGTAATGTCCTGAAAAATGAGGGTATGGCCGATCAAGGATCCCTCTGGGTCGGTCAGAGGAGAGATGGAAAAGCCAAGGTAAATTATTCTTCCATCATGATTGGTCAAGAGAGTTTCATAACGTTGATAGTCGGGGGAGTGCTCCGAGACTTTCCTTTTAACTTGTTCGACCACCTCATTAATTTTTGGAAACAGGTCATAAATGGAAGTATATTTTAATTCTTCTTCGTTCCGGTTCAAAATCTTTTCAGCGGTTCGATTTAAAAAATTGATTTTCCCCGAAAGGTCAACGGTCAGAAGTCCGCTGTCCAAACTCCGGATGATATTTCGGTTGAAAGTTTCTAATTGGTTATAATCTACCTGTTTTTGAATAAGCTCTTTCTTTTTCTTTTTGAGTTCTTCAGAAATGGTACTGCTCAGGAAAGCGACGATATAAAAAGTAGCCATATAAATGATCAAGGAATAAAAGATTTGGCTAGGGTCATAAATAGGAGGTTGGCCTAAGGGATTGATCCAATGATGAAGTTGGAGCAATAAAAGGAGGCCGTAGAGGAAAGAGGAGAGGGAGGCTGAAAAGAGGGCTCCCCGTTTATAAAAGATCATGCTGCTTGCAATAATCGAGAAAATATAGGTGATGGGGAAAAAGCTTTCTTTCCCCCCCGTAAAATAGATTAAGACGGTGATAAAAAGATGATCGATGATAATTTGGAAAAAGGCATATTGATGGAGGTCTTTAATCTTTTTTAAAAAAAGCGCATAAGCGATCGTCACCCAATAAAAAAGGCCTATAAAATAATAGAAGTTATTGGTCATGGGGATGAAAAAATATTTCTTTTCAGAAACTTGGAAAAGGAAGGTGATGGTGAGGAGAAGGGTGAGGATGATGATACGACCCAACATCAATCCCTTCACATTTTTTAACATTTTTTGATGGGTATCAAGCGAAAAAGTTAAATTCGTGTTCATGAGATTCTATCCTCTATCAGAAAATGGAAATGGCGGAGATCTAACCCACCGCAGAGGCCATATTAAAGATAGGAAGATACATGGAGATCACAACCCCTCCGATCACGACTCCCAAAAAGATCATGAGGAACGGTTCGAGGAGGGAGGTCAGATTGGCCACGGCCATATCCACTTCTTCCTCATAAAAATCTGCAATTTTAGACAACATGGAGTCCAAGGCCCCTGTGGATTCCCCAACCGAGATCATTTGAATGACCATGGGAGGGAAGATTCCACTCCGGCTCAAGGGTTCTGCAATGGTTTCACCCTCCCGAATGCTGGTTCTTGCATTGAGAATGGCTATTTCAATGGTTCTGTTTCCTGAGGTTCTTGAGACAATAGTTAATCCGTCTAAGATGGGAACTCCACTGCTGACAAGGGTTCCCAATGTCCGGGAGAACCGGGCCACAGCAATCTTTTTAAATAAAGCTCCAAACACAGGCAATTTTAAAAGGAGACGATCAAGGACAGCCCTTCCGTTTTGTGTTTGATAATATTTTTTGGCCATATAAAATAAAAGAATCAGGGCTGGGATAAGAATGACCACGTATTTTTTTATCATTTTACTTAATGTGAGGACGATCAGAGTGGGGAGGGGTAAGGTTTGGCCCGCTGATTTAAACATCGTTTCAAAGACAGGGATGACGAAGATCATCAAGATCATCACGACGATGACCGCCACCCCTATAATGGTGGCCGGATAGATGAGCGCTGATTTGACCTTCTTTCTTAAAGCTTCTGATTTTTCGATGTAGTTTGCAAGACGGTTTAAAATATTATCTAAGATCCCTCCTTCCTCCCCTGCGACGACGAGGTTCGTATACAAGTCATTGAACGTCGCGGGATGTTTTTTAAGGGCTCCTGCAAAGGTAGAGCCTCCCTCCACATCTTCCCTGATTTCCCGAATAATATTTTTAAAGGCTTTACTTTCTTGTTGTTGGGAGAGAATTTCCAAGGATTGGACTAATGGTAATCCCGCATCGATCATAGTGGCCAGTTGTCGTGTAAAAACAGCAATCGATCGCTGATTCACCTTCTTCTTGAAAGGTAAAGAAATCTTGAACTCTTTTCCCTTGGTAAGGACTTTGGTCGGGACGATATTCTGTTGTCGAAGGTGGATCCGAATAGCTGCCTCGCTGGGAGCTTCCATCTCTCCCTTTTTGATGGCTCCTTTAGCTGTCTTTCCTTCCCATTTATAAATTGGCATAATTCATTCCCTTCCCAATTGGTTTACCCTGTTGTTGTAAGAAATTCGATCACATAAATCTATGAGCCATTATCAAATCTGGGATAAATCCCAATACTAATGCAACGACAGGGTTTAGGCGGTTTTCATAGGTCTTTCCTTCTTCACCATCCCGGTAGGGGAGGTGGAAAGCATTTGCCGAAATTCATCCAGATTATGGCTTCGTTCCATGGCATCATCTAAGGAGATGATACGGCGTTCCACCAGTGAAAGAAGGGACTGGTTCATGGTCTGCATCCCGAATTTTGTCTGTCCAACTTGCATCTGTGAATAGATCTGTTGAATTTTATCCTCTCGAATAAGGTTTCGAATCGCAGGGTTTGGGATCATCACCTCCATGGCTAAGGCACGTCCCTTGCCTCCCATCTTTGGAATGAGCTGTTGGGCTAACACCCCTTCTAAAACAAAGGAAAGTTGTGTCCGGATTTGGGTTTGTTGATGGGGAGGAAAGACGTCGATGATACGATTGATCGTTTCCACGCAGGAATTGGTATGCAAGGTGGCAAATGTCAAATGCCCTGTTTCAGCGCAGATGAGGGCTGCCTCGATCGTTTCCAGGTCTCTCATTTCGCCGATGAGAATAATATCCGGGTCTTGCCGGAGGATGTGTCGAAGGGCAGCGGTAAAACTTTTTGTATCTTGGTTCACTTCTCTCTGGTTGACGATGCAACTCTTGTGACGATGGAGGTATTCGATGGGATCTTCGATGGTGACGATATGACAACTTTTTTCATTGTTGATCTTGTCAATCATGGAGGCCAAGGTAGTCGATTTTCCTGTTCCCGTGGGCCCTGTCACCAATACCAGGCCCTTGGGTTTTTTAAGCAGTTCAGCGGCAACAGGAGCGACTCCCAATTCAGAAAAATTGAGGATGTCAAAGGAAATGGCTCGAAAGGCTCCCGATACGGCACCCCGTTGCATATAGATATTCCCTCTGAATCGGCTCAATCCTTTAATTCCAAATGAGAAGTCTAATTCCCACTCCTCCTCAAACTTATGTCGCTGGGCATCGGTCAATACACTGTAACAGAGTCTTTTCGTATCGGGTGCCGTCAAGACGGTATGCTCGAAGCTCACCAACTTTCCGTCAATCCGGAATTGAGGAGCAGCCCCTGTGGTGATGTGTAAATCAGAGGCCTTTTTCTCGATGACGATCTCAAGTAATTTTTGTAATTCAACCATATTTCTTCCCCTTCCAATTTTTCCTTTGATGGGTTATCGATCCTCGATGGTTGACCGGAGGACTTCCTCAATGGTCGTGACCCCATCTTTAATCTTCATAACTCCACTTTGCCTCAATGTCTTCATTCCTAAACGCATGGCTTCCTTCTTAATTTCAGAGGTGGAAGCCCGAGATAAGACAAGCTCTTTGACCTCTTCTCTCATAGGCATCACTTCATAAAGCCCGACTCTGCCTTTATATCCAGTATTATTACAAATGGGACAACCCTTCCCTTTATAAACCGGGAAGGATTTGACCTCATCCGGTGGGATTCCCAAATCGATTAAAAGTTGAGGATGGACTTTGATGGGTTCCCTGCAATCCATACAGATTTTTCGAATTAACCGTTGAGCCAGGATGAGTATCACTGCCGAAGAAATCAAAAAGGGTTCGATTCCCATGTCAATTAATCTCGTAATCGTTCCTGGGGCATCGTTGGTGTGAACGGTGCTGAGGACCAGATGACCGGTTAACGCTGCCTGAACCGCGATCTGAGCGGTTTCAAAATCCCGAATCTCACCCACCATGATGATATCAGGGTCTTGTCGAAGGAAGGAACGGAGGGACGAAGCAAAGGTAAGCCCGATTTCTTCATGCATCTGGACCTGATTGATCCCCATAAAGTTATATTCAATTGGATCTTCAGCCGTAATAATATTCTCGGTCTCTTTGTTCAATTCAGATAAGGCAGAATAGAGAGTGGTCGTCTTTCCGCTTCCCGTTGGACCGGTCACCAGGATCATTCCAACAGGCTTGTGGATCGCCCCCTTTAAATCAGCCAAGGAAGATTCTTCAAATCCCAGTTTAGTCATGTCCAATTGCAATGCAGATTTATCTAATAGACGGAGGACGACTTTTTCACCAAAAAGGATAGGGATGGTAGAGACCCGAAAGTCCATTTCCCGTCCCTTTCCCATCCGTAACTTAATTCTTCCATCCTGGGGGAGTCGCTTTTCAGCGATATCCAATCTCGCCATAATTTTTAAGCGTGAGGTCATCGCATTTTTGATCTGAGTGGGAAGCGACATCTCCCGCCTCATTACACCATCAATCCGATATCTTACTCGGAAAGTCCTCTCATAGGGTTCAAAATGGATATCGCTGGCCCCCAATTTTATGGCTTTGATCAGAATGCCATTGACGATCTTGATGATCGGCCCTTCCATTTCAAAGGATTCTTCTAATGGGCTTTGTTGACCTTCGACGACTTCGACATTATCGACTGCTCCATGAACCAGTTTATTAAAGTCTTCCACATCCACCACATCCTCGTCGATCATAACGCCGTCACCGGAGGCGGAGATATTTCCATCATCCAGATCAAAATCGGTGGGTTGGAATGAGACACTTCCCACCCCGGCCACACTTCCGCCCCCCCCGTAATATTTTTTGATCGCATCAATAATCTCCGTCTCGGAAGCCACAACGGCTTCGACATTGAAGCCGGTCATAAATTTAATTTCATCGATCACGACAATATTGCTGGGATCGGCCATCGCCAAAGTCAATTTAGGACCCACGCGATTGATGGGAATGATGAAATACTTTTTTGAAATGCTGGAAGGAATTAATTTAATCACATTTGGATTAATTTCCATCTTCGAAATTTTGACAGAGGGAACCCTATATTGGGCGCTGAGAAAGGATAATAATTCATCTTCTTTAATATATCCTAATCTGACCAGGTTCGATTCTAAACGACCCCCCTTTAATTTCTGTTCGTCTAAAGCCCTTTTAAGTTGATCGGGAGTGATATAATTTCTTTTTATGAGGAGTTCACCTAAGCGCTCTGTCAATTTTTGCTCCCTCTTAAGTTTACGTAATAATTTAAAATATTAAAAAAGATAAATTTTTGTCAAGTGTAAACTAATTTAAGCAAAATGAGTGCCAATTTTTGCCTAATTTTAATTACTGGAATTTATAGAAGTTTATTATTTTTAACATTCTTTTACTTACAAAATAGTGCAAAAAAATGGTACCCCTGGTTAATAATTGGCCAATATTTGAGAATAACTTAATCGATTTATAGACAATTTTTAATTCATCATTCGAGGGGGAGAGAGGGGCAATTTAATGATGAAGGAACTTCCTTTTCCCAATTCGCTCTCTACTTTAATCTCACCTTGATGAGCTTCAACGATCCACTTGCAAATGCTGAGGCCAAGGCCACTGCCTCCTTGCTCTCTTGAACGAGCTTTATCCACTCGAAAGAACCGGTTAAATATTCTTTCCTGGTCCTCCTTGGCAATTCCAATTCCAGTATCGGATACAATGATTTTAACAAATTCCCCCTTTTCTCCTTCTAACCAGTCTGATTGATTTCTCACAGGGGGTGGGTATTCTTTTTGGAGGGTAATATGGATAGCACCTCCCTCTTCAGTATATTTAATTCCATTTTCGATCAAATTTATAAATAGCTCTCTAAGCCGCAAAGCGTCTCCAAAAATATGAATATCCTGATGATGGTTCGACGCAAAGAGATGGAGCTTCTTGGACTTCGCTAACCTATCCATTTGAGCCACAACTTCGTTGAGGATCTCCGTTAAAATAATGTCTTCCTTATTCAACCTTATCTCTCCGGTATCCGCTTTTGAAAGAAGTAAGAGATCTTCAACGATTTGGGACATGCGATTAATTTCTTCTAAGTTACTTTTCAAGGTTTGTTGATATTCCTGGGGGGGGCGTTCCTTTCGGAGCGTAACCTCTACTTCTCCTTTGAGAATGGTCAAGGGCGTTTTTAATTCATGCGAAGCGTCTGAGCTGAACTGTTTAATCTGTCGGAAGGATAGATCAAGCCGGGAGATCATCTCATTGAAGGTCTCAATCAACCTGGATATTTCATCTTTTACCTTGGGAGGGTTAATCCTTTGGTTTAAATTTTGAGAGGTGATCATCCGTGCCGTCTGGGTAATATTATCAACGGGTTTCAATGCCTGATGCGCAAGAAATTGTCCCCCCAGGCTTGCCACCATGAGAGCTAAAGGAACAGTGATGATTAAGATGCGGAATAGTTTGTTGAGGGCATCCTCGACCTCCTCTAAAGAAGAGGCAATTTGAACAATTTTCGTGACATGATTATTTTCAACAACGGGAAAGGTGATGATTCTCAAGGAAGTGTTTCCAATAGAACGGTTGGTTTCAAAGGTGATCAAACCCTTGGAAGCATTCTTCAAGGCATTTAAACTGATAGGGAGTTGAACATTTTTTAAATTGTCAGATTTTCGACCGATGTTGCCCGATTCATCTAAGACCTGAATGAATTTCCCTATCGGTTTTAGATTCATGGAGGTTTCAAGGGCTTGGTCAAGATTTCCGAAACCAAATTTCGATAAGGGAGACGAAGATTCCGAGGCGATGAGCTCGGCCAGGGACCTCAATTTGTTATCCACATCTCGATGAAGCCTTTTTGAGAGGGTGAGATATAAAAAACTACTAAAGGAAATTAATAAAATTCCTAATATCAAGACATACCAAAGGGTAAGTTTAAATCGAAGACTTCTGAAATGCATTCAGGCCCTTTTCATGATATAACCGACCCCTCGAATCGTATGGATCAGTCTGGGTTCAAATCCCTTATCGATTTTTCTCCGAAGATAGTTCACATAGACATCGACCACATTGGTCATCGAGTCAAAATGATAATCCCAGACATGTTCGGAAATCATGGTCCGGGTGAGGACTTTATCTGGATTCCTCATAAAATATTCTAAGAGGGAATATTCCTTACCCGTGAGTTCAATCTCTTTCCCTCTCCTCATTACTTTATGGGTGACCAGGGATAAGGTCAAATCAGCTATTTTTATAATGGGTTCTTTTTCTATTTTTTCCCGGCGTAAAAGAGCACGGATTCTAGCTAAAAATTCTAAAAATTCAAATGGTTTCGTTAAATAATCATCACAACCGGCATCCAAACCCCTGACAATATCTTCCACGCTATCCTTGGCGGTCAACACCAATATTGGGACATTGTTTCGATTGCCCCGGATTCTTTTTAGCACCTCTAATCCATCGATCTTAGGGATCATCAGATCAAGGACAATTAAATCGTATTCATTCACTTCTGCCATGTAAAGACCCGATTCCCCATCATAAGCATTATCCACCGCATAATGTTCCTCTTCCAGCCCTTTTTTAATAAAATTGGCCACTTTTTTCTCATCTTCGATGACTAAAAGTCTCATTTCTTTTT
>Ga0209777_10006994_pt1 | contig 12599 bp, 15 predicted proteins | sample FrelakmetHBP12HB_FD_187147 | JGI IMG/M metagenome (GOLD analysis project Ga0209777, IMG submission 187147) | Freshwater lake sediment microbial communities from the University of Notre Dame, USA, for methane emissions studies -HBP12 HB (SPAdes)... | ecosystem: Environmental > Aquatic >...
CATATCGAAAAGTACCAGTAAATTGATTCTCAAACCAAGTTATCGCATCTTTCATAACAATAGCAGGGCTTATGATCCCATAAACTTTTCTAAATTTTGAAAGAAATATGATTCGTTCGCAACATGGTCCGTGAAAGAAAACTCGTACGTACATCGAATTCTAACCGCTGAGCGGTCATGTAAATCGATCTCCGAGACACTTTTTCACAGTTTAGGATCTCTTGTGATGAGTCGCTCTCTCCACATTGGCTTACCTTTGGGCAGCTTCGTCTTGCTAATCAATCCTGCTTTTTCATCTCATGCTCCTCTCTAATCGTCTTAGCCATCTCCTCGTCAGCCTCCACGATCAGAGCACCCACGTAATCGCAGTTCTTGCAGTGGTAGATCTTGCCGATGTAGCCTCCCGCTTCATAATAGAGATCGGAGCTTCCACAAACAGGACAGACCTCCAGAGTCTTTTCACGCTTCATGATGAAATTCATCGAGTTGTTAAGAGTTCAATTTTTGCACGCCTAAAATAGCCTCATCAGTTCCTCGGCGATGATCTCATACCCAGCCTCGTTGGGATGGTCAAATCCAGGGATGATCAGCGAACCCAGAGGCTTCCCCTGTCGCACTCGGTCCATCCATGCACCGTAGATATCCACAAAACCAACGTCCTTCTCCCTCGCCACCCTTTGAATAGCGTGGTAGTAATCCAGGACCAGCCTATCGTATGGTGGCATTTCCAGAGGTTGCGAGGAGAGCAGCAGGATCTCTGATGCAGGGCCCGCACGGATACGCCTTACCATCTCCACGAAGTTCGTCTCGAACTCTTCCAGCCCCAAGCCAATGACGCAGTCATTGATGCCGAAGTTGATGGTGACTAGATCCGGCTCGTAAGCTAGCACGGCCCAGTCCATACGGGCCAGGCCGTCCATCGTCGTGTCGCCTGAGATGCCAGAGTTGATCATTTCTATCCTGGCCTCGGGATACTTGCGCTGCAGCATTCCCATCCAGAAAGAGGGAAAGCCACGTCGGACTGCGTAACCCGCGGTAATGGAGTCTCCGAAGGCTACGATAGTCGCATCGCAGCCACTTTGGAGATCCGCTACAGTCCTTTCCGTAAACCTCTTCTGCCCTTTTTCCATGATGTAAATTCTCAGCAAACTATTGGAGCTTTGCTCTTTGCGCCTATAATGGCCGCTTTCATATCCCTGACCAGTTGCTCCAGGCGCTCGATCTCACCCTTGGCTATTAGGTCCACGCAGGCCGATCCTACGATAGCCGCATCGGCGCCCGCTCTGATTACTTCGGACGCTTGACCGGGAGTGGAGATGCCAAAGCCTACCGCCTTTGGAACGCTCCCTGGTACCCTTGCTATCAGGCTCTTGGTGTCCTGGAGCAGATCGCTCCTGGCGCCCGTGACACCGACTCTTGCCACCAGGTAGACGAACCCTGATGTCTGGTCCAGGATAATCTCCATTCGCTCAGGTGTTGTGTTAGGCGCTACTAGAAATATCAGGTCCACTCCGTGTTTGAAGCAAGCTTCCCTGAGAGGGCCGGCTTCCTCAGGCGGAAGGTCGGGCACGATTAGGCCAGAAATGCCACTATTGATGCAATCACTAACGAACTTGTCCAGACCACGGGCATAGATCATGTTGTAGTAGCCCATGAAGATTTTGGGGATGTCTAGATTAATTGCCGCAACAGTCTCGAAATATATGTCCGTGTTCATGCCTGCAGCTATAGCCCTCTGGACCGCTGCCTGTATTGTGGGGCCGTCTGCTATTGGATCGGAGTGAGGCAGCCCGAGTTCGATGATATCCGCGCCTGCCACGGCAATCCTCTTTGCTAGCTCGATGGTAGCCTTTGGATTTGGATCACCGGCACAGATGTAGGCGATCAATAGAGGTTTGCGCAGAAAGGCTTCAGAGATTCTCATATTCCATCACCGTTGCCAAGTCTTTGTCTCCTCTGCCTGATATGTTTATAATCGACAGGTCTCCAAGCGTCTGGGGTTCCCTAAGGGCATACCCAACTGCATGTGCTGATTCAAGGGCCGGGATTATGCCCTCCAGCTCGGAGAGCGTCCTGAACCCTACGATAGCCGATTTGTCGTCCGCCATCTTGGGCTTGACACGGCCCATCTCGGCCAGATAGGCCAATTGCGGCCCGACTCCTGGATAGTCCAGGCCGGCTGCCACCGAATAAGATTCAAGGATCTGTCCGTAAGGGTCTTGCAAGATCTTGGTCAGAGCGCCGTGTAGAACACCATCATCCCCGCAGCCGAGAGATGCCCCATTGTCTGCGGTCTTATCGGTCCTGCCAAGCCCTCTTCCCCCGGCCTCCACAGCTATTAGCTCAACATCACGATCTTCAAGGAACGGAGCAAAGATCCCCATGGCGTTTGAGCCGCCACCCACGCATGCCACTATGGATTCCGGAAGCCTGTCCTCAGCCTGAATAATCTGCTCCTTGGTCTCTTTTCCTATCACGCTTTGGAAGTCCCTGACCATGCTTGGGAATGGATGAGGTCCTGCTGCTGTGCCGAGAAGGTAATGGGTGCTCTCGAAGCTGGATGCCCAGTCTCTCATGGCTTCGTTTATGGCGTCCTTGAGGGTTCGGGAGCCGGATTTGACGGGTATTACCTCTGCTCCCATCAGCTCCATGCGGTATACATTCATCTTCTGGCGTTCGATGTCAACCTCTCCCATGTACACCTGGGTTTCGAAGCCTAGGTTGGCGCCAACGATTGCTGTTGCCACACCATGCTGTCCCGCTCCTGTCTCGGCTATGAGCCTTGTCTTACCCATGTGTTTGGCAACCAGTGCCTGGCCCAGGGTGTTGTTGAGCTTATGGGCACCACCGTGGACCAGGTCTTCACGCTTCAGGTAAACCTTTCGGCCCAGCTTCCTACTGAAATTCTTGGCAAGATAGAGGGGCGTAGGCCTTCCAGCGAAGTTCTTCAGCATGTCGTCTAGTTCAGCTACAAAAAGACCATCTCTACTTAGACGTTGATAAGCTTCGGCGAGCTCGATCAGCGGCTGGATGAGGGTCTCGGGCACAAAACGTCCGCCATACCTCCCGAACTTCACGCTTCTTGGAGTTAGATCAGCAACCTGACATCTCAAGGGATCACCAGCTTAATGTATAACTTAGTGCTATAATGTATAGAAAAGTGCATTGTATTTAAGTCTTATCCTTGCTCTAAAGATCCTTGGGAAGCTCACCTGTCAGGCTTTCGATCCTCTGTTCAGCGCTCTGCAGCCTAGAGCTGCATAGTCTGACCAAGCGTATGCCACGCTCGAATAAAGCCAAGCTCTCCTCCAAAGAGAGTTTACCTTCTTCAAGCCGACCGACTATATCCTCTAGGTCCTCGAGCGCTTCCTCCAGGTTCAGATCATCTTTCGAGATACCATCACCGCCTAATTACTCCGTTCCATTACCCTGCATTTGAGCCTTCCATTGGCCATGATCAGCTCTATGACATCATCTGGTCTGGCATCCGTAGATTTCACGATCATTCGTCCCTCAGACGATCGTGCGATGGCATAGCCTCTAGAAAGAGTGGCCAGAGGGCTTACCGAATCTAGGCGACCCTGTGCCAGTGCCAGCCGATTTCTTTGAGACTCCAGTTTGGCCCTTTGGGCCGACTCCAGATGGTCGGCCAGATCGTCCAGATGCTGCCTGTGCTCGGCAAGTACTGCATACATCCTTCGGGCGGAGAGACCGCGTCGGAGGTACTCGAGTTGCTCTTGCCTCCGTTCTAAGCTGGCCCATAGGGACCTGACTATCCTTGATTCGACCAATCCCAAATGACTTACTAGCTCTGCAGGGTCCGGAACGGCCATCTTCGCTGCAGCCGTTGGTGTGGGCGCACGCACATCGGCCACGAAATCTGCTATGGTGATATCGGTCTCGTGGCCTATGGCAGAGATCACGGGAGAGTCGCATTCGAAGATGGCTCTAGCCACCATTTCGTTGTTGAAGGCCCACAGATCCTCCGTAGAGCCGCCTCCTCGACAGACTATGACCACGTCCGCCTTGCCTTGGAGGGACCTTACCGCCGAGGATATGCTCTCATGGGCTCCGTCACCCTGAACCTGTGCTGGAGATAGTATAATCCTGGCCGGATAATGGCCTATGATGCTCAGCACGTCTCTAAGCGCTGCCCCGTCCGGAGAGGTCACTATGCCTATCCTCGACGGGTATTTGGGCAAAGCTTTTTTGCGCTCATGGTCGAAAAGACCCTCCCTAGAAAGCCTTTGCTTGAGCCTTTCAAGCTCCTGGTGCAGTAGGCCTAAGCCAGAGTCAAGCCTGATCCCGCGGACCACCAATTGGACTTGGCCTCTGGGGCGGTATATCTCCACATCTCCGAAGACCTGTACATTCTGTCCATCCATCAGCTCGAAGCCCAGACGTGCCCCATAGTTGCGAAATAGGGCGCAGGACAACTGAGAATCCTTGTCCTTGAGGGTGAAGTACCTATGGCCTGAGCGATGGTTGACTACATTGGACAGTTCTCCTCTTGCCCAAAGGTCGTGCAGCCGGATATCCGTCTCCAGTCGTTCTTTTATTCTTTCGTTCAGCTCCGAGACTGTGAATATCTGGGTCAAGGAATCTTCTTTTAGAATGGCAGCATATTTAACACCTATGTGGGCAGGTAGAAAGTGGATGAGGATAGAAGGCAAGGTGTTATATGTGCTCGGTTTCTTGAGAGGATCAGCAGGTTCACGATAAGTTGTCGATATGGATGGCAGAAAGTCGGAGGTTTCTTGGCCAACCCTGGCCGACTGAAAGCTGCTGGTCCCCGGTCGCACCCTCCTGCTTAAGATGCCGTACCCAGCGGCTCTAGAAGAACCAGCTTCGATATGATTGGCGTACATCTGAGGGATCTGATTGTTTGCCATAGACTCAGAATCCCAACGTTCTGATTCACGAGGCTCTTTTAGCCAAAAGCCTTCAGGAGTTCAACTGTTACCGTCTTGTCAAATCTGAACCTGCCTTCGGCTCTAGGAGGTTTGATTTCCTCCTGGATCCGAAGTGTCTCACGGAGGTCAAGAGCCGCACGCTGGTTAAAGACGGAGTACTCTTTTTCCCGGATGCTCCCACAGCACACGGTAGGCGTCAACTTTCGGAGATGGTTAAAGCATTGAAACAGGGCTACCGATGCGTCATTATTTTCGTGGTTCAGATAGAAGATGCTTGAATATTAAGACCTAATTCGGATACGGATCCCTAGTTGGCAAAGCTCTCGAAGATGCCTGTGGCTCTGGAGTCGAAGCCATGGCCTACACTACATTGCATGAGGACAGTCGGGTAGATCTATGCGATAGGATAGAAGTCCAGATTTAGGCGTTGATTGTAGCGTTATCCGGGCTTGACTTTGGAGATTCTATTGACACTCTGCCATGATTCCACACCGTCACTGTATTGGTAACATCAATCAACGAATCCTGAATCTGTTGAGTCTCTTCCTTCTCTCGCTTCCATGATTCGCCCTTCTCCAGTACCAACTCTCTTCCGGAGAGATCTAAGGTCACATTGTCTCCTTGTATCTTCGAAATGGAGATGTTAATGCACGAGTAACTTCCAACCAAGTAGGGAAGCTCTTTTATAGCATGTAGCCCACTTGCAGCGCCCCCGCCCATATCTCCTGAGAGGCTGGAGCCCTTTCCCAATATGAGGAGGGATGATGGATTAACATCAAAAGGCGTCATTGATTTCAATGTGGAGTTTTCCAGATGATAGGTCGGAAAATCGATCATCATTTTATGGGCCTTTCCGCTAATGATTTTGCCGTCCTGGTGTTCCCAGACCTCGATGAAAAGGTGCTTTTCCCCTAAAACATCGCCTTGAGTGGTCACGGCATTTGACGCATGCAGCACGAACAATATGCTAGATATTGCAAGCAAACATTTCCATCTAATATTCATCCACTCCCATTAGATTAGTCATCCATAGCAAAGTATGAGAAGATTTCCTCCGTTGAAGACAAGATTAAGGAATTAACGACAATGCAAAGAGGCAATTAAGCGAAGAAGGATCTCCATCAAACTTCAATTAAATCTTTTTGGTCTTACTTCAATTAAATCTTTTTGGTCTTTAATCAAGATAACTCTATATGGCATCTAACTCTATATTGCATCATTCCTCTCTACTCGTGGTGTCATCATGCACATAATGGAGGGTTTCCTGCCCCAACCCTGGTGAGAGATCTGGTTTGGGCTTTCGCTGCCAGTTGTGGCCTATGGGATCCAAGTCATGGGCAAGCTGGTAAAAGCCCGCCGGGAGACCCTGCCTTTGCTGGCCGTTTCCGGGGCCTTTGTATTCGTCCTCTCATCGCTGAAGCTCCCTTCAGTCAGCGGTAGCTGTTCTCACCCCACAGGCCGGCCTCGGTTCTATCATGTTCGGCCCTGGGATTACTTCGGTCCTGACGATAGTGGTTCTCGTCTACCAAGCTCTCTTCCTTGCTCATGGCGGCCTTACAACCCTTGGTGCGAATGTGTTCTCCATGGGCATAGCAGGTCCTCTGATTGGTTATGTCGTCTATAAAGGAGCCACAAAAGCTAACCTGAACCTTTACTTGGCAGTATTCCTGGCCGCTGCCTTAGCAGACCTCGCAACCTATATTGTCACCGCTTTTCAGTTGGCCCTCGCCTTTCCGGCTGCCTCTGGCTTCTTTACGTCTTTTAAGGCACTCCCGGCCATCTTCGCTGTGACTCAGATCCCTCTGGCTGTGGTTGAAGGTGCATTAGCCTCATTCATGTTCAAATAGATCCTTCATTCCCGTTCTGGTGTTCTGGTAAGGCTGAACGTAGTATCCGGGAGGCCGCCCAGAAACTCCAGGAGGTTTCAGCATGAACAGGCTGGCTGTCATGATTGTACTGGGCCTTTTGTTCGGGGCCTTGGCTTATGTAGCCTCTGCATGCGTTCAAGGTTTGTCCGGCAGTGACGAGCGGGCAGGAGAAGTAGTTTCAGCCTTGACAGGGGGGTCCTATCACCCCTGGCTGAACTCACCATGGCATCCAAACTCTGAAATGGAGCGCCTTTTGTTCAGCTTGCAGGCAGGAGTTGGCGGTATGCTCCTGGGATATTTCTTTGGCTTTCGCAAGGAGAATAAGGCTAATTGAGGAAGTAATAGAGATGCTCCATGCACGATCTTCTTGATGATTATGCCCACGCCAATGCTCTGAAAGATGTCATCCCCAAGCTTAAGTTAATGCTGGGCCCAGGGTCAATTCTGCTATGCATTTGCTGATAGCCTTCACCATGAGTGTAGTTACGGTCTTCAAAGCCAAAATTCCAGGTCGCATTTTCAGCAAGCTGCTTTTGGTGCCTCTGACCTTCGCCCTGTTCAGCTCTGTGGCCATCCTCTTTGTCAGCGGCATAGGTCAGCCGATAATCGCCTTTCAGATCTTCGGTCTTAACATCGGGGTAGAAGAGGGCGCTAATACTGCTATGCTTCTGCTCTCCAGAACATTGGGCGGAACTAGCTCCCTCTTCTTCGTAGCTCTCACAACGCCCATGATTGAAATCTTCTCCATTTTGAAATCCTTGCGTATCCCTGATGTTCTACTGGAGCTGTCGATGCTGATCTACAGGTACATTTGTCTTGATGGACCAGGCTGCCATGATCAATAACGCCCAGGCGGTGAGGCAGGGCCATTCCAGCCCGAAGGCTTCAATGAGATCTTTCTCAATGCTTTCCGGAGTCCTCTTCCTGCGAGCGTGGGAGCAAGGAGAGTTGTTGGTAGTAACCATGGACTCTCGGTGCTACAAGGGTAAGCTGGGCATAATGGAGAGACAAGCGCCTATTGCGCTTCAAAGCGTGTTGGCCACGGTCGGCTACATTGTGACGGTTGCTGCCGTCGCATACTTAACCAGGGATCTCAGGCTAGGTGGTTATGGCCAGCATCCTAGAAGCGAGAGGCATTCGATATTCTTACCCGGACGGTCCGGAGGCTCTGCGGGACTTGAGCTTGGCTATAGATGAAGGCACGAAAATCGCCCTTGTGGGCCCCAACGGAGCAGGAAAATCCAATTTGATGCTCATGTTCAATGGCATTCTCCGGCTATTGTCTGGAGATGTGTACTTCAGAGGCCAGGTTCTGAATTATGACGCCCAGTCTTTGAGGAATGTAAGGCGGAAGGTGGGAATGGTCTTCCAGAACCCTGACGACCAGCTCTTCGCCCCTACCGTCTACCAGGTGCCTTCGGACCCGTCAATCTTGGATTTCCAAAGGATAAGGTCGAAAGGTACGTGAACTATGCCTTGAGCTATGTAGGTCTTTCCAACTTCGAGCGGAGACCGCCTCATCATCTGAGCGGCGGCGAGAAGAAGAGAATGGCAATAGCTGGTGTTTTGGCTATGGAGCCAGAGGTTATAATCCTGGACGAGCCCACTCTAACCTGGACCCCGCGGGTTCAGAGGAGATCATGGAGATGCTGGACGAGCTGAACAGCAGTGGGAAGACCATGATAATCTCCACCCATGATGTCGAGTTGGCTTATCGCTGGGCAGATCAGGTCCTGCTTATGGAAGACGGCAGACTACTTCACCAGGGCCCACCTGCAAAGATCTTCAACCGATCCGGAGCTGGTGAGCAAGGCTCGCATGAAGCTCCCTGCTGTAATGGAGATCTATCAGGAACTCAAGGGGCGACGGATTCTGTATGGAGATCGGCCTCCAGGGAGCGTCCTGGAGCTCATAAACCTTCTAGATAAAAGGAACAATGGCTGCATCTCCAAAGAAAGTCCAGGCAAGATCTATCTGTACAACGTCGACTACTTCGACCCGGTGGGGATAAGATCTTTCTGGATTCTTGATCAGTCAAATACGTTGGTGCTATGGGAACTAGTTCCAAGATGCTGGCTGTGCGGGAGAAGATTGGGCTGGATTTCACCTATGGAGTTATTGATAAATGCATTCTGAAGGCCATTACAGGCAAGAGTTCACTGATAATGACCTCGGGAGGCATGATCGAACACACTCTCCGTCGAATAGAGACCTACGGCATCGAGTCTGACTTGAAGATTCGTGCAATCACTCTGAACAATCCCGGAAATGACAGCTCGATGAAGTCATAAATTCCTTTTGGCAATTTACATTATTATTCACCATTGCAACATTGTCTGTACTATTAAGCTCATATCATAGCCTAGTTATGCGAGGCTACAGACCAAGATTGAAATAAGTATGAGCGGGTAGGGGAGTGGGGGTTAGTAAAAAAGATGAGTGTACCCGCTCAAGCTCTCCAACCTTTTGTTCGTATAAATACTTTTCCGGATGGGTTTCGTAATCAATTTTTGATACTACTATTGGCTCTGTGCATGGCTATTTTGGCTGCATAAGCCCCAGCTACAAAGCCGGCATCTATGTTTACCACGGTCAGAACCGAGCAGGACTGGAGCATAGACATCAACGCTGCAACGCCGTTGCCGCCTACTCCGTAGCCCGTGGAAACTGGCAAGCCTATAACTGGTGCGTCCAGGATTCCGGCCACAACCGCCGGGAGGGTTCCCTCTCTGCCCGCGGCGACCACCATTGCATCCACTTCCATCATTTTCTCCAGACATGGAAAAAGCCTATGAATCCCGGCCACTCCAACATCGTACTCGGAGACTACATGGCAGCCCATTTCCTGGGCTACAACTTTGGCTTCCTCTGCTACGGGAATATCTGCGGTACCTGCAGCCAGAATGCCCACCTTGCCTGACTCGTGCTTCCTCTCACCCATCCTAAGTACAACCGTCCTCGCTCTGGGATTGTGATCCAGAATTGCGCCGGAGGGAAGCCTTGCATCTTTCAAGACTTGAAGCTGCTCTGGGGAGACTCTGGTTATTATAACGTTGCCAGCCTCTTCCAGGTGGGCTATGGAAATCATGGCCAGATCGTCCTTATCTTTGCCCTCGGCCAGGATGGCCTCAGGAACTCCGATCCTATCTGCCCTTTGAGTATCTAGCTTTGCCATGTCCCCCAAGGCCCTGCAGCTCAGGAGTTTGATCTGGCCCAAGGTTTCGTCCAGGGAGATCTCGCCGTTGGCATGCCGCTCCAGAAGGTCTCTCAAGCTATCCTTCACGTTAGAGATGTTGGCGGGTGAGAATAAAGGGTTTATCCCTAGGTTGAGGAAAGCACCAAGCTTGTTCAGACCCTCAATCAAGTGTAGCTTGCAGCTTTTTCCTTTCTTGGCAAGTGCATTGAACTTCGATCAGCTGCTTCACTTAAAAAATATTAAACTAGTACTAATTTTGGCGAGGAGGATATGTAGATAGAATAGTTTCATACAAATCCGAGTATAAAGGAATGGCCTACTAATTCAGCTGTGATTCCTGGAAGCAGAGATTCGATATAAGCCGGAAAAATTCACTGCCATATATATGTTGGTCTAATTACGATCTGCAATGCTCCGATATCGCTGGACTGATGCTCATGCAATGCCACAGGCTAAACCAGGAGAATTTTGCATCAGCATAAAAACCAGCCCGAAAAAACCAGAACCGCATTATCTTAGCTTTGAATAAGGAACTTCGACATTGATAGTTCCAATTTCATCAACCGTTTACCCTAAATACTTCCTTAGAGAATGTGTAAATTTCAAGCGAAGGGACATCAGTCCTGTTAGACCGTTCGCCATCTGGTCCTCCGTATCAGTCCCTTCGCTTACCCTCTACCCTCTGATGCTTTAGATCTTTCGGTTTGCTCAATTCTTGAATAGCTAGGAATTTAGGCCTGGCCTGCAAAATCGCTTCTGGCTTTGGGCACGCAGATCGAATATTTATATGGAACGAATCATTGAGGGATTGATGAAGATAAACGCAGATCTCCACATCCACTCCAAGTACTCAGCCGCAGTCTCCAGAGACATGGACCTGACGGAGATAGCGAGAGTTGCCAAAAAGAAAGGCGTGGGGATCGTTGGCACGGGCGATTGTCTTCACTTAAAATGGCTCCAGGGGATAAAGGCGCTAACAGAAAGTGATGGTCTTTTCACACTGGATGGCACACGGTTCGCCTTGACTGTAGAGGTGGAAGATGGACACCGGGTTCACCACTTGATATTCCTACCGGACGTAGCCAAAGCGATGGAACTTAGAGAGAGATTTGCCGGAAGGACCTCCACCCTAGACTCGGATGGTCGGCCCAGGCTTCACATGAATGGTGCTGAAATAGCAGATGTTGTGGTAGAGGCAGGTGGTCTTATAGGGCCCAGCCATGCCTTCACCCCTTGGACGGGGATGTACGCATCTTACAGATCGCTTCCTGAGTGCTACCAGGAGCACGCAGAGAAGGTCAGGTTCATTGAGCTGGGACTATCGGCAGATACCGACTACGCCGACCGAATTGCAGAGCTTTCTACCAGGACATTCCTCTCCAATTCGGACGCCCATTCTCCCAGGTCCAGCAAGCTTGCCCGGGAGTTCAACCAGTTCGAGATGCGAAATTTGAGCTTTGAAGATCTTCGAATGGCCATAACAAGGGAGAAGGGGCGAAGGATCGCACGAAACGTAGGGTTCTATCCCGAAGAGGGTAAGTACAACAAGACGGCCTGCACTAGATGCTACCGGCAGTATACAGCGAAGCAGATGGAAGAACTGCAAGGTAGATGCCCGGCATGCAATGGCCTGATTAAGCTGGGGGTCAAGGACAGGGTCGAATCCTTGTCCGATTTTCCTGAGCCTGTACACCCTATTCATCGACCTCCATATCTTCATCTTATCCCTCTAGCGGAGATCATTGCCATGGCCTTGGGCAACAAGAGCGCTTTGGCCATAGGAGTGCAGAAGCTCTGGAACGAACTAGTGGAAGAAAGAACTGAGATAGAGGTGCTGATGGATTCCGAACTCTCTGGGCTGAAGGCAGAGCCTAAGGTAATTGAGGCCATCGAGTCCTTCCGGACCGGAAAGGTGATCGTCAAGCCGGGAGGCGGCGGGAAGTACGGTGAGGTCGCACTTCCGGAGCAGTCCCAAAGCAGAGAGCAGAAGCGCCTTTTCGACTTCTGATCGCTTTGACTCTAGCAGTGTTCTTCCCTTCTTGGCAATCGTTTGGTTTTCAGCATTCCTTATAATATCTCAGCGTCTTGGCAACATTTTGGAATACGAGCTGGATATACTATTCAGGTGGGTCGGGTCCGAATCATTGTCAAATGGATAGATAAAACCTTGGAAATCAAGAAGACGCCGAATATAATATGGTCCAGGATGAAGCATTTAGTTTCCAGATATTTGAGCGTCCGAGGAAGTTGAAAACTTGTCGATGATGTAGCTATCGGCGATTTACAGATGCCTTGGAACGCTAACCTGATGCAAGTCGGCCGGCTCCGAGCATTCCTATCAAACTTATGGGCAATAGATCAACGGACTGAAAACGGTTGGATGAATCAATACCGCTCAAAGCTTTTAGTGCGATCTTTTGGTGTTATATTTGGCAGAGATCTAGTTTACGACTTTGATATGCAAGAGTGGGTTGGCGGTATTCTGCTGACAATGTGGTGAAAGGATCTAAAGATAAATTCACGGATCTAGTCAAGAATACCTAATGAGTAATGCTTTCGAGGGGGTCTTAAGGATGCTATGTGAATTTCATGGACACAAAAATACTAACGATTTGTAAGGAG
>Ga0209777_10006995_pt1 | contig 12599 bp, 6 predicted proteins | sample FrelakmetHBP12HB_FD_187147 | JGI IMG/M metagenome (GOLD analysis project Ga0209777, IMG submission 187147) | Freshwater lake sediment microbial communities from the University of Notre Dame, USA, for methane emissions studies -HBP12 HB (SPAdes)... | ecosystem: Environmental > Aquatic >...
CCCGAGGGCACATCATACCTTGCATATTCAACTCCTTATCAGCCAATGCATCCGATGGAGAGCGATACCGACCAGGATGGAGTATCCGACGGCCAGGAGTTTGGGGCCCTCTGGAATTATGATAAAATCGAGATCGAGGATTTCTACACGAGGAGCACATCTTTCGCCGGAGTCTTTGACGATATCTATGTTGGAAGGCAACTTCCAGTTCAGAGATTGAACGTTGTAAAGCATCAATTCGCCGTCAATATCTCTGCCACGTGGGACCTTGGCAACAGTTATTCAGCAGGATATCTGCGTTGCGTGTCCAATATTGCGACCGGCGGGTCTTATCATTATATCATCGAGGGAACCGCTACGATAGGGATGATGACGCCACCGCCACCTCCGGGCTTCCCACCGATAGCGGTCGATAATGCTATTGTCTCGCAACTGGCAGACCAAAGATACCATCTTTCAGAGAATGCCTTGAGGGTCAATGTCCGGAAGGACCCGCCATCAACGATCTTTCCCCTGCAGCCGGTGAAGGCAATATTGATCAATAAACTGCTTCCGGGGGCCTTCCCCAATTACGAACTGAGGGAGATCCGGGAAGCAAGGGTCGATAAGGTTCCTACTTACGAAGGATATACTGCTGGCACGGTCAAATATTTCCATATCGAGGCCGGGTATGATCTTCCAGCAGGCATCTATTCCATGGAGCTGTCCATAGATCCCGAATACCTTGGGATGCGGTTCAACAAGGATGGATTGCTGGACCCCATGGGACCATATGTCCTGTTCATCAAAGATATCAATGTGGATTATGCAATCGTATCTAGTGTTTCCTACAATCAAATGAACGCTGATGCGGACGCCGATTCCCTGCCCGATGGCTACGAGCTCGCTCACGGGTCATATCCGTTGAGCCCAGACTCGGACAAAGATGGCCTGAGCGATCCCACCGAGGTACAGTACGGGACATCCCCGGTCTATAGAGATACCGACTTCGATGGCATCAGGGACCGTATCGAGCTCGGGCTTGGAAAAATATCGACTGATCCCTACACGGTTTATGATACTCTGGCCGAGAACTCGGACGCTAATACGAACAACGAACCAACGGACCCCCTGGTCAAGGACTTTGATGGTGACGGACTGCCAGACGGGGCGATAGAGGGCTGGGGCCTGAAATATGATGGAATAGTCTATTCCCAGATCAATTGGGGCATGTTCGGAATAATCGACTGGAACCATGATTGGGTTGCAAAGCCCTGGGAAGGCGAGGACCTCAACGGCAATGGCGATCCGACCAATGTCTACAATCTCGGGAATACGCAACTTCAAGAGACCTCCCCGACCATGTCCGATACGGATGCCGACGGCATGGACGATGCCTGGGAAGTATGGTTCTCGCTGGACCCGAACAATCTTGTTGGAAACGATGCCCTGTTAGATAGTGATGTCAACAGAGGCCAGAACACAGTTTATTATTATACAACACCCTGGAAATATCAGTTCGTCGATAGCCCGATGCAACAGATAAACGATGGCCTAACAAACATCCAAGAATACACGATCGGCTCAAACCCCAGGAGCGCCGACATGGATGGCGACTGGCTGCTCGATGGACAAGAGCTCGTGAGCTACCAGAATTCCGTTATCGCAAGGACCAACGTCCCCTTGGGTGCCATCACATCCAACAACTACGGCCAGGACGGCCAGCAGGTCTGGGTCAAATGGGTCGGCACCTTCGAGTACTCATACACGGTGAATGCCCCGGACAGCTCCTTCGACGGGGCGCCCAACAGCTGGAAGGGAAAGGACACGCCGACGAACGTAATGGTCCTTGGATATCTGCGGGACCGGTCTTGGATACTGGTCTCGTCGGACCATTCCAAGTTGTATGTCTGGGAGCCTGGAATGATACCACAGATCTACAGCGGAGCCCTCAGGAGCGGCTCGGTGTATGTTTTTGACCATATCTATTCCAACATCAATGTCCCAATGAACCCCTTCCCGCTGACCGGATACAGATATCAGGAATTCTATCAGTCCGACCCGCTGTGCGGCGACAGCGACGGGGACGGCAAGGCCGATAATGTGGAGATCTCCCCCAACGGGGCCAACATAGATATCGATGGGGACCACATGTCGAACGCCAGGGACTGGGACTCCGACAACGATGGCGTGAAGGACGGCAGCGAGGCCTCCATGACATTGGACCCGACCCACCAAAAGCTTGAATATGATCCCCTGAGCGGAGGCACGAACCCTTGGCAGGACGATACTGACAATGACGGGTACACCGACGATGCGGACCTGTTGCCCTTGGACCAGGACAATGATGGTTTATCTGGATACATTGGGTTCAACACGAATTACGGGGACCCAAGCCAGTTCACTGTGGGGTCCAAGGAAGAGGCCTTCGGGACCACTGTCGACGTTGTCGATTCCGATGGAGACCACCTGCTGGATGGTTACACGGTGACTATAACATCCGATGATTATCGGTACGATACCTTCATCGACAATAATTTGTTCTTTAAATCGACCCAGAAGGACGGAATGACCTACTACACCTTCCTTGGAGAGGTCAGCCTCGGAACGGACCCCATGAGCACCGATAGCGATGGGGACGGGCTGTGGGACGGCCCAGATGTGGGTAATAACGATGGCGAGCTCACCGAGCGGCCCGTGACGGTCACTGATTACAGGGACAAGGACGGTATTCATCACAAGGACTACCCCCAGACCTATACGTCGAACCCGAAGCGGTTCGACACCGACGGCGACGGACTACTCGATGGGTACGACCAGGTCCTGAATAAGGATTCAGCCCTGGCCAAGACCTTCGATTCCGCCAATATAAAAGTCACCCCGAGCGGAGATTTAAGGACCTTCCATGGTGAACTCAGCCTCGCCAAGCCGACGAACCCGACCCTTAGGGACACGGACGGCGGCGGCAAGGACGACGGGACCGAGTTCGTTAATCACTTGGTCCCCCTGAACTCATCCGATGATAATTATCAGGGGACTTTCCCCACCGAACCCGACCTGGATTACGACCATGACGGCCTTACGAACTACGAAGAATTCCTGAACGGGACCGATCCCAACAAGGCCGACAGCGACGGCGACGGTGCCGCTGACGGCTGGGAAGTCAAATATGGCTTCGACCCCAATTCGGACGCCAGCCCGAACGGTCTGGATTTTGACCATGACGGTGTATCCGACCTGCATGAGGGATGGTTGGGGACGGACCCCACATTAGATGATTCCGATAATGATGGCTTGAAAGATGGCCAAGAGGATGCAAACCACAACGGGGTCGTCGATGCGGGCGAGACGGACCCGATGAACCCTGATAGTGATAAGGACTTTATAATTGACGGAAATGATGATCGTCCACTTGAGTTCAATGTGGTCCAGGATTGGACCCTTGATGTTTACATTGTGCAAAGCGATGACGGAAAAGCCGTTGCAGCGACAGATGATGCATTCCATAATAATGGTGTAAACTTCATTCTCACAACTTCACCCACTGTTTTGGGTGCCTATCTTCTAACGGCGAGCAACCCTAATAGTGAAATATGGAGCGTCCATGCGATTATTAAGATCCAATATGAAATTGACGAATATCCTGATATAGAATCGTCCCTCAAGATGTATTCTTATAATTCAGGGGTCTACAGATTATTTGCGTCCCCAGAGTTCGGAGAATCGACCGGAGTGGACATGGAGAACCGGTTCGTTTGGGCGGATACCTGGCTGGGTTCGAACAGGCCCTCCGTGACATTCCTGATAAAGGAGCCTGGGGGAACGGATGATCTGGATAATGATGGAATAAAAGATTCGGATGAATTGACATATTATTGCGATGCAGATGGGATTTGTCGGACCTCCGCCATTTGGTTCAGATCGGGCGGAAATGACGACCTTCTATTAGGCAATAATGGTGTTTGGGGGGCCTATGATTCGGGTCTGGCGATGGGTCGGGCGAGCGATAGTACTATTTTCCAATATCGGTTCAGTAATATCATTGTCGACAATACTGGAAATGGGCCTGTGGCTTCCAAGGAGAACTACCGGCTAATGATACGGGCAAGATCGATCTCGGACACTAGCAAGCCGCTATCGAAAGTCATATCCATCAATGGAGTGGAATCCGGATATGGCATCGATCTTGTCAATGAACTGAAATGGATATCATTGCCAGGTCTAATAACCCCGCTTTTCGATGGAACCGGCCCATACATCGAGATAAAGATAAGCGGCCCGGACATACGAATAGATTGCATAGGCCTCATTAGGGAGACCACCTCCGGTGATTGGCGTGTCCAGTCCAGACAAATGACATCGCCTGGCATCCAAGACATGGACGGCGACGGGTTGCCCGATGGAGCAGAGGTCCGGGAAAACCAATATTGGATCGAGGCCGAGAATATCCCAGCATCTAATTCTCAGGTGAAGATAAATCCTGATTATGAGGCCTCCAGCGATTATTCCGTCTCGGGTTCGGATGAGTTATTGAACGGCGAGGTCCCGGTGGCTTTGGATAAGGGCTTCGATTACAGTCTCTTCATCAGATGCAAATATATTGTTACAAATAATAATTATCCCACAATGGCAATAACATTGCAGGATTCTGAAGATTCGCAATTCGCTTGGCTCTTCAAATATGGCTATACGCCATGGCTGTCGAACGATGAATGGGTCTGGGTCGATTTTTCGGACCAACCGATACAAATAGATCATTGGACACGATCGATCAATATCAAGGTCGTTGTTGCCAATAATCTAAATGCGCTCTCCATCGATAAAATATTGATGGTACGAGAGCTTGGTGATTGGCATGACAAGATCCAGATCTCGGATGTCCTCGAGCCGGATACGGACTATGACCAGGTTGGAGACCAGGAGGAACGCGCCGATTATACATTTTCGATAAACAAAGATACCGACGCCGATGGAGTGAAAGATTGTTTGGATGTCGATCCAACGCACGATGTCACAGTCCAGTTGGACATCAATGCGATGAAGATGCAATGGTTCATCAATAATATTGGAAGTGTATTATCTACGAAATACATGACGGTAAATATTCAAGTTGGGACTGAAATAAGAACCCCGAATGTTCTAGTGACCTATCAAAAGAGGGACAAGAATGTGTTTTCTGAGATTTTCAATGTAGATGATTCCTTGAAACTGGTCCACATAAAAATATCGACATCGATCATTAGCCTTGTCGAGACCGATCTGGACCTGGAGACTGGTAAATGGTCCAATGTTGATAGTTCTATGGACTACAATGGATATAGGATCAATAAAGGCGATCAGCCGGGAACGCAATCTCTATCCGCTGAGACATGGTTCGATCTTCGCGTGAGCGACCATGACGGAGATGGACTTACTTGGTACCAGGAAACTCATCCTGAGGTATCGGGGCTTACACGAGCGACCTCTCCGATCGATTATTCTACGGTCAACGACCCTGATTATAGCGATAAAGAATTCTATAACTATCAGATTGACCAATCTGATTCAACGGTGCATTGTGGGGATTCCGTTCAACCGATTTGCGTCAGCAATTGGCAAGATCCTAACGCCAACCCGGAATTGGCCCCGAACGAGGACTATGACCACGATGGAATATCTAACAAAGACGAGGTCAACAATCTGATAATTGGCGGCTGGGGGACCAATCCCTTCTTGGCCGACTCGGACGGGGACGGCCTCAGCGATGGCTACGAGATCAACGAGGCCCAGACTAGTCCCTGGTTGGATAAGCCATGGGAGAAAACCGATCCGTCTGGCCAAACATTCCATATCTCCTATAATGTCTATACAATCTACGAGGATAAGTTCACTATTGAGAATAAGAAAATCCAATGGGAGGAGATATATAACATGTTCGATGTGTTGGGAACGGACCTGACCTATGGACCCTACACGACCAATGAACTAAATATCATTGGGAAGGAAACGCCTATCATGTACCCGTCCTTGGGCCGTCCCGTGATGCATGAAGCAGGAGATTCCATGGATACGTTTATTGAATGTAAATACGATGACATCACAGTAGGTGATGAATTGATCTCTTTGGTCAGTGTCAAAGATGAAACTGTATATCACACTAATGAAAACACGATATCTGTTGTTAACGACGATCCTTATGTCAAGATCAGTTTCATCATCCCATCGAATGTTCCAGAAGGGCTCTATGACCTGAGGATAAAACAAGGGACTGATTTCGTGACCTCTCATCATTCAGTAAAGATAATAGAAGCTTATCAATACCCATTCAAGGTCGTGCAGATCGCGGATACTCATGTTGGGCAGGCTTATCCAGACGCTGCCGATACCACATATTATAATCTGGCAGTTTTTATCACGACCTTGAGGCGGATAAATAACGATGAGAAACCTGCTTTTATAATACACACAGGGGACCTCGTCGATGATTGCCAGAACATCAATTCCTTCAAGGCCGCAAAGAAGGCGATGCTTGAAGAACTGAAGGACACGCCGATCTTCATGACTCCTGGGAACCATGATATTGGCAAAGGCGGGGATGACCATTCAGGGAATTTCAGAGTATATTTACAGCCTCGGACGGACCCGGACCATATTGATGATAAGATATTCTTCAGGTATGCATTCGATTATGGGAACATCAGGTTTATATCGTTCAGCTCAGGACTATTACAAGAGACTATAATAAATCCAGTATTAAATACAAAATATACTAGATTGGATGGCTTGACAGACGATGTTCTCGATTATGTCAAGACCAAATATAATGAAAAGAAGACGAACACTTTTATATTCACACATGGGCCAATCGCGTATCCACCGGACCCGCTCACTGGAATATTATCTGGCACCCATTCAAAGAACGATGATAAGTTCGTAAGTTGGGTAAATGACAACGAGAAGGAAAATGGCTATCCAACTTATGATGTTGTCAAGGTCGAGGCTTTGATGTCGGGACATATGCATGATGAGAATAAGAATTTCTATTCGGTAGATTTGACGAATTATCATTCCAATACGTTGGAGGATATTTATCATAAAAATACAAATAATCCAATTAGTCAATCATATGATGGAAATATTGGACCATATTATTGTATTTTAGAAAGTATAGGAAAGAAAATAAATTAATTAGGAGATGATGTTGAAATGCCTCAGAAAAATAAAATATTTCTTATAATCTTCATAATTGTTATTCTTATCTTTATTTCTTTTTTTTCATATTTTATTTCTCAACTAGTAAAAAAGACCGAAGCTGATCATGGGGTGACATTGAAAGAAATTTATACTCGAATTCATTTAAATTTAGAGAATCAAGCCAATAGTTGGAAGAATAATTCTTATCTCAGTTGGATTAGTGGAGGACCCATTTCAAGAGATGGAAAGAGTTCTGCGAATTGGAGGTTCGACTATAATGCCAGAAATCATACCTTTGTTCCAACTTATGATATGATAGGTTTTGATGTGAATAATGCAGGAGAAATTATTCATAAAGAATTTATTTATAATAGTACACTTTTTCATCTCCCAATTGTGAACTGGACCCTGGATTCGGATGAAATCATTAATCTGGTTTATAATGATCCAATTCTTTCCGATTTCTTAAAAAGCAAGAATGCAGGGAATAAAGCAAGTTTGCAACTTGAAAATCTCAAAGGTAATCCTGGAATACCAGTATGTACTTTGACCTTTTCATATTATCATGATGATTATTGGTCACCTATATATATTAAGGTCAACGCTCACACTGGAGAAATAATCCGATGACGAGTCAAGACAAGTTAGTAATGTACCAGGAAATGCATCCCGGGGAGTTGAATCTTATCTATGAGACCGCTCCAATCGTATAATCCATGAAAAATGACCGCCGTTTTCATGAGATAGAAAATTTATATAAAAAGTTGAGGGATGGCTGACAGATATGCTTTTTTTAATTGAATCATATCAATATGATTATAGAGATCTATAGCTTCCCGTCGAGAATCTCCTCTAAGTTCTTTGACATAATCACGAGGCATCCCTTTTCTTAACAAGTGTGTTGTAAACCAGTGCCTAAAGCAATGAGGTCCAAAATGCTTATCTGAACGGTCAGAGGCAGGATCATGATATCCAGCAAGTCGAGCCCATTCAGTGACGGTATCATAAACATCATTCCTTGTGACACGATGTAGTACACTATTTGTGAATAGGGCACTAGTATCCATTTTTATCTTTTGACGAATATCAAGCCATTTCTTTAAAACAATCGAACATTCTCCATCGAAAAAAACCACACGATTGCTTCGTTTAGGTGTTGGTTTTAGTATTATCTTTCCTTCGACAATATCTACGTCACTTACATCAAGTGTTATCAACTCGTTCCTTCGAATGCCAGTCTTTGCAAGAAGCATCAATATTGCTTTATCTCGAGTGCTCATCACGATTGACATCAGATGAGACATTTCCTCAACGCTGAGCAATCTTTTTTCCGTCCGAATATCATCTTTCTTATATGAACGAATATATCGCTTGCGGATTGGTGGGATTGGGTTCCTCTGTACTATACGACGATAGACAAGGAATTCATAGAACGTGGATAAGGAATTAAATACATTCATAACAGTCTTTGGAGAGTTCTTCCGTCTATCTCGAAGGTATTTAAGAAATAAAAGAAGGTTATCGTCTTCAATATTTATAATTGAAATCTGTTCTTCATCACAAAAAATACCTAAAATCCTTATCGCAGAAATATATCTTCGAATCGATTCATGGGTCATGTTCCTGGCGGCACAATCTTCCTCGAAGTCTTTCACTAGATCTGAAATATCCAGTACGGTCATCTTCCCAACCACCTCCAGCCATTTTCGGTCTGTTCCACTAGCCCTTGTCCAATCAATATTTCTAAATCCGTCCAAAGTTTCTTACCTGCATCCTTCTTTTTTGGGTCTATATTCAAGGCCTTTATAAGTTCAATCCCAGTAATATCTCGCGTTTTACGAATAATTTCGACGAGTTGCTTGTTAATTTTCTGAATTCCTTCTTTTATAGGGGTTTCGTGTCGAATCGGTGCATCCTTAGTCTTCAATATTTCAATCTCGACAACATTTCTGCCAACTAGTAACAACAATTGTTCATTTTCTTTCAAAAGAGTTTCAATCCGGGCATTCAATCTATTGATTTTATCCTTCGCTTCTGCGAATTCCTTTGAAATTGGGCTAGTCGTGCCCCCAAGTCGCCTTTCCTGAATACATGAAATGATGTATTTTGAAGAAGACATGCTGTTCCGTTCTGCTTCCGAAAGCAGTTCCTTTTTCTCATCTTCGGTAGAGAAATAGACCTCTAGCTTCCTCTTTTTAATTGTCTTTGTCTTCACTAATCCTGGTTTTCGACCGCATTTGGCCATATCATTATCCCCTAGTCTTGGTAGTTTGCTGATGTAAACACAATAGGCATATGGCCGTCTATCCATTTAAATATTTGCATGTAAAAAAAGTGCGGGGGACGGGATTTGAACCCGTGGACCGCTAGGGACCAAATCTTAAGTCTGGCGCTTTTTCCAAGCTTAGCTACCCCCGCAGGGTGGTGGACAAAAACAATGGGGAGGAGGACCGGTGATCTACCGGTGCTCCTTGTCTAAATCTAATTCTTTGATTATATCGTCGACTATCTTGTCGTTCTGGCCGGGCTTCTTGGGGGCGGGTGTGGCCTCTGCCGGGGGTTCCTTCTTTGCCTCGGGTTCCTTCTTGGGCTCCGGCTTGGGCTCGTCTTTGTGATCTACGACGATGGTCGCATCGGAGGAGGGCTTTGGGTCCTTAGGGGTCTCGCAGCCTTCCTTCAGGACGGGCTCTTGCATATCGGTCTTGACCTCGATTTCGGGCTTTGTCTCTCCGGTATCCTCTTTGACCGTCACGGACTCGGTGGAGGTCTCCGCCGGTTTTGCCTCGGTGCTTGGCGCGGGTGCCTTTGAGCCCCCGAAGAGGCTCTTGAAAGAGTTCATCAGGCCGGAGAATATGCCGCCGCTCGAGGGCTCTGCTGCGGCTGGTTGGGCGGCCGTGCCTTCCGTGCTGTCCCCGGAAGGTTTGATGTCGTCAACGGGCTTGCCGACGTTCATAGAACCCTGCGGTTCCTCGGACACCGAGATCGAAGCGGTCTCGCCATCATCGGCCTTGATGGTGGGGGACATATCGGTCGCGCACGAGACGAGGTCCGAATTTGGATCGTCGCTCATGGTCTTGACCTCGCGCAAAATGAACCGGGCAAGCCCAGGCGAGATGCCGTTGATCTGTGAAAGGGCCTCGACATCCGCCTTCTGAAGGGAGGAGATGGTGGTGTAACCGGCATCGAAGAGGAGCTCGGCCTTTGAAAGGCCCAGGCCGGGTATGGACTGGAACCTCTTCACCATGCTCTCTCGGAGACTGTCGTCGGCCATGGTCATCTTCCCTCCAATTGACGAAGCATGATTATAGAATATAAAATAGTTTGTGGTCCTGGGGATTAATGCCCGGACCGCTCAGGGCCCGATCTTTACGAGCTGGGCCTTGGTCGTGATATAAACAGACCCGTCTGCATCGACCACAGGAGGCGAAAGTATCTCCTCCCCAAGGGCCACCTGATGAAGGACCTTTCCATCGGTCCCAAGATGCATTAAAGTCTCCCCAACAGCGACTAGAAGTGAACCGTCCGGAAGGGAGGAACCGTTGCGGACCACGCCGGACCTTGGCCTGTATTGCCACAGGACCTTGCCATCCTTAAGGGCAAGGACCCTCTTGTCAGTGAGGGCATAGACGCGCCCGTTGCCTGCCTGGACAGGAGGCTGCCGAAGGCCCCATCCGTCGCTGTCATCTTCGATGTGAAGGCACCAGAGCAATTCGCCTTCTACGGACATGCCAAGGACGACCTTCCCGTTCGAGTCCTCCCCGAGTATGCACAGATCGCCCGAGGGGGAGGCGCTCCAGTCCAAAATCTTTGGGACACCGATGTTGAACCGCCCGACCTCCTCCTGTCGTTCGAGGTCCATCTTTATAGCCGAATTGTAGACCGAGACCAAAAGAAGGCCCAGCTCGGGGATTGCCAGGGGCCACAGCTGGCTTGGGCCCTTGAAATCCTCGCCCCAGATCCCGAGGCGCTCGGTATACGATCCCCTTCGAACGACGACCGTCGGGACGACCTCCTCGTAATACGGCGAGAAGGAACATCCGATATAGTCCGTCTCTCTGGGCCAGAACAAGGTCACTGTGAATTCCCCGTTCGGGGCCGCTCCGAAGGACCCTCTTTCCAGGACCAGATTGTTCTTGAGGTCCACCGCTTCCAGATAGGTCCCCCGGTTCTCGTGATACAAGAGGCCGTTCGCAATTGCAGCAGGGGACCCTCCGTGCTTTTCGCGCTTGAAAAGGAACTGGCCGTCCTTAGTGAAGACCCCAAAGACCGAGTGCATGCATGCAACGGGATTGCCTTCCCAGATGAGGACCCGCGGGAAGAACTCGGTCATCTCAAGGCCCAAGGGGACGGACCAGAGAACCTTCGAGATGCCCGCGATCGGAACGGTCAGGGCGCAATCCCGTCTGGGGCTCCCATGGACCATAGGATAGGTCGTTAGACCGGTCATCTCGATCCCGCTCTAAGGGTTGTGTGGTTCGGTCTCGGCCTTCTTTTTGGGCATCTTGGTGAGCTTCTCGATATGAGAGGTCAGGGCCGCAAGGATGGTCTCGGGATTGGCCGGGTAGGCCTGGACGCGGATGCTCACCTGAATGGTGTTCTCCTTACTGTCCAGCACAAAGTTGCCCTTGAACGCCTCCTGCTTGTCGAAGCGCAGGTAGAACATGCCTTCGTCGTCGATGCGGGAGGGGATCTCGGACTTTACCTTCTCGAAGATGCCGGCCTCCGAGAGCGCCAGCAGGAACTTGTTCAGGGCGGGGCCTTTCTTGACTTCGGTCTCTAGGACCCTGATCTCATTGCCGTGGTAGCCCTTGTTGACGGTCACCGTTATGAACTTGGAAGGTACCCCAGAGATGAAACTGAGGGCCTCTCTGACCCGTCCTTCTTCCTCGGTCGCATGGCAATATGTCCTGAAGCGCGCAAAGATAATCATTAGGCCATCCTTCGGTCAACCTAAGGCCCAAGGCGTTGAAAAGGATTGCGGCAGTGCCATAAATCATATAACGGTGGCACGACCGTGTCCTTGTGCGCGTGGTCCCATGGCCAAAAAGAAGCAATCCAAGGAAAGCAAGGCGCCCTCTGAAAAAGAACAAGTGAACGGCAGCCGCCCGAAAGGCCCCATCGGAAAAGATGACATGGTGAAGGTACTGTGCTCCGACGCGACCTACGATTTCTTGGACCAATGGGACAAGGACATCTATTTCTATGCCGAGGGCTCCGACGTGACCGACACGATCCGCGCGGTCAATGAGAAGGTCGAGGAGGACATCTACTATTCGAAGCTCTTTGTCATGGAGCTTTTGGCCGCCAACGCCAAGGTCATCGATGAGAGCCTGTTGGATAAGATGGTAAGGCTCTTTTGCGACAACTTCACGCAGCTCCGGGCGGCCTCGGCCCATTTCATACCGTCCAAGGAGATCGAGATGAGCGCCCTCACGGGCGGGTTCTAT
>Ga0209777_10006996_pt1 | contig 12598 bp, 12 predicted proteins | sample FrelakmetHBP12HB_FD_187147 | JGI IMG/M metagenome (GOLD analysis project Ga0209777, IMG submission 187147) | Freshwater lake sediment microbial communities from the University of Notre Dame, USA, for methane emissions studies -HBP12 HB (SPAdes)... | ecosystem: Environmental > Aquatic >...
CCAAGCCTCTCTCCGCGTATGACGGGCGGTCCTCCATATTTTATTTGGACCAACTGTTTCACATCGGGACTGTAATCCAGTGATACAGACGGGATGTATTTTAGCCAAATCAGTTCAGGAGGCTTTTTACCTTTTCCTCCAGATGGTGGTCCCTGAGGTGGTGGATTTTCAAGAAATGGTTTGAAAGAAACATGCAACATATCTCTATTGCTTTCATAATCCGAAAGTGTAAATTTGGAATTGTTTCCGTTTCTTTCAACGGATATACGCCCCGGAACTCTTGGCATTCCAAAGAATTCTCTATCTATAAAAAGGACATTAATATTATTTGCATAAAGTTCACAAAGATATGTCTTGGGCTCACCCTTAAATGTGACCTGCATTTTGATGCCCATTTCAATCCATAGCTGGAAGCCTTCAGGAAATCCGGACACCATTTCCTTGAGGACATTTATGTCCATATGTAATTTGTTGTCATTATAAACCAAAGGCTCAGGAACAATATTTGCGATCACCTCCGGATTTTCAACCGTAAACGTCCAACGGACCACATCTCCTCTATGACAAATCCTTCTCTGTTTAAATAGTGGATTATGGATAGGCATGCTGTAATATCGGAAATCTTTCTCATTTACGTTTAGCATAAAGCACCTCCAGCCATCGATTGCCAACTATCGGCTTGTTATCGTCCGTCTTGCTCTCAATGGGTGCCTATTCCATATGAAGGCGCGAAAGGACTAATCTTGCGAACAATTCGGTCTCTTCCTCCGTAGCCGCATCAAAAGACAATTTTCTTGAATTATTCACGGATTTCATAATCGAGTGGATGATATTCACCGATCTGCCTCCGGTCATTGTCTCCAAAAGTTTCAGGGAAAATTCAAGCACCTCCTTTGAAGGAACGACATAATCGACAAGGCCGAGCGCCAGGGCTTCATCCGCATGAATCACATTGCCGGCCAAAACCATCTCCAGGGAACGGCAAAGTCCTAATTTCCCAGGCAACCTGACAGTGCCGTTTAAACCGGGGATTATTCCTATGCCTGTTTCCGGAAAGGAAAGCAGGGCCTTGTCACTACAGACCCTGATATGACAGGAGAGTGCAAGTTCCAGTCCCCCCCCAAGGCAAACCCCTGTAATTGCCGCCACTACAGGGATCTGCAAAGATTCGAGATGGTAAAGTATCTCATTACTTCTTCTTAATTCCTCCAGAAGAACCTTCTCATCCGCTGTCTTATAAAGATCTTCCTTATTGAACCCAGCGCAGAAATGTCTTCCCTTGCCGACAATGATCATTCCCTTTAAAGTATCACCCCCTGTCCACCTCTTCAAATCCGGCAAATGAGCAAGCTTAAATCCTTCAAGATAATTCTGAGGCGGATTATTGATGGTAAGCACTCCGACGTTGCCGTGCAGCTCCCACTCCGAAATGATAGATCTTTCCATGACGTCCTTCACTTAATTATCCCCCACTTCCTAAAGATAGATTCCGGCATATCGCAGGGGACTCTTTCCTTTGTCAGGTATAAATGCTTGACGCTTGCCTTGCAGGATTTCAGTCCGGTTTTGACATTATACATATTATGAATAAAGACCAGATAGGGCGATTCGAATGCTATCCTTGATTTAATCACCATCTCGTCAAATATCTTCGCCTCTCTGATATACCGGATATTGATTTCGATGATCGCCGGGACGATTCCATTTTCCTGCAGATACGAAAAGGTATCTGTTTTGCGGAGCATTTCCCACTGAGCCTGTTCAATGTAATTCATATAGACGGCATTGTTTACATGCCCGAATGAATCGAGCTCATATCCTCTGACCGAAAACAAATATTCAAATTCCATAACTATGATTCCGGCCGCTTTTCAAATTACAGATCGTATGAAGGATGCCAAAGGTTTTTAGCGCCTCCATGCAGCCTATCCATACTTTTTGAAGACCAGACATGCATTATGTCCGCCAAATGCAAAAGAATTAGAAATAGCGATATTGATCTCTTTCTTGCGTGACTCGTTCGGGACATAATCCAGGTCAAGTTCAGGATCAGGATTATAGTTTATCGTGGGTGTAATGATACCGGTCTTCAGGCTCATGATGGTGATCACGGCTTCCACACCGCCGGCTGCGCTGATCGTATGTCCGATCATGGATTTCGACGATGAAACCGGAATCTTGTACGCGAGATCTCCGAAAACCCGTTTTACGGCCATGGTCTCATATTTATCATTAAGACCTGTGGACGTGCCGTGAGCATTGATGTAGTCGACCCCCTCCTTATTTACGCCTGAATTCTTCAGCGCCAGCTCCATTGTCTTGGCCATCCCGACGCCGTCTTTTTGAGGTGACATGATGTTGTACGCTTCCGTCGTTAAGGCATAGCCGATCAGTTCCGCATGAATTTCCGCTCCCCTGGATCGGGCGGACTCTTCGGATTCAAGAATCAGGATGCCCGCCCCCTCCCCCATGACGAAACCGTCTCTGTCGATCGAAAAGGGCCTGCTCGCCTTTTCCGGTTCGCTATTCCTCGTGGAAAGGGCAAACAGATCATTAAACCCTTTGATCTCGTCAGGATTAACGCCGCTGCTCCCTCCGCCGACGATCACAAGATCACATTTGTCGGATTTGATAAGGTCGTATCCGCTTGCAATGGCATACGCAGCGGACGAGCAGGCTGTCGCAATCGTATAGCTTGGCCCTTCTAGGTTGTATTCGATGGAGACCCAGGCAGCCATGGCATTGGACATGGTTTTGATGATCAGGTTTTTCGAGTCTCTCAGCACATCCTGAGTGGAATAACCGGTACCCACCAGCCCGAAAATCACCCCACATCGGCTCTTATCGAATTTTTCGAAGTCTAAGTGGCTGTCCGTGAGGGTTTTCTTTGTAGCCACAAAACACATTCTTGTCGATCTCGCCATCTGCTTCGACAAATATTTCTTGCAGTATTCCTTGACATACTCATCAAATTGACCGGGGAGCTCGCAGGCAAATTTGGTCGTGTGCTCCGACGTGTCAAACAGGGTGATATTCTTTGCCCCGCTTTTCCCGGCCACCAAATTCTCCCAGCTCGTTATTAGATCGAGACCTAAGGATGTCATCAAATTAATGCCTGTAATGACAACTCGTTTTTCCAAAGGTTACTCCTTTCTGATCCCGGCTCTTTTCATGAGCGATACCGATGGATAAAAAACCTTCTCTTGGGTCTTGTTATAAAAGTGCATTAACAAGTCGTAAACCTTATTAAACCCGATTTCGTTGCCCATCGTCACCGGACCTAATTCCATTCCCTTGTATTCCCTCAGTGCAGCTTCGATTTCGGTCTCCGTACAGTACCCCTTGTCAACAAAATCATAGCTAAGATTTATATATAAACAAATCAATTTATTTACCAGTTCCTCTTTATATTTCTTCCGCTCTTCATCGCTGATCTGTTTGAGATTGACAGGCTCATCCTTCCCTTTTTCTTGACTATAAGAATAAAATCCCCTTCCCGTTTTGACGCCCAAATAGCCCTTATCAACAACCTTTTGCACCTCTTCTATTGTGACGGAGATGAAATCCTTGTGCTCCATATCGTTCAAATAATTCTTTGCTGATGATAGAATTACGTCAAGACCGACATGGTCCAGAAATTCAAAAGTGCCCATGGTAAACAGGTTCTTTTTTATTAATGCGTCGATTTCCCTAAAGCTCAAAATATTTTCCCTAAGAGCCCAAAAAGCCTGTGCCTGGGTATAAATAAATGCCTTGTTAAGAATGAACGCTCCCTCTTCCGGCAGAACTAACGCTGTCTTTCGTATCGTCTCCGCAAATTCTTTAAAAGAATCAAGCGTTTGAGAGGTGCAATACCTCGTTCTTATGATTTCAACGAATCTGTTAAAACGCACCGGGAAGAAAAAGTGCAGTCCTGCGAATCTGTCTCTCCTTTCTGAATCCGGACATATCCTCGAAGGCTTTATTGATGATGAGTTTGATACGAAGATGCAGTCTTTATTCGCCACATGATCTAATGTATTGAATAAGATCGATTTTATCCCTGCATCTTCAATGATGGTTTCTATGATCAAATCACAATCGCTCAAATCCTCCTGATTCACAGTCATCAAGGTATGTTCATTCTTATAATGATAGGCCTTATCGTCCAATGCGCCTGCCTTATGCATCCTGGTCATCTTTTTGTTGAATTTTTCAAGCGCCCTGTCTCTCAGGTCCTGTTTTCGGAACACCCACACCAATGAATAGTCAAAATCATTCAGGTGGTAAAAGATGTCCTCGCCCATCCTGCCGCTGCCGACAATACCAATTTTGTGGAATGATTTACCCGTCATGGTTGCGGTTTCTTCATTTCCGCCTGTTTCATGAAAATTTCTCTTGTCCTTTTACTTAACTTGTAGAGATCGACAATTTTATTATAAAAATCATCCTCCGGCAGTCTTGTCTTGACGACCGCATTGGTCAGATTATAATAATCCAGATTCTTATTAATAATTCGGTCCTTCATCTCTTCATACTGCGGAGTGCCCGGAAAGGGCGTCATGATCGAAAATCCCGCAAAGAGTACCGGATGGTCCTCTACAAATCTTGCAATACGTTCAAAGTCTCTTTCATCATAATCAGGGCTGATGATAAAGTTTCCTGCACACGAGATCCCCGCACCATGCAAAATATCTATGGCCTTTACAGTATTAGCTACTGATGTTCTCTTGTTATATTTCGCAAGCTCTTCATCCGTCGTTGCCTCAAATCCAATGATGGCGACCTTTACCCCAGCCCGTCCTGCAAGTTCAAACACCTCTGGATGTCTGACCACGCTGTCGGTCCTGACATCCACGATATAACCATGCCGCAGATTTTCCCGGAGCAGGGCCTCGAACATCAGCCGGGCATGATTGATATCGCCGAAGGTATGTGAATCGACCATCCTGATGACGGGAAACTCGTCCATGGTCTTGATTTCCTTCACAATCGTCTGGACATCACGCGTAATGAAATAGCCGCAGGCAAATTTCCACAAGCCACAGAATGTGCATTTGTCGGTACAACCCAGCGAGGTATTCATGTAGTGGAGTTTCAGATTTCGCTGTTCGATGATATAGTTATACCGGAGGGTCAATTCTCTGTTTGGGAAATATTCATCCTTGTCGTAATAGAGGTACTCCTCCTTAATCTCATTTCTGGACATCTCCAAAAGCTGTCGGGTGTATTTCAACTTTCCGTCAACGCGTATACCCAGACCGCTTATTGCTGAGAAATCGGGGGCTAACGGGTTGGCCTTATATGCGTCAACAATACCGCGCATCGTCCTCTTCCCCAGGCCTATAACAACCAAGTCCACCTCTGGCATGCAGAAATCCTCCGGGATCAGGGTCGCATGCAGTCCGCCGATGATTGTCAGAATTTTGGGATTAAGGTCTTTTACGATCCCCAATATCTTCTTGGCAGAATTTACATGGGCCGTCAGACAGGTCAAACCAACGATATCCGGCCCAAAGGTTGCCACCTCGTTATGAATGGCCTTTTCAAGATCAAAATCCTTATTTTCATCATATTCAAATTTCAGATCGGCAATCCTGACCTCCTCATTGCGAAGTACTCCGGCGATATCATTTAACGCCAAGGGAGGGCCTATCAGCTCCCTCCTGTTGACCAACTCCATTACAGCTTTATAGTGTTCCCTGATTGCGTTGACATGAGGGATAGGCGGGTTTATCAGTAATATCCTCATATTGCCTCCTTTCCTTAATCTGTTATAAGGTTAGCAAAATCTGCCGATAATAATCCCATGTACCCGAAAAAAACCTGCTAATGATAACTAATAGTAAACCCTGCCTGCATAAATTTACTCACCTCTGTCACAAAGCTCAAAATAAGATCGTTTTTGTTTAGTTTCTCTTCTCTGACGATCTTATCGAGACAGATAAGGGCAGCAGGCGGGCCCGGATAGCCCATTTTTGAAACCTTCGTATAGAGCAATTTCCTTGAAATGCCGAGCACTTCTTCACATTCGGTCAGAATGATATCCACAATGTGCTTGGTCGGCATATTGAGCTGGAAATATTTCAGCCTCGATATATCGATCTTGTATTTATTCAGCAGTCTCCCTATCCCGTTCGTAAAGATCGTTACCCCGTTCTTATCCAACATATGAGTGCGCAATTCAAGTTTGAACATTTGAGACATGTGATGGTATCCCTTGTTATACGCCTCTGCAGGATTAACCCAATAGGCAGGCCAGCCATTGTGCATGGCAGACGGTTTATTTCCCCCGATCGATTCGGTATCGATATTTTCAATAAATAAGCCGTTTGATTTCGTCCCCGCGGATTCCAGTACAACAGCCCCTGAACCATCACATAAGAACCATCTTATAAATGCGTCTTCGGTCTTCAGTATTGCCTGATTGAAATAATCGGCCCTTAAAGCTGCGGAATTCAAACATGTGGAAATGACCAGAGCCTTTCTAAAACGACCATTCTTGATCATGTCGTGAGCTATCATTAGAGACTTGTATGCAGAAGTGCAGTTGGAATGGATGGCCATCTCCGCGCAGGTCTCAATTCCAAGGGCTTCCTGTATCCTTGTGGTAATGGGGGGGATCTGTTCCATGAAAGGACTTCCAAAGGTTATAAGTTCAATATCCTGAGGTTCTAAATGTGCGGCCTCCAATGCCATCCTTGCCGCCTTGACAGACATGGTAATGTGGTCTTCTGTTCTCTCTTTTGTCACGGGATCAATGGCGTAATAGCAATGATCAATGTCCAGCATCTCATTTAGAAGAGGTCTTGACCTCTGAATCCAACTCATCACCTTCTTCGGGGCGCCGGTAATAGGCCCAAGATAATCTTCAATGTTTTCAAAAGGAATCGGGTCGCCCGGCAGAAAAGAACCTGTTCCCGAAACCTTCACGAATATTTCTTCAGCCATACTCGTTTCCCCCCTTTTTTCTCCATTGATCAAGAAGAGGAGTTGTAAAACTCCTTTATATCGAGGACGACTCAATCCTGAGTTGCCCTAATAACAAAACAGAACCGTTCCCGTGATCCACTTCCTTGAATGTGAAATCGAAACAAGTATGTCATTTATTTTCAAACTCTTAACGCAATCCCTTATGCCATCAAACAGCCTGAGCATCGGCTTCCTAAGCTCATTATTTATGATTTCTATCTCCCTGTAATTTTTTTCGACATATCCTATTTCACTTTCAAGATAATCAAATATGCACTCTTTGATTATGAACCTCGCACCAAGGCAGCGAGGTCTGTTGGCGCAATACTCCAATTCTGCCCTGGTAAACAGCCCATTCTCCCCGGAGACCCCGGAACCACGAGCAGCTTCGATCATACACGCGATATCCTCGAGTTTCTTGAGCACAATCCTTTTCACGTACATAATTAATCCTTACTTTGTCTGTTCGCTTTTCAACTTCTGGGTGAGACCCACAGCCAGATCACAAAACATCAAACTCCCTTTTTCTATAGCTTCGTCCTCTGATAACTTCCTCGCATTAATAAAGGATTGGACAACCGCATGAATCACATTGATGGATTTATCGCCGGTAAGCCTTTTCAAAAAAGCGAGGGAATAGTCAAACACCTTATTTGCAGGCACAACATAATCGACCAGTTTCAATCTCAGGGCCTCCTGGGCATCCATGGTTTTGGCCGTCAGGAGGATATCGATTGCATTGGCAATTCCAACGATACGCGGCAGTTTCACGGTTCCATGTAGCCCGGGCATTATTCCCAGACCTGCCTCAGGAAAAGAGAACAATGATTTGTCACTGCATATCCTGATATGGCATGAGAGTGCGACTTCCAGTCCCCCGCCAAAACATACCCCCCTGATCGCTGCAAGAGTGGGAATGGGCAGATCCCAGAGATAATCCAGGACCTTCTTGCCTTTTGTCAGGTTATTCCTGATACCCTCTTCATCCGGGGCCGTAAGGATATTATTCTTATCAGCGCCGGCGCTGAAATGCCGTCCCTTCCCCTGAACAATCAATCCTCTCAGTGATTCATTGCCCGTCCATCTCTGTAAATCAGACAAGTGAACAATTTCAGGCTCAGTCAGAAAATTTTGCGGGGGATTATTGATTGTCAGCACCCCAAAGTTGTCCACGACCTCCCATTCTGTAATCTTTGATTGTTCCATAACCTATTCCTCAGGATCCTGGTTCGAAGTCAGAGATATTAAATGATTTCACTGTCGTCCGCGTCCGGCCCTTCTGCCACACCCTTTGAGATAACACGATGTTGGGCAGCCAGATAGCCTCCGATGAAATCCTCATACCCGATATAGAAAGACTCCTTGGCTAAGCGTCTCGACAACATCAGGATATTCATATTGACAGGGGCGTATTTCTCCAGGGTCGCGGCGATGGCGTCGTCCATCTTCGGAGGGGGAAAGGCTGCATTGATGATTCCCATTTCAACCGCTTCGCGAGCCGTGTATTTTCTGCCCGTCTGGATTAATTCCATCATCTTTCCTATCCCACAAAATTTTCCAAGCTGGAAAATGGTCTGTCCGGGCAGAATCCCTCTTTTGACCTCATCGTGTGAGAACGTGGCTTGCTCTGATGCAAGCCGGACGTCACAGGTGAGCACAAGATCGATGGCTGCACCGAAACACTCTCCCTCAACCACCGCCATGGTGATTTTTCCCAGTTTTTCGATGGCGCCCAGCATTTCCTCCCATTTTCGAAAACCGTCGTAATCGATTTTCGACGGATAAAAATGGTCGATGTCCAAGCCGCGCCCAAAACAGTCCCTGGAACCTTTAAACAGAAGAAATTTACACTCCGATTCATCCTCGAGGTAGTGCAACACATGAGTCAGTTCTGATATGGTTTTCGTCGTGATGAGACCTTTGTCGAGCTTGTCCAGATGAATGGTCGTAATGGGATCTCCTTCCGTGACACTGATCAACTTTAAATCCATATCCAACCTCCCTCAATCTGATCTTGTAATTCGGGCCCACACCTGACAATTCTGAGGCGTGGCCTAATCGCTTTCAAACGCACTCCTGGGTCTTCTATATAGGCGATCTACCACATGAGCAGGGCAGATTCGATAGACAACCCTGGTCCCATCGAGATGAGGACCCCCAAATCGCCCTTTTTCGCTGTGTTCTCTTTCAGAAAACGTTCAAAGGAAAAAAAGACCGATCCGGAGGCCATGTTTCCATATTCTTCGTGAACAGCCATTGTATGTTTTATGTCGTTATTCGTCAATCCCAAATTATATTTCACACTCTCTAACACCTTTCTGCCGCCGGCATGGATCACCCAATGGGAGATGTCCCTTTTCTTTAGGCCATAGTTATTGAGCAATCCGTACACCACATCTTCAATGTTATTCCCGATGACGTAGGGTAATTCTTTAGATAGAATCAGCGATATCTTATTTTCTTTGTTTTCAAAAAGGTCATACTTCAAGAGGTCCATATGATCGACAAGCGTCCGGCATTCAAAGCCGATGATGTTGGCTCCTTGTGGGGAGCAGGGAGGATCTTTTTGAGTTTCAACCAATACGGCTGCAGCGCCATCGCCGAAGAGCGAATTGACAACGGCCGCCTGAATGGTTTCATAACCGACATAGGCCGCGGAACAGATCTCGATACACAGTAAAAGCACCTTCTTGCCGGGTGCCCCTGAACTTGCCGCTTCTGCTGCACTTCGTAAGGAGGGTACACCGGCGCTACATCCCATACCCACAATGTCCGTTCGGCGAACGTTCTTTCGAAAATTGAGCGATTTGAGCAAATGGGCAGAAACTCCCGGCAGCAGCAACCCTGTGCTCGTGACACAGATGAGATGATCGATTTCGGAAATGTCTACCCCTCGCCGTGACAGACATTTTCGGGTGACCTCCGTTCCAAGCTCTATGGAGCCCCTGAGGTGCTTGCTGATCAGCTCGTGGTTGGTCTCATTACGGATGATCCCGTTTGCACCCGGCTCAGGGAGATAGAGGTACCTGCCCTTGATGTGAGATTTTTTGAAGAGTTTTATGACCTTTGGATCCGTGGTGCCGAAAAGTTCCACGACCTCGACTTGTGTGTATCTTTTCGGTGGATTGGCAGTGGCGACGCTGACTATTTGGGGATATGAATTTTTTGCTATCCCCTCCATAAATCTCTGTTTAGTGTCGGCTGTTGTATATTCTTCCAAGGACATTTTTATGATCATCCTCCTTTTAATCTAAAGAACATTAATTTAAGAAAGAAAGTATTGCCATTATTTATTAATTACAGATTTTTGTCAAGAGAAAATGTATCGTCGCCAGAAATTCCGTAACGGGTCGAACTGAGGTTGGTTGAAACGTGGTTTTTTTGAAACGACCCCACAACCAGGCCGGTAGACGGTTCTTTGAAAATCGCTCACGACGTGAAACGAAGGCTCTCTTGCCATTAACTCCATGGCAAGCCGGAGGTAGAGGGAGTTAGCCCGGAAACTAATCTGTTCGGAGTGACCCTGAGCATCGTTTGGACTGCCACATATCGAAATTGCCTTTGCATAATTAGGTTCGCGCACTCCATCCCCAAATTCTTCCTTTTCATTCTCAAAAGGACGTTTTCCCTTGATTGTATCACCCATTGCCGTTTCACCTCCTTCCTTAGAAACCTTGAAACCGGGAAAAAATTGTGGGTTATGTAAAGATAGTGTTAATAAAAGGAGGCGAACCCAGGATTTGGCATCCCAGCCGGGTAATTTTCTGCGGTCAATTTTTCTTGACATATAACTCTTTTTTTTGTATATTCAACCCATCTCGAAGCAAATTCTTATCACTTATCAATCACTTCTGAGCCGAGCGAGAAATTTGGCATTTTGATCTGCATGAAGTCATGCGCTTTGCTCGGGATGACCAATAACCTCCTTGATCAAGTGCCTATCAGGTTCTCAAAGTCAAAGACCGGGCTAAACCCTGAGCGGTCGTGACGCCTGGGTCATCGGGCCTTATACCAGGAGTGATATGGCAGAGCCGATTTATAAACGGGAAGATCTGAGAAATCTGCTCCAACTCTCCTCCCTGGTCAACTCGTCTCTGGATACCCAGGAAGCCCTGAACAATGCCCTGATGAGCGTGGAGCAGTCGCTTCAGGCCGAGGTCAGCTCAATTTTTGAAGTGGACAAAGCCAAAGGCGAACTCTACTTTCGCCTGGCCCGGGGACCGGGTTCCGACAAAATCAAAAGCCTGCGTCTGCTAATCGGGAAAGGCATTGCCGGGTGGGTGGCCCAGACGGAAAAGCCGTTGATTTGTGCCGACCCATACCGGGATGCCCGGTTCTCCCCGCAATTTGATACCGAGTCGGGATTTCACACCCGCTCGATCCTCTGTGTGCCCCTGAAATCCAAGGACCGGCTCATGGGGGTGCTGGAAGTGCTTAATAAGAAAGACGGCCGCGGTTTTACAGATGACGACCTGGAAATCCTGACCATGCTGGGCAATATGATCGGCCCCGCCTTGGAAAATGCCCAGCTTTACACCCGGCTGAAAGAAAAACTCATCCTCACCAGGGAAGAGTTGAAGGTGGTGGAAGAAAAGCTGCTGCAGTCCGAACGTCTGGCGGCCCTGTGGAAGCTTTCCCGGGGGGTGGCCCATGAGGTGCGGAACCCGGTCATGATCATCGGGGGTTTTGCCCACCGCCTCCAGAAGCACTTGTCCGCCGACGATCCGGGCCGGGAAATGATCGCCCCTATCCTCCAACAGGTTCACCGGCTGGAGCAGATGGTGGCCGAGATCGAGGCCTTCACGGTCCTGATCGAGCCGGACCTGAAACCCCAGGATCTGGCCAGGATGATGGACCAGGTCTTGAGTGCCTGTGCCGGGGCCCTCCAGCAGCGACGGATTGCCTTAGAGCGGTGGATCCCTCCGGATTTGCCCCGGATTCCGCTGGATGAGCGCCTCATGGACCAAGCCCTCCGTCACCTCATCGACAACGCCGTGGAGGCGATGCCCAACGGCGGTCGCCTGTCGCTGAGCGTAACGATAGAGCCTAAGGTGTTGCGCCTGATCCTGAGAGACACCGGGGTGGGCATTCCTCCGGAGGATATGCCTTATATCTTTGACCCCTTTTTCTCATCCAAACCCGATGGCACCGGCATGGGCCTGACCAAGGTACATCGGGTGATCAGCGACCATCGCGGGGAAATCCAGATCAATTCCGCCTCCGGCCACGGCACCGAAGTGAATATCTGGCTGCCCCGGTGGCAGGTCAGATAACCGGCGGCCCTTCCGCCTGGCAGCCGGGACCGGGTGCCGTAAGATATCCTCAAGGACAAGGGCAAGACCCCGCAACTGGAGAAGGCCGCGGCTCGGGACATTCCGCACTGCCGACTGGTGGAATTAGCCCAGGCGGCTCATATTCCCCACCTGGAGGCGCCTGATCGGTGCCATCAGGCCTTGCTGGCCTTCTTGCAGGAGCAGTGTAAACCTTGAAGGTTACCGGTGCCCGGCCGTTGCCCACGATCCTGGGGTCCGTCATTGGCCGCGGAAGGAGGAATAGACAATTGAAAAAGATCCAGTATGTGAAATGGAGGTCAAAGGAAAAGAGGCTGCTGCCACTTATGACTACAAGGGGAAAACCTACTATTTCT
>Ga0209777_10006997_pt1 | contig 12597 bp, 17 predicted proteins | sample FrelakmetHBP12HB_FD_187147 | JGI IMG/M metagenome (GOLD analysis project Ga0209777, IMG submission 187147) | Freshwater lake sediment microbial communities from the University of Notre Dame, USA, for methane emissions studies -HBP12 HB (SPAdes)... | ecosystem: Environmental > Aquatic >...
TTTTACATCGCCTACATTATGGCGATACCATTTATTTTTGGAGGAGCAACCGTACTGGGAAACAATGCATTTTCTTTCGAGACAATCAACCCAGCAATCTACATTGTAGCACTCATTGCTTTTCTTGCGGGGGCTGGTAGAGAGATCATGAAGGATGTCATGGATTTTGAAGGGGATCTGACGAAAGGAGTTAAATCGTTCCCTCGGTACATTGGCATTCGTGCCTCGAACGGTATCGCAGCGGTTTTTTATCTTCTCGCTATCGCGCTAAGTTTCCTGCCGTTCTTTTTAACAGGTTTTGTGTTGTACTATCAGAACATAACATATTTTATCCTAGTTTTTATCACTGATACAATGCTACTAGGTACGTCTCTTCAACTAGTTATTAAGAAACAACCGAATATGAAATTTCATCGGAAATATACGCTTGTTGCGATATTCATCGGTCTTCTCGCTTTCCTTGTTGGAGCGTTTATAAGAGGATGAAGAACCATGTTTCAAAGTGATTTAGTTGGTGTTGCCGCAGTCTATATTTACGTTGCTATCCTTATTGTATTTACCGAAAAAGTGTTTTCAAAAAAATACCCGATACAGAGTAGGAAATTCCTCCATATCATGACCGGGAATATCGCGTTTATCCTTCCGTTGTTTCAAACCCGGGAGATTATGGCATTTATTGCTGCAGGTCCCTTTATTCTTTTTACATTTCTGATGAGCCCGTATTCGCCGATCAAGTCGATGCGTGGGAAAACCTCTGAGGCAGGACATGGATTAGGGTTGGTGTATTATGCAATCACGTGGACGGTGCTTGCCTATGCATTTTTTGATCATCGGGAAATTATTGCGATGGGAATCCTTGCGATGTCATATGGCGATGGTCTTGCGTCACTGATAGGGATCAAATACGGGAAACGGAAATATTGCATCTTCAAGGATACAAAAAGCTATGTCGGATCGATTACGATGTTTGTGTGTACGTTTCTGTTGCTGATGATTGCCTTGGTGTTTTATGTGGTGTACGGTGAGACTCCAGCACCGACCAATATCATAAGGGTTACGGTGTATTTGCTTTGTGTGGCGGGGGTCGCTACTATCGTCGAAGGTGTGACTCCGTTGGGTCTTGATAATCTCTCGGTGCCGTTTGTTGCTGCATTGATGTATTGGTTTTTCCTGGTGGGATGATATGCGACTCATCATTGTGGATGGACTTGATGGTGTCGGGAAAGATACGCACGCCCAGTTAATCAAGGGGCGGTATGAGAAAAAGGGAGACAAAGTGATTGTTCGTTCTCATCCAGAATCAGATAACTTCTATGGACGGACTGCGAAGAAAGCGTTGTTAGGCCAAGGGAAAATCAATCGACTGAAAGCGTCATTATTTTATGCACTGGATGTCATGTATTCATTACGGCGATACTATCGGAGACCGACCTGTGATACGCTGATCATGGTTCGATATCTGATGGGGACTGCGTATCTACCAAGACGGTTAACAAAAACCGGGTATCGGTTTTTTGAAAAACTGGTACCTACCTCTAAATACATGTTTTTTTTAGATGCGAAGCCAGAGGAATTGGTCGAGCGTATTAAACAGCGAAGTGAAACAGAAATGTTTGAGACACAGGAAGCGTTTCAAAAGGTACGAGCAAAAGCGTTAGATTTGACGCAGGGCTGGTATATTATCAATACCGGTCAATCGATAGAACAGACGTATAGTGCTATTGAAAAAGTATTAGATGAGCTCGACAGAAAACCTGTTTCATAGGTTGCCTCCTGTTTTTAACATTTCTCTGCCGATCAAATAATATCACCGGTACCGAGAAGCTGTCCAACAACTTCATCAAGACCAGGGACCGTATCGAATTTTTTCAATTCTGAAAGAGTCAACCATCGGTACTCCTCATGTTCCCAATCGATACGAACTATTTCTTTTGACCTAATATGAAACAGAAAGGGATACACAATCCAGTCGTATCTTCTCCCATCATAGGTATCAGAAAATTCAATTGGTTCTCCTTTCTTCACGAGCTCCAATGCATCTAGACTAATACCTGTCTCCTGCCGAATCTCTTTTACCGCAGTGTCATAGGGATCCTCAAGTTCCTCCACATACCCAGCAACACCACCCCACAAACCACGGTACGTCCCAACCAAGTTACTTCGTTTAAACAAAAGAATCTTTCCGTCATGTTCTAAAATACAGGTCACAACCTGTGGCATCCTGAAACATCTCCGTTTTTCAACCGATCTTATATCCGAATTGAACCTCTGGGAAATATGAGGACAGATTAAGCAATGTCTCAGCAGATTCTCCTTTTAGGTACACCTCAAAAAACGCGGTCTCAAATGTTTTTGTGATATTCACCATTCGTTTGGGCGGAATTGTACCAAACCCTAAAATCTTTGGAGGAATCAGCGGAACTAGATGGGATAGGAGAAGACCAACATCGGTGTATGCGTAATGTGTAGACGCTGCAATGGTCATCTGAATAGTATCGTTTTTTGTATGATTCCACATGTATTGCACGGTTGAGTCATTGGTTAAGCGGGCTTCTGCAAACATCATGAGAAACGGAACGGTGATATTCCCAGGGATGAACTGTGGGTAATAGACACCTTCAAGGGTCAATCCCGCTTTAAATCGTGTATCCTCATAGCAGCACACTGCAGTGTTCGCGCCACCGAACGAATGCCCGTACATCCCAACTCGTGAGAGATCAAAATGACCAGAAAACATTGGGTCACTTTCGTTCATCTCCGTAATAGTATCGAGAACGAACTTTGCGTCTCCCACAATGGTCCGCAGTGACATGTTGAAAAACGCGGCTCGCTCAACAGGATCAGTTGGAACCGATGCAAGCCCAACGGTTCGTCCATCAGGAAACACGGTGATACCGGACACGTACGGATGATTGATCGACATGACGACAAAACCATGGCTGACGACATCCTCGATAAACGACGTATAAATCTGATACACCCCGTCATACCCTGGGGAGAAAATAATCACCGGAAACAGGCCAGGGGCGATCGGGGTATCGTTCCTTCCATGCGGACGTACGAAGAGATATGCATTATTAGGGATGGTGATCAACGGGATTGGTGAGCGATTCTTTAGCCATTGGAACGTTGGATAATCCATATACTCGGTTCGTTTCCCTGCTGTGCTGTTTTGAATAGGATACCACAATTGCGTCATCATCTCACGGACATCGGAAGGATCATCGGTGAAGTTCTCTGGTCGGTTTGGATCTTTTAAGTACATGGTTTTTATACCAACTCCATACAAACCAGTCAGCGCTGGGAGGAATGACGAATCATGAACTCCTGTGAAATCAATTGATCCTTTCTTTCCTTCAATCAATCTGCCTGAAAAATGGGTGTCGTTCAGCCGAAGGATACCGAGAAATCGAGTGGTTTCTGATATACCAGTAGCATTCCATTGTCCAATACAGATCATTCCGGTGAAAATTCCATGGAATCCACCGGTTTTAGTCCCGTCCGAGGTGTTCCATTCCCCTGTAAATGTGCCATGTACTGACTGACGACCTTGGTTCAACGTCCCCCAGAGCTGCCCTGAGATATTATCCTGTCGATTGTTCCACGTGCCTTGGAACGTGCCATCTGGCCAATCAGGGACCATCGACGCACGCGTGGATGGTACGACAGCAACACATGGCCCTAGAATCAAGATACTACATATAATAGTTGAAATAGCAACGTTTTTCATTATAGCAATGCCCCCAAATTTTCTTAATAGTAAAAGAAAGGCGGTCTCCCTATAAAAGGGTTATGAGAAGCAAGAGGTTAGAATTTTTTCGCTATATAGTCAAGGACCGATTCAAACACCGAACGACCATCTCCGATATTATTTCCCAGTCCAGTCTGTGTCCAGTTCGGGTGCTGATGTATATAAAATGTTCGCTCAGGGTGTGGCATCATTCCGAACACTGTTCCCTGAGGGTTGCAGATCCCGGCGATGTTCATCGGTGACCCATTTGGGTTCCATGGATACCCAGCATAGTTCCCCTCAGGATCAACATAGCGGAATACGATCTGATCGTTTTTCTCTAATGTTTTCATATATTGCTCTTGTTTTTCTAAGGGAAACAGGAGTTTTCCTTCTGCATGTGCACTGGGGATTAACCTAACTTCATTTCTCGGGATTTTTGAGGTAAATACACATGTTCCTCTGTTCTCATGCTTTAGCAAGGTCGGTCGGCATTCAAATCGATTCGAGTCGTTTAAATACAGACATGCGTCAGGAACCGGACGAATAATATCATCAAAACCAGGTAGGAGTCCTAGTTCAGTCAATACCTGAAAACCGTTACAGACACCCAGGATCGGATGCTCTTGTTTCACAAACTCCCTTAGTTGTTCTTGCAGCTGGCTTTTGATTCTCGCCGCAAAAATAGCTCCTGCTCTGATGTAGTCACCAGCGGAGAACCCCCCCGGGATCATAAGACAATGATAGTCAAGAGTGTTTCGTTTTTCATCAGCATTGCAGTCAATGTTAAGGAGCTGTTTCAGATGAACAAATTCTGGATTCACGCCTAATCGTTTGAATGCGTCGTAGGACTCCTGTTCGCAGTTTGTTCCCTCGATACGCAACACAGCAACGTTGATGTCTTTTATTTTCATAGTTCCATCCTAGATTCGATTCGTAAATGCATCTCCGATATTTCTAGTTTTATCGAAGGTAAAATTAATGACATCGAACATCATCCAGGCCAATAAGGTGAACAAGATGAAGCGCGTTCATTACACTGAGGTAGATTTAGAGCATCCACAAGAGCCAGGGGTAAAAAACATCAAGGTCCGATGGCTCATTTCAAAAAAAGACGGGGCGCAGAACTTCGCGATGCGCCTGTTCGAAATCAAACCAGGCGGATATTCTCCACTGCACCAACACGAGTGGGAACATGAGGTATTCATCTTGGAGGGAGGCGGGTTTGTCAAAGATCAAACCACTGAACAACCATTACAACCAGGTGATGTCTTGTTTATCAAACCGATGGAATGGCATCAAATCATCAACCGAGGAAGCACGACACTAAAGTTCCTGTGCTTGATTCCGTATCAAAAATAAAGGAAAAATAAAAAAAGAAAATGAGAGACTATCAGTAAAAAGAAATCATGGTGATTGATGTGTTTGAATTAGCATATATTTTTTTAACAACATTTATCGTTTCACTTATTTCGTTCGTTGGCGTTGTAACCATAGCGTTAAAAGATAAGATACTGAATAAAATCTTACTTATTCTCATTGGTTTATCTGTAGGAGTGCTCATGGGAGATGCTTTTCTGTACTTATTGCCAAAAGCTATCGAAAAAAGCAGTGGACTTTATGTTTATCTTTTTGTCCTCGTTGGTTTTATTCTGTTTTTTCTTATAGAAAAAGTTCTGCATTGGCGACATTATCATAAGGGAGAGTGCGATATTCATACATTTCAGGATATGAATCTCGTTGGAGATTCTATCCATAATTTTATTGATGGACTTATCATGGCTGCAAGCTTTGTTGTTGCGTTAACCGTTGTTCTCGGGGTAATTGTTGGTTACTTCGTTTCCAATCTCATTGATAACATCGTTCTCTTCATCCTGCCTTTCGCAGCAGGAGGATTCATTTACATTGCAGCGACCGATCTCGTTCCAGAGATCAGAAAAAAACTTGATATGAAAAATACATGGTGACTCTTTTCATTTTCATCTGTGGAATATTCATCATGTGGATCACCAAAGTTATTTTTGGTGGATAATTTAGTAACATGAGAAAAGAGGATGCATTGTGTGCTTAGCAATCCCCGGGAAAATTGTAGAAATCGAAAAAAAAAAACAGAGTGCGACAGTTGATTACGGGGGCGGTACGAAGCGGAAAGCGAACATCTCGCTTGTCGAGGTAAAGATAGGTGATTACATACTGGTTCATGCAGGGTTCGCTATCCAGGTTCTCGATGAAAAAGAAGCACAAGAAACCCTCGCGTTGTTTAGAGAAATGTTGTCTCTGCAGGAGGATGTATAGTGTTTTCGTTACGCGATAAACATCTGGCTGATGACATTGTTTCTCAGATTAAAAAAGCAGAGGTGAAACTCAAGTTCATGCATGTGTGTGGGACACATCAAGATACGCTCGTAAAACATGGATTAGATGTATTATTACAAAAATGTGGCATTGAGATCGGACAAGGTCCGGGGTGTCCTGTATGTGTGACAACCCCAAAAGAGATCGAGGAAATATTGATACTCGCGAAAGAAGGAAAAACGATAGCCACTTTTGGTGACATGATCCGGGTGCCCGGTGTCACATCGTCGCTTCAGCAGATGAAGACCGAAGGCTGCGATGTTCGGACGGTGTACAGTATTGAAGATTCACTGTTGCTTGCAGAGAAACATAAGGAGACAGAGGTCGTTTTTATGGCAGTAGGTTTTGAGACGACCGCTCCGACAACTGCCTCAGTGCTCTTGAGAAATCCGCCACTGAATTTTTCTGTTCTCTGCTGTCATCGTTTAATTCCACCTGCATTACAGACGATTCTTGATATGGGCGAAATAAAAATTGATGGGTTCATCGAACCTGGTCATGTCTCAACGATCATTGGCGTAAGACCGTATGAGTTTATCTCCAATAACTATCATATTCCCCAAGTTATCACTGGTTTTGAGCCGATTGATCTTCTAATGGGAGCCTGGATGCTGGTACGGCAGATACAACAGGAAAAAGCCGAGGTTGAAAACGAGTACACTCGTGCGGTGAAAACACAGGGAAATAAAAAAGCACAACAGATAATGAAACGGGTTTTTGAGCCGGTGGATATTAAATGGAGAGGGTTTCCAACGATTCCTCGATCTGGTCTGATGCTTCGGAAGAAGTATGCGTATTTTGATGCGCGGAAGAAGTACGAAGACGAGCTTGAAGAACTTGCTGAAAAAGAGTTTGCTGAGCCGGTGGGTTGTCTCTGCGGTGACGTTCTCAGAGGGTTGATCTCATCAAAAGAGTGCCCTTTATTTGGTCGTCAGTGTACTGCGGATAATCCTGTTGGTCCATGTATGGTCAGCAGTGAGGGGAACTGTAACATTCAATATCGGTACTCGAAGAAATAGACAGCAAGCACGTGTTATCGTATTTTTTTACGAAGTTTGAACAGAATCAGAGTTACAACAAGAGCGATAAGAAATGCACCGATGGTTCCTATTAAGATGCCAGCGAGTGGATAGAAGAAATAAATTCCTACTGCGTAGCTGACGACACTAGGACTGCCGTAAATCATACCTTTTGCCATCGCACCGGCAAACTTGGGTCCGTGTTCTCTTATGGAGATCAGCATGGTTGATAAGAAAATAGCAGGAAACACCGAGAATATTCCGCTGAGTATGACTCCAACGTTGGAGAATGTGACGGCGATGGCAATCACAGTCCCTGCGATGATGCTTCGGCCGAGTAATTTCAGTGGTGTGTAGTGGACATCTATGATGTTCTGTGAGGTTATTTTTTTCATTTTATCAAGCATAAAAAAGGTAACAGTAAAAAATAAAGCGAACAATGCAAGAGATACTACTATAGAGGTCAAGTTTGAGTAAAAGAGTAGTATGGTGAGTGCTGTCCATACCATGAGTGATGCTGCAAGAGCAACGAGTATTTTTCTTGATGAAAGGAGTGCGAAGGTTACGAGGAATACGAGGTTGATTCCCATTTCAGCGGGAACAACTGCAACGGATTCTGAGACGAACTGTACTCCTTTGTCCAAGGAGATGAAGAGGAATGCGATGATGATAGTTGAGGGGAGTGTACCGATGATTCCTCCTGTTTTCGTACCGTATCTCTCTGCGATGATGGTGATGAGTACGACCACAAGTGCGGACAATGCGAAGGGGATGATGGTGTGGTAAAGAATTGAATACTCCATGGGTCACCGGGATATGTTGTTCATATTAAACGTTTCTTTTTTACTCGTTTGGAAAACTTTATATACCTATTTTGTAATACATACTAAATTGTAATAATTTCAAATTAGAATTTATTACAGCATTGATCAGCATGTATGAAAAATGCGTAAAGATCCTTAAAGATCATTCAATAAAAATTACGTCACAACGACTTGAGATTCTGAAATATCTTAATGAACACCATACCCACCCCGACGTCGAAGAGATATATTCAGAACTCAAAAAAAAACACCCCTCTCTCTCCCGTACAACGGTCTATAACTCCTTGGAAATACTGAAGAAAAACAAGATTGTCCAGTCTCTTACCATTTCCGGCTCGGAACTCCGATATGATATCGAAGAAGGTTTACACCATCATTTTCTATGTAAAAAATGCGGTACCATTCTTGATATTTCCATCACCTGCCCCAACATGGGCCGCATCTTACTTGGAGGTCATCGCGTCGAAGAAGTACACGGTTATTTCAAAGGGATTTGTAAGAATTGTCAAACGAATGAAAAAGGAAGGCGGATCAATGGATAAAACGGCGTTTCATAAGATATCCTATGGTGTGTATGTAATCTGCTCTAAAGACGCGAAGAAACGAAACGGACAAATCGCCAACACATTATTTCAAGTCACCTCAGAACCACCAACAATCGCAGTCAGCATAAACAAACAGAACCTTACCCATGAATACATCGATGCAAGCAAGGTATTCACCGTCTCCATTCTTGATAAAAACACTCCCCTTTCATTTATTGGAACATTTGGATTTAAATCTGGTCGAGATGTCGATAAATTCAAAAAAGTAAGCTCCAAACTTGGAACAACAAAAGCTCCGATTGTTCTTGACTATGCACTTGCATATCTCGAGGCACAAGTCATTGATAAAATTGATGTCGAGACTCATACGATTTTTATTGGCAAAATAAAGGATGCAGCAGTACTTTCAAAAGAACCAGCCATGACTTATGAGTATTACCATGAAGTAAAAGGTTGGTATTCACCGAAAAACGCACCTACCTACGATAGTGATGTTGATAAGAAAACAGAGGGAAAAAAGGAGGATATAAAAATGGATAAGTATGTATGCACTGTCTGTGGATATGTATACGACCCTACAAAAGGTGACCCTGATAGCGGGATAACTGCAGGAACAGCATTTGAAGATATCCCTGATGATTGGGTCTGTCCTATCTGTGGAGCCGGAAAAGATGCGTTTGAGAAACAATAAAAAGAAAGAACGCTGATAAAGTATATAAAGAAATGAAAATTATAACATGAAACGGGAGTAAAAAGGGTATGTGTAAAGATTGTGGCTGTAATGTTTTTAAAATGGCCATCCAATATCACGGTGACTATAAAAAAAAGATTACAGCTGCGATTCTTGTATAACATTTGTAAAAGACCTAAAAGCAGAGCCCAACTATTCCCGGGTATCTATGAAACGTATCGAATAAAACAGAAGTATGGAATAGGAGGTAAAAAAGATGTTAAGTAAAAAATTGGAAAACGCAATCAATAAGCAAATCAACGCAGAACTCTGGTCCGCGTATTTGTATCTCTCCATGTCTGCCTATTTTGAATCCATCAACCTTGGTGGATTCGCAAACTGGATGCGCGTCCAAGCACAGGAAGAACTCGGTCATGCGATGAGGTTCTACAACCATGTTGTTGAACGCAGAGGTCGAATGACCGTCAGTGCGATTACCGCACCACCTATAAACTGGAAATCACCGTTGAACACGTTCGAAGAAGCATTCAAATACGAGCAAAAAGTCACCGGAATGATTGATAATCTGGTAAACATGGCGGCAGCAGAAAAAGACTATGCGACCGCGAATATGCTCCAATGGTTCATTGACGAGCAGGTAGAAGAAGAATTATCGACTGATACCATCGCTCAGAAACTAAAAATGATCGGAACCAACACCGGCGGCCTGTATATGTTGGACCGGGAGCTTGCCCAGCGAAAAGTAAAATAAGCAACGATAACAAAAAAGGATTGAAGGTGAGAGAAGTGGATTTGAAAAAATATTCACTCGAAGACCTACTACTCGCAGCTATGAAAAGCGAAATTGAAAGCCATTTGGTATACACAACGATAGCAGAACAAGTGAAGAACGGATTGCTAAAGGACAAACTGAAATTCCTTGCAAAAGAAGAAGAAAAACACCGGATCTTCGTCGAACAGGTGTACAAAGCAAAGTTCCCAAAGAAAAAACTCACAATCCCAAAAACGACACCCGTGCCACTTCCTCAACTTATCATTCCTGACGAAGACACTCCCCTAGGGACGATTCTGAAAAATGCCATGTATGCAGAGCAAGCAGCCCATGAATTTTACCAATCACTCTCAAAACAATTCACAAAGAATGATGCGATGATACGTAACACCCTTTCTTATTTTGCAGATATGGAACTGCAACACTATAAAATCCTTGAAATTGAAAAAGAAAGCATGGATCGATTTGAAGAGGCTGACGTGTATTGGCCAATGGTTCATGCGGGACCCTAGAGTTGAAATAAAAGGAGACTTATCAATAGAGATAAAGTGGAGATGAAGATGATGAAAAATTTAAAAGGAACACAGACCGAAAAAAATCTTCTTGCAGCGTTTGCAGGAGAATCACAGGCGAGAAACAGATACACCTATTTTGCGTCAGAAGCAAAAAAAGCAGGCTATGAACAAATCGCAGCGATTTTCCTTGAGACTGCGGAAAATGAAAAAGAACACGCGAAGGTATATTTCAAGCATCTGCAAGGTGGTATGGTCGAGATTACCGCCATGTACCCTGCGGGCGTTATTGGAACAACAGAAGAAAATCTCAAAGAAGCAGCCGATGGAGAAAAAGCAGAATGGGGCACGATTTACCCAGAGTTTGCAAAGATTGCTGAAAAAGAAGGATTTCCTCAGATTGCAAACAGTTTCAAATATATCGCAAAAGTCGAAGCACATCATGAAAAAAGATACCGGGCGCTTCTTGCAAACCTAGAAAACAAACAGGTGTTTAAAAAAGAAAAAGTCGTCAAGTGGAAATGCAGAAACTGTGGGTACGTCCATGAAGGAAAAGACGCACCAAACATATGCCCTGCCTGTCAGCACCCACAAGCATACTACGAGATGATGACCGAAGATTACTAACTCACAATAATCCGTATAAGATGAGAGCATGGGAAACGAGACCGATATCATAGCTGATGCAGAATTGGATTGCGTAGGCCTCTACTGTCCGATGCCCATAGCGATGACCAAAGAAGAAATCGACAAAATCGAAATCGGTCAAGTTCTCAAGGTAGAGGCTGATGACCCTGCTGCAGAAGAAGACATCAAACACTGGGCGAAACGAACAGGACATGAGATTATAAAATTTAAGAAAGAAGGTTCCATGTTAACCTTCTATATTAAACGAATGAAATGAGGTGTTTATATGAAAGATGAAAACTCAATTCTGTACGTGCAGACCACAGATCAGCCGGAGAAACAGTATTCTCCGCTTGTGCTCGCACAGACCGCGAAGATGATGGATCTCACCCCCCGCGTTTACTATCTAGGCACTGGGTTGAGAATCCTGATGCCTGGTGTCGCGGAGAACATCAAACTGGGAACATTTCCCAGTGTAGCAGAGATGATTAAAAAAACCCTGGATATGGGTATTGAGATATATGTATGCGAAGCGTCCAAGCAGATGCTTGGGTTAGAAAAAGTCAAGCTGATACCAAGAGTAAAGATCGTTGGCGCAGCAACATTAAACGATCTTGCACTTGATGCTGGAACAACCATGTGGTTCTAATGGGGGTAACAAATGTCACGAATCTATCTTGATCACGCATCATCAATGCCGGTTGACTTACGGGTTTTTGAGTTCGCGAAACCATACCTCATGGCATCCCATGGGAATCCGTCATCGCTTCACTCTGTCGGTTTAGAAGTGAAGCAAGCCGTGGAAGAATCAAGAAGAAAAATTGCAGAGTTCATCCACGCAGAAAACGAAAACACGATAATTTTCACCGGGAGTGCAACCGAGGCGAACAATCTAGCAGTAAAAGGCACTGCATTACGCAACATCACCCAAGGAAAAGCAGTCATTGCCTCCGCGATAGAGCATATGTCAGTACTCAATCCAATGAAAGAGTTGCAGAAAAACGGTTTTTCATTTACTTCTCTCCCTGTTGATTCGACAGGGATTGTAGACCTCAAAAAACTCGAAAATATTCTTAATAAAAACACGGTGGTGACCTCAATTATGTATGCGAACAATGAGATTGGAACCATCGAACCGATTCAAGAAATTAGTAAAATTGTGAAGGACAAAGGATTGTATCTCCATGTTGATGCAGTTGCTGCAGCCGGACGTATACCTATTGATGTGCAGAAGCATGGCATTGATCTTCTGACGCTTTCTTCAAATGATTTGTATGGTCCTCAGGGAGCTGGGGCGCTATATGTAAAACCTGGTGTTAAAATCCAATCTGTTCTCCTTGGGGGTGGACAGGAACGAGGTCTTCGTTCAGGCACCGAGAACGTGTTTGCTATTGTTGGTATGGGTGAGGCCGCACAAATAGCGCAACAGGAAATGAAACAAGAAAGCAACCGACTTATTCCTATCAGAGATAGGCTTATCAAAGAAATTTTAAAAATCGATCAGTCTTACTTGACAGGGCAC
>Ga0209777_10006998_pt1 | contig 12597 bp, 14 predicted proteins | sample FrelakmetHBP12HB_FD_187147 | JGI IMG/M metagenome (GOLD analysis project Ga0209777, IMG submission 187147) | Freshwater lake sediment microbial communities from the University of Notre Dame, USA, for methane emissions studies -HBP12 HB (SPAdes)... | ecosystem: Environmental > Aquatic >...
AGCACATCCACAACTAGTGGTGCGGAAGGGATGGAGACAAATGGAAGAGAAACCCAAAGTATACGTAGCATACTGCACAAAATGTCACGAGTACATCCTTATTGCGCCCCAGGAGCGCATAGCGAAGATTGCTGCCGAAGAGCACATGGAGCAGACGCATCATACAGTTATCGTCGGCTATGAGATACACGAGGAGCGGGGGCCACGATAACTTCAACAGGCAATACGACTATGGTGGAACACAGTTTAGCTTAGTGGTCGGGGTGGGGCGGATTTGAACCGCCGACCTCATGGTCCCAAAGCAGGGTCTAGAAAAGGCGGAGGCCGCTTGCCTCCTTTCGAACAAGGATTATACTTCTCCTCCGCATATAATGCAATTGTCACTACTACGTCCTTCGTAAGTGACATTCTAGAGTCTAATTCGTAGGTTATAGATTAAACTCACTCAACAATGAAGCGGTTTTGGAGCATTAGAGGGTCCAGAAAGACTCGCTTTTGTAGTGCATTGACCTGAGTTGGCCCTATGATGCTAACTGGGGGCAGGGGTTTTTCCCCATTCCAAAGAAGGATGAAAACCCGCTGTAACTCATCCTCAGACTTTACCTCATTTTGGCCCTGTCGTCGGAGTCGGCGGCATCGGTGGCTTCCTTCTTCTCAAGAACCAGTACACCACCAGCCCTATCACTATCACCGCAATGATCGGGCCAATAATCACCCATATGTTTGTCTTCTCATTGGTGGTTGCTGAAGGCGCCACATTCTCGCGGTAGTGCAGAATGGTGCCGGCATCGCCCACCGAGAAGACATCTGAAGAGGAGGTGCCCCAGACACCAATAAGTAGGCTCGAGGTGCCGCTGCTCATGTTCACCCAGGTCCTGCCGTTGTAGTGCAAGATGGTGCCGGCATCGCCCACCGCGAAGACGTCCGAAGAGGAGGCGCCCCAGATACCAGCAATCAGGTTCGAGGTGCCGCTGCTCATGTTGCCCCAGGTGCTGCCGTTGTAGTGCAGGATCGTGCCGGCATCGCCCACCGCGAAGACATCCGAAGAAGAGCTGCCCCAGACAACAATAAGCAGGCTCGAGGTGCCGCTGCTCATGTTGCCCCAGGTGCTGCCGTTGTAGTGCAGGATCGTGCCGGCATCGCCCACCGCGAAGACATCCGAAGAGGAGCTGCCCCAGACACCATAAAGAGCGTTCGAGGTGCCGCTGCTCATGTTGCCCCAGGTGCTGCCGTTGTAGTGCAGGATGGTGCCAGCATTGCCCACAGCGAAGACCTCCGAAGAGGAGCTGCCCCAGACACCATAAAGCCAGTTCGAAGTGCCACTGCTCATGTTGCCCCAGGTGCTGCCGTTGTAGTGCAGGATGGTGCCAGAAAGGCCCACGGCGAAGACATCCGAAGAGGAGCTGCCCCAGACACCAGTAAGCGCGTTCGAGGTGCCACTGCTCATGTTGCCCCAGGTGCTGCCGTTGTAGTGCAGGATGGTGCCAGAAAGGCCCATGGTGAAGACGTCCGAAGGAGAGCTGCCCCAGACACCATAAAGCAGGTTCGAAGGGCCGCTGCTCATAGCCATCCAGGTGCTGCCGTTGTAGTGCAGGATGGTGCCAGCATCGCCCACGGCGAAGACATCCGAAGAGGAGCTGCCCCAGACACCAGTAAGCGCGTTCGAGGTGCCGCTGCTCATGTTGCCCCAGGTACTGCCGTTGTAGTGCAGGATGGTTCCAGCATTGCCCACAGCGAAGACCTCCGAAGAGGAGCTGCCCCAGACACCAATAAGCAGGCTCGAGGTGCCGCTGCTCATGTTGCCCCAGGTGCTGCCGTTGTAGTGCAGGATGGTTCCAGCATCGCCCACGGAGAAGACATCCGGAGATGAGTTGCCCCAGACACCAATAAGCAGGCTCGAGGTGCCGCTGCTCATGTTGCCCCAGGTGCTGCCGTTGTAGTGCAGGATGGTTCCAGCATCGCCCACGGAGAAGACGTCCGAAGAGGAGCTGCCCCAGACACCAGTAAGCGCGTTCGAGGTGCCACTGCTCATGGCCCTCCATGTGCTGCCGTTGTAGTGCAGGATGGTTCCAGCATCGCCCACGGCGAAGACATCCGAAGAGGAGCTGCCCCAGACACCATAAAGCAGGTTCGAGGTGCCGCTGCTCATCTTGCGCCAGGTGGTGCCGTTGTAGTGCAGGATGGTGCCAGAAAGGCCCACGGCGAAGACATCCGAAGAGGAGCTGCCCCAGACACCGTAAAGCAAGTTCGAGGTGCCGCTGCTCATGCCGCTCCAGTTGCTGCCGTTGTAGTGTAAGATGGTGCCGGCATCGCCCACGGCGAAGACGTCCGAAGAGGAGCTGCCCCAGACACCAATAAGGGCGTTACCCTGTGGGAGAGGATTCTGCCAGCCCCAGCCGTCAGCGCTGACAACAGTGGCAGCGGATGCGGGTAATGTCAAAAGGAATGACAAACTCATGACCGCCGCTAGTATAAATATGATGGCAAGCCTCTTCTTCCAGCAGTACATCCTTGCCCTCCTTAGATCACAAGTAGTCAAGCCGCGAGGAACCTGAAGGGAACAGTGTCGGGGAGGAATTATGCCACAGGGTGGAACGGCTGTCAATGGGAGGTCACTAATCTATCTGAGCGAGATCAGTCGCTTTCTGTGTCTCGACATGCATGGTCCCAAAGCAAGGTCTAGAAAAGGCGGAGGCCGCTTGCCTCCTTTCGAACAAGGATTATACTTCACCACTGCATAGAATTCAATTGTCACCGTTACATCAAACATCGGGATGTTTGATTTGTTTGTACTATAACGACTCTTCACGAGGTCGTGTCACCGCTGGTATGCTTCAGGGCATTGTTGTTCTAATTCTTGTGACATTCTACTTGGGCTGGTATACTATCTCCTAGGCCTATCTGTCCAGTCTCATAGAGGTGCAGTCAGTTCGGGTTAAGGTAGGTCTGGCTGATATTACGGCATCACCGTAAAAGTGAGGCTAATGATTGGTGGCGAAGGTATATGATAAAGGGTCTTCTTAGACACCCCCGAAGTACAATAAGTTTCTACCTCAATAAATATCGCTTATTGAATTTTATGATAGTAGGTGGCATAGGATACATCATAAATATGGCTCTCTATTATCCACTTACATTAGTATTCAGCAAAGAAGTCACCTTCCTCGGCAGTCACTTTTATTTACCGCCATTCTTGGTATCAACTTATATCGCAGCCACATGCCAGTATTTTATGAACAAGGCGTGGACATTTGGTGATATGCAGAAATACAGCCAGAGCTATCTTAGGTATCTTTCCGCAGTTGCAGTAACCGTCATCGGCGATATAGCACTACTTGCTGTCATTGTTGATTTTGGGCATTTGCAGCCTGAATTGGCTGCTGCATTAGCCATATTAGTAATGTTTCTGTTTCGCTATTCTATTGTAAAAAGGTGGGTGTGGCGAGATTCTCGAGATAACACAGAGAAGGAAGCAGGCAAAGAGCGGGATATTACAAGCAAGGAGCGGCCATAATAGAACCATCAGGGGGCAGAGCAGTGGCCTGTAAGTGCCCGTTAATTATTAAGGCCAAAGTGTCTCATTTTTGCTGAGCACGTACAAGTGCCAAAGAAATGAGGTGACAAATTATGGATGTCAAGGCATTAATTCGGAAAAGCTTCTTAATACTGTTTGTGAGCCCCTATATTGTTGCAAAAAGGTGGGTATGGCCAGACTCTCGAGATAACACGAAGAAGGAAGCAGGCAAAGAGCAGGACATTATAGGCAAGAAGCCACCATCATAAAACGGCCAGAGAGCAGGGAAGGGGCTGTCAGTAGGTCAAAAAACCACAGTGCGCCACAGGTCACGAACATAGGCATGTTTGATTTGTTTGTACTATGACCATGCTACCGGCAAGGAGTCATTAACTATTCTGCCGCAAAAGCAGCTACAAAGTACAAAGGCTTAGCGCCCCAACTTGGTCATCCCGTGCTTTACCTCAATAGTGCAGGATAGTGCCATCACTCCCCACGGCAAAGACGTCGGAAGAGGAACTGCCCCAGACACCATTAAACGACTCTTCGGTTCCGCTATTCATGGCGCTCCAGGCGCTGCCGTCATAGTGCAGGATAGCGCCACTACTCCCCACGGCGAAGACATCGGAGGAGGAACTGCCCCAGATACTATAAAGGACTGAGTGGGTGCTGCTGCTCATGCCGCTCCAGCCAGAGACTGCTGGGGCCTTCGTAGCCGTGGAAGTCAACTTGGGTGTAGGCGTTGGTGTAGATGTAGATGTAGATGTAATTGTAGGTGCATGTGTTGGCGTTGGCGTCGCTGTCACAGAGACCGTCTTACTGCACGAGCTCGCTGATATCAGCAAAGTCAGCAATAAGGCTACGACAAGTGCACTCCACAGGATTTTTCTCATCTTGTCCTCCCAGTATTTATATTAGCCAAAGCTCGCGGTATTCTACCACAACTGCTCTGTATGTAGTCAACGAAAGTGGGACGGTTTGGCCTTTGAAATTAATGGACACCTGACCCTCCGCCTTTTTCGATTCAATCACTGTAGGTTGTACGGGAGACTAGTTCAAATGGGGCTGAAAGAATAGATAAACCAACCTTCATGGGTCGGGGTGGGCGGATTTGAACCGCCGATCTCATGGTCCCAAAGCAAGGTCTAGAAAAGGCGGAGGCCGCTTGCCTCCTTTCTAACGATTATTATACCAGTATCTACATTTGCAAATTTGGTTTTATGTATTTCTTAACTATATTCATAAGACTATCACAGTTTTGGCTTGCTGATTTAAAGTTGGCCTGTAGAGCCGCACCAAATAAGACATTGAGATTTGCCCTTGACGCTTGCGTTGCCCCTTTGAAATCGTAGTCATGCACTTCAATTTGAAAATAGATTATTCTTTTCTTTATTGGGGTTATATCTAATTTGTTTTGAGTTACAAATTGCTTAGCCTCCATACAATACGCAGACGAGAAAAACCAAAGACTTTCATACTCTCTTGTTTGACTTTCAGTAAAGTAGTCAGTGACGAATATATCCTCGATTTCATCGGGGCATATCTCTAGGAACATGCCATAGAGATACTCAACCCTTCGTATTAACGCATCGCTTACTATTCCACATTTGTTTAGATACGGCATAAACTCTTTGAATTCCTTCATCCTATTTCCTCCCTTGCCTTATTCCCACAATCATGCCTTCTACGTAGTGCAGAATATGACCAAGATAGTTAGTTGCAAACTCATCACTACCATATCTCCATTGCCACATCTGCTCAGATATACTAGGCCGCTTCGACCTCGTCTGTTCATAGTACTTCCACAGTAGCTTTCGAATAACCTCCTGAAGTTGTGTCGTTACTTGGATTTCAATGAATGTGCTCAACTTCTCTGTATCCCAATCTATTCTAGGTATTTCAAATTCCTCCTTCATATACATATGTGCAGCATAGTATCCTTCTTCTTTTGCCTGATATCTGTATTTAAAATCCTTTCTTGATGCATCGCATTCTGAACATAACTCTTCTACCTTCTTTACAAGAATTTCGACTCCGTCCAAATACTTAACGACAAAACATGTTCGAATGATGTCATCTATTCTTGAAAACCAATTGTTAGGCAATAACCAATCACCAGCTGGGGCTTTAGGCCAATTGGTATTCTCTACGCAATTATTTCTGTAAGTCTTATCCCAAAATGATTCAAATGATTTTTGGAGAACTACAGGCAACTTCACTTCCTGAAATAGTTGGTAGTTGGTACTGAGGTAGTACTCATCGTTGTATTGTTGAAGATTGTCCCCCAACCTCCTCCAAAAGTCAGATTTCTCGAACTGCTGCTTCATCTTGTCAGTGACAGAGTTATAGTGATTTATCATCCTGTCTGAGACTTCAACCCCGTGATGTTTATTCATCCATTCCCCATATTCGTGAATATTCTTTGGTATCTCTTCCATTGCAGCACCTTTCTGGAAAGTTCCAGTGCCCCGCTCATGGCTATCTATGGCCTACTCCTTGAGCTTCCGGTCGTCCGCTCAAGCTCTAGCAGGCAGCTTTCTTGTCCCTGAACCTCCAACCTTCGGACTCTTAGTAGGATTATTTCCCCAACCCCTCCCCACACCTTCCGTGCTCTTTCTCCCCGCTTTTGTCTTTGGCATCTTTCGCATCTTTACCCCCCCCCTCCCTGGCGTATCGCTCACACTCTGTTTTCCTGTCCCTTGTATACGATACCCAAACAACAAAGTCAAGCCCACAATTGGCGTTTCCGACCCCCTGTTAGTAAGGTTGGGGGTCGGAAGTGGGCGTCCAGCCAAGCTGGACGCCCACCCACCCACCTTTCCCCCTTTATCCCTCACCACCCACCCCCGACTCGGCAAACAAACGCTTTTCAACCCCTTGGCAGCCCAAGATTATACGAGCATGCGGAATCCAGTAAAGGTCAAGTGCTACGCATACTCACTACGTTCGTAACCTTGACTGTCTTCCCGGCATGCTCCGAAATTTGTTCCTGCGCGAAGGGGTTGATTTCTTTATCTCAGGAGAAGCTTTACGAAGTTCGATATGCGGCTGTTTAAACGGCCTTGTGTCGTTTTTATACCATCGTCTTCAATTGTCCATACCGCTATACTTAGCTTTTCTTCTTTTCACATCCATGTCGAACTCGGGTTCTCTTAACATGTCCTCCGTCATGCTCATGACCCATTCTTTCGGCATCTCTGTCGCCTCACTTCCTAATAATTCCGTCGACGTCGCCACCATCGAAACAAGATAGCCACGATACTGACTTCTTAAATTTTCAAAAGTCGAACGCATCTGGCGCATTCTTGTAATACCAGTTACCTCACCAAATTTCGTTCCAGCCCTCTGGACAGCTTGCCACAACTCCTGCAAGTCCCAACGGTCCCTGTGTGAATCATCACCAGCCACTCTCAGGGTCAGCCACTCTTCAGAAAGATATCTCCACAGTCCAGGCGCTTGGACAATGAGATCACTGGGAGAATCAGTCTCCATTCGCCGCAAGAAAGGACGGCGGCATTGGAATTCCACGCGGGTCACAGGTTCGCCTTTTTGCCAACCTTCTTTTGCCCACAACTCTTCAAACCACATCTTTCTGCTTTTGTTCGATTCAGCAACCTTGTCATACATCCGGCACATCAAATTCGAGCTACCAACCCTATAGCCACTCGGTTGAAGTCCAGTATAGAACCTGCCAACGTTAAATTGACCATGGCCGAAAAGGGCTTTCCCCTTTGCCCTGGTAACTATTTCCCTAAAGTCCGAAGAAAGCACCGGCATTAGTGCCTTGATATCAGCAGTTAGATCAGCTCGTGATACTTTCACCATCCTGATATCCGCCAATTGCGATATGCACTCTTCAATGTTCCCGATTGCCCTCTCCCAACCGTCACGCCACAGGTAGCCAGAATGTAGAGTTACCAGAATTTCCGGAAAATGAATACCGCTATTGGCATTCTCGTTTATCTTCAAGGTTACATCATCATTTCTCAATATATACCCATACCTTTGAGCGCCAGCTCTGTTTACCAGAAACTCATGCCCACCCAGCTCGATAACAGCTAACTTGTTATCAAAATCGCTTCTACGCGAAGACTCTTTCGCTGCGGCCAAATCGTTCCATTGCCTTTCCCCCAGAAAATACTTGCCCACACAAAACCCTAGCTCCAGGGTATCAACACCCGCGAGAAGACATTGAGACTCCATTTCATAATTTGCCCGCCACTAAACCTCGTAGTATCATATTGCTGGGGGAAATGAGACGAAATACAAGGCGGGTCCGCAACCTCCTTTTATTCTTCATTGCCTCACTTCCCCCTACCTCTACTCCAACCCGGTCTTTCTCGGTCTTCCTCCCTTCTTACCCCATTGCGAAGCCATCCCAGGGTAACGTTTTCGCAATTCGGTTTGACCTTTCGCCCCTATCTGAACGAAGAATTGACGGCCTTTATCTCTAAGCGTAGTCAGTCCGCCTATCCTTCCGGCTTCAACCACTGTCAATGATTTCTTTCCGCCATTTCTCATAAAAAAATCCCCAGACATGAAATTGTCTGGGGATAATTATCCGAGACTATTTTAATTTAGTCTAAGACTCAGAACTCTTGCGGGATTCCGTGACTACTGGAGTTCGCCACGTGTTTTCCCCCTTAATTCCAGTTATTTCCTTCAAATAGTCTTCCAGCTCGTTCAATTTGCTCAATAGTTCCCTTCCCACCTTTACATATTTGTGCACCAACGGATAGGAACCGCTTGGGTTATCTTCGCTATATATCTTGAAGCAGAGAAATTTTGCGATAGCTTTTCTGCCTACACCATCTCTATCTAAAGCCGCGACCATCAGTGCCCTTTCGTCATTTATGGACTGTGGTGCTCCTCTTTTAACATCCCTCTTTTGTATTCCCAATATGTCGCGCAATGACCTTATAACATTGTATGACTTATGGAACGTCTCATATGCTATGTCGGTAACATCCAAGTAAATATGTCCGCGTTCGACCATGTTTAATGGTAAAACTGTGGCACCATTTTCGTCCAAGCCCCCACACTTTTGTTTCCACTCCTCACTGTTCTGCCCTTCTTCGGCTACTATTATTTTTATATCGACATCAACTTTGTCTTCCAATCTTCGTTCATTATGATTCTCATCGTTGAGACCCTTTCCTTTAGGTTCAACAATTCCTGCTCTAACTGCCTCTTCCTCAAAAAGTATCGTGAACCCTCCATCGTCGAACTCCTCTACAACTAATGGTTTGGCCTCTGCTTCCACCCATTCCTGCACAAGCAATTTTTCGGCGGAATCTGATAACTCCCACACCTGCGATATCTTTCGAACACCCTTACGTCTTATTCCCTTCCCCTTGTCTCCAGAATATTCATTCATGTCCTTCCCACATCCCATGAACGAATATTCACTTATCAACTTCAAAGCATGATACATGCCAGGTATCTTCTCAACTTTATGCAGACGCTCTAGCCTTTTAGTATCACCCATACTTCCCTCCTCTTCGCCTTACCTCAATCCCATCACATCCGCAGGACTTGCTTTCTCGTGTGCTTTTAATGCGTCTTCCATTCCCATAGTCGCCGTATATCGCTTAACCATCTCCAGGGAATTATGCCCAAGTAAGTATTGTAGATTAAACGGGTTACGGTCTGCCCTGAGAAAATTCAAGGCGAAAGTGTGACGGAATCTGTGCACTGAACCTTTCTCAGTGATACCAGCTCGCCTTTTAAGACTCTGTATTGTTGACTGAATCCCCGAGCTTTGCATCGGCCTCTTCTCTTCAGATAACCACACCTCTTCATGTTCACTTTCACCGCGATACATTAGATATCGCCAAAGCGCTTTCTGAGCAGCTTTCCCAATCCTGACTATCCTTTCTTTCCCACCCTTCCCAAGCACTTTGATCCATCCTTTTTCAGTATCGATATCTTGGATTTTAATATTAGTCAATTCTGATAATCTAAGCCCACTATCAAGCAGCATAAGCACAATAGCTCTGTTTCGACTACCTAGAAACTTGGTGCCATGTTCGTAGTCGAAATCACATAACTGAATGATTCTCTTTATCGCTTCGAGAGAATAGGGCTGAATTACCCTTGGCTTTGTCTTCTGGACTTTTACCTTAGCTAGTGGGGTTTCTGTTACAAAGCCTTCCTTGACCATCCAATTGAAAAAGGCACGTAGAGCCCCATAGTAATGATGAACGGTTCTTGAGGATGACTTCCGTGTAAGATGACTCCGCCCCGTTACCCTGCTTCTCCCACCGATTCGTCTCGGTTCCAACATAACCCAGGAATTCTCTGATCTGCCATTCGTTAATTAGCCTTACATCATCCGACCAATTATTCTTCTCAGCGAACCAGAGGAAACGCGTTAAAATGCCGCGATAGTATTCTACAGTGTTTGGGCTTGAACCTTGAGTCTGGTGCGTTAGCAAATATCCTTTAACTAACGAACGAAGAGACGTACCAGGAGCTGCCTCCAGCTTGAAGGATGTAACCATTATTCATTTGTGCGGACCCGCCCGTTCGGTAAGACCATGCGGTCTATCCCGAATCTATTTGCCCTTATTTTTACCTTGAGCCATGAGGTTTAAGCCTCATCTTCCGAGTTAGTGGTCGGGGTGAGTGGATTCGAACCACCGACCTCATGGTCCCAAACCATGCGCGCTAATCCGCTGCGCCACACCCCGATTCGCAACACCAAATAAGGGGCCTGGATGGCACCCCTGGCGGGACTCGAACCCGCGCTCCTGGCTCCGGAGGCCAGTGCTCTATCCTCTGAGCTACAGGGGCACAGCAGTATAATACTCTTACCTCGCGAGGCTTTCAAGAGAGTCTAGCCACAACAGCGGGAAAAACCGAATCACGACAGACGAAACGAGCAGCGCAACCCCACAACGATTAACCGATGACCCTCACTGTTTCCTGAGGGCGTAGTCCTCGCCCAAAACGGCAACCTTGTTCTCTCTGACCAGCTTCCTCAGATGAGCCAGCACCTGCCTTCGTGCCAGCTCCAGAAGACGCTGGTCCAGCTCAGGGTATATTTCAGCTACCAGCCTCGCCACAGTCTTCCTGCCCTGCCTCAGGCAGAACAATACCTGCCGCTCTCTCTCCCGGCGGTGTGCGATCAGTTCCTTGATCTTCAGTTCCGGCTCATGTATCGGCGGGCCGTGCCCGGGGCATATCAAACGGACGTCGTATTTCAGAAGCTTTTTCAGGGAGTCTATGTACTGGGTCATATCGCCATCCGGGGCATCGACGAAAGTAGTGCCGATACCCAGAATATGGTCTCCGGTGAACAGGACCTTGCTCTCTTGCACATAAACGCAGATGCTGGCAGGACTATGGCCCGGCGTATAGACCATTTCCAGGTGTGTGCCGCCTATATCCAGAACATCGCCGTCTTTCACAAGAATATCCCCTGTCACCCGATACTTTCTTCTCGCCTGGCCGGCGGCAAGCGAGTGCATCACGATTTGAGCGCCGGTCGCCTTCCTGATTGCACGGCAGCCCCCGATGTGGTCAGGATGCGGGTGGGTGACTATGATATATGCCAGCTTCAACGGGGCCAGTCGCCTGATATACTCGATCCTGCTCCTGGCTGCTTCTCTGTCTTCGAATCCCGAATCTATGAGCGCAGCCTCTTTGCCCACCACAAGGTAGACATTGGGCACATATACCCCCATGAATGTCCAGGTGGACATCGGAATCGAGTGAACGCCGGGAGCTATTTCCATCTTTTCCAGTTACCTGCTACTATCGCTAGCCCTTATCCTGATTAGCTTGTGTCGGCCCTTTTCCCTCATCAGGCAGCCCCGAGAGCACCGGCACAATCTCTTGCTTGCGCGGCCAGATAATGGATGCTATCACCGCAATCAATAGTACACCGGCAACCACGCTCAACGCAATCTCCGTAGGAATCTTATAAAAGTGAGCAATCAACATCTTAACCCCCACAAAGATGAGGACAGCTATGAGCCCGTAACGGAGATAATAGAACAGCCGCATAACCCCGGCCAGCGCGAAATAGAGCGACCTCAGCCCCAGGATAGCAAAAATATTGGAGGTATAAACTATAAAGGGGTTCAACGTAATGCCGAGCACTGCCGGAATCGAGTCCAGGGCAAACACAACGTCCGTGGTCTCAACGACCAGCACCACAATCAACAGAGGCGTGACAAAGTAAAGCCCCGCCCTCTTTACCAGGAACTTGTCATCTTCGTAGCTATCCGTTACCCGTACAAACCTCCGGAACAGCCTGAGCACCGGGTTCTTTTCCGGCTCTATCTTCTCGTGCCTCTGAAAAGCCATCCTTATGGCGGTTATGACCAGGAATGCTCCAAAGATGTAGAATACCCAGTCGAATCTGTTCAGCAATTCTATGTCCGCCACGATGAAGATCAATCGCATGAAGATGGCGCCGATAATGCCCCAGTAAAGGACTTTATGTTGATACTTGGGAGCCACGGAGAAGTAGGCGAAAATCAGCAAAAAGACGAAGAGGTTATCTACGCTGAGAGATTCCTCAATCAGGTAGCAGGTCAAAAATTCCAGGGCATGTCCGTGGCCGCGCCACAGGTAAATACCCAGACAGAACAGGAGAGCCAGGGCAACCCAGAAGGCAGTCCACAGCAAAGCCTCTTTGATCTTGATCTCGTGAGCCCTGCGATTAAAAACCTTGAGGTCCAGCGTCAGCATCACGAGTACGAAGACGCCGAATCCAACCCACCACAGAATCTGGCTCGTCATTAAGACTGCACCTTCTTCTCTACACTGCGTCTGCAAGGCAAAATCTGCGGGGACTGATACGGAGGAGGCAATCCTTCAATGTCCGTGGGGGTAATCTCTGCGGCGATGGGAGATACTCGCGTCACAGCCACCATCGGGTTCATGGCATGCATCAAGAGGATATTCCCTGTATATCTACCTCTCACTCAGGGTTTAAGTGAATACTCCGGCCTTCTTAAGCTCGCGGAGCTTCTTCAGTATCCCCTGTTCCTCCACGAAGTGGGTGGTGTAATCTCCCTTTCGGAACGACTCGTTGTCCAGGGCTACTATGTGGAACGGGATATTAGTCTTAA
>Ga0209777_10006999_pt1 | contig 12596 bp, 10 predicted proteins | sample FrelakmetHBP12HB_FD_187147 | JGI IMG/M metagenome (GOLD analysis project Ga0209777, IMG submission 187147) | Freshwater lake sediment microbial communities from the University of Notre Dame, USA, for methane emissions studies -HBP12 HB (SPAdes)... | ecosystem: Environmental > Aquatic >...
TGAAATTGATTCAAGCTTGACCCTAACACCCTCGATCCTCAAGATAGAGGAGCTAAATTTTACCATACAATCGACTCTGCATGAACAGACAGATTACAGCAATTTTGGCGAGAGCGTGCAAATAGTGCTTCCTGAAGAAAGCCAAAATCAATCGCCTCGCATGAAGGGAACTGACTGGAGATGGGCAATTTTCGGCCTGGTGGAGCCATAATCGGAGGGATGAAGAAATGAAATTTGTCAAGAATATCCTGTCAGGCATTTGTATACTGGCATTTCTGTCCTCAGGCGTGCTGACTGTCGTCGCACAAGATTCTGCCGACCAGGCCCGCTCCTACTGTGTGAGCTCAGGCTATCTTTACAGTACATCTCCCGGAATTAATGATGGTCAGGGAATGTGCACGTTCCCGGATAAGAGCTGGTGCGACTCCCAGGCATTTTTCCAGGGAGATTGCAGCCGGAGCCTGAACCCAAATATCCTGCCGAGCTACGTCTCCCAATCCGAGGGCATGTATCCGCAGTCTGACGCGACGATCTGCCGGAGCAGTGGAGGCATTCTTAGGAGCGTTCATACGCCCTATGGCGATATTACAATGTGCGCGTTTCCTGATGGAAGAACCTGCGATATGAAATCTCTGACGGAGGGAAGATGCGGCGGAGACAACTGGCTGGTATATGCCCGGTCCTGGCTTGATGCACCTTAATTTTATGCTATTGATTTTTAAGGCTTGAGAGTACTATTAAGCTGTAATGAGAAAGATCATCAAGATCGACCAGTCGCTCTGCAACGGCTGTGGCGAATGCATCACTGCCTGTGCTGAAGGCGCCATCGAGCTGAAAGACGGAAAAGCTCGCGTGGTGAGCGACAGCTTTTGCGATGGGCTGGGCGCCTGTTTGGCCGTCTGCCGCCAGGGTGCTCTGACCATCGAGGAGCGCGAGGTTGAAGAATTTGACGAGAAGGCGGCCAAAGAGCACCAAAGAGGTGCGGATGCTGTCGTCACGCCCTGCACCGTACCAATTACCCTGAAGCCGGATCAAAGGACAAAGCCGGATTTTTCACACGAGAAGATAAAGCCCGGACAAGACAACGCAAACCAGCTTTCCGGCTGGCCTATCCAGATGAGACTGGTTCGCCCCTGGGCCCCATACTTGCAGGGCGCCCGCCTGCTGGTGGCCGGGGACTGCACCGCCTTTGCCTATCCCGCCATTCAGAAAGATTTCATCCAAGGCAGAGTCGCACTGGTGGGCTGCCCCAAGCTGGATGATACTGCGCCCTTTGTGGACAAACTTCGCGAGATTCTCAAGGCCAACGAGATCCGGGACATTACGGTGTTGCATATGACCGTTCCCTGCTGTTCCCAGCTTGAGACCCTGGTAGCGGAGGCTGTGTTGCGATCGGGAAAGAACGTGCCGCAAAAGAGCTTTGTGGTGGGAATTGACGGCAAACTGATTTCGGAATAGGTGAATTGGGAACGATCAGAATAAAATAGAAAAGTTTTTACTGTTAAGAGGAGATAGTCATACCCATGGATTTCAGCCGTCGCTTTGACATGGCAACAGGGGCCTTGGTCTTCCTGGTCTTTCTCGCCACAGTGTACCTGACCAAGGATTTCCTAACCACCATTTTGCTGAGCATAGTCATGGTATTTCTCCTCAAGCCACTTTATGCCGCCTTCTTTCGTCTGACACGGCAAAAGCAGATCTCCTCATTTTTCTCCATATTGATTGTCTTCATCTTTATTCTGGCCATATTGCTTGGCATCACCACTGTGCTCCTGGTGGAGATATCCAATCTGGAAAAATCAGGAGCCCTATCTGGCATCCAGTTCACCGCCCTAACCCAGCAGATCGACAAATGGGCCATGATCGCCCTTCCGGCCTGGATTTATGATTATGTAAATGTCATTATACTTAAAAACGTACAGGAGATAAGCGACATTCCCATAACTATAGCCACCTGGCTCTTTCCCATTGCACAAAGAGAGCTAACCTCATTTGCCTCCAATCTGCCTGTGCTCTTTGCCCAGTTGATAGTAGTGGTATTCTTCACGTACTACATTCTCATAGACGGCAAAGAGTTCGTGGCCAAGGCTGTGGACCTGATTCCCAAGCAGAAGCGAGGAATTGTAGTAGATTTTTTGCACGAGCTAAACAGCATCTATAACACCCTTTTCACCGTTTATTTCACCACATCTATGTTAAGCGGCGTTTTGGCAGCTATTGGCTTTTCCATGCTGGGCGTGCCCTATCCCTACTTGATGGGGGCAATTGTGGGCATCTTTACCCTCATACCCATGCTCGGGCCGCCTTTCGTATTCATTCCCATGGCTCTCTATTATCTGTTCATGGGGGACATGATCCGTTTCCTGATAATCATGGTATTCGGAACGGTGGCGCTCATGGTGATACCTGAGAACGTAATCCGCCCCCATCTGGCCATGAAGAGCGCCAGGATACACCCCATAGTCACACTGCTCGCGTATACCGCCCCCATATTCGTGGTGGGGATCATCGGCGTGATTATCGGCCCCACTCTCTACGGTTTTCTCCTGGCGGCCTACCGGGCGGCCATAAATAACCGGGAAGCTTGACGAATTGCAGACTTGACGAATGGAAAGCTTTATCTCTTTTTATAGGCCACTAGTTTAGTTCAGTTCCATGGAGCTTTAAAGATGGGCGTAGAAAATGGCTTGGAGAAGTTTGGTGCTATTGATGTTGCAGAGCTGCTGCTAACTGCTGATATTTATAACCGCACAGAAAATTTGACTGAAGACGACCTGCCCCCCAATATTCGCAAGCATTACTTCGATGTGCAGACCAAGAGCGTCAAAAGGCCGATTTATGTAACCAGCGCCGATGCACAGAAGATTTATGGCATTGAGAATGTCAAAGCGGTCGTAAAAGATCTTACGTTTGTGGCTTTTGAGGAATTTGGCTCCCAGCTTCGGCTGACTGTATTCGATGTGGCGGCCAAGTGGTTCGCCAATCAAAAGGACCTGGCCCGGATCAAATCGAATCCCACATTGGCCTACTTCTATGAGAACTATGATTCTCTGGATGTGAGCTATGCACAGGCCAGAAAAGCCAATAAGCCTCTCTCTGCCGACCGGGAGTGGATCGATGCCAAGATAAAGGAACTTTGTAAGGATTCCAAGGAGGCGGAAGATCTTCTCAAGCTGGCCTACATCAAGGCCCCCGAGGATGTGAGGGACAGCATTGCTGGCCTGATTTTAACTGAGGATCAGAAGTCTGAGATAGAAAAGATGGGCAAGGCTCTGAAAAACCGGCAATATCTGCGAGAGATCGGACTCTATGAAATCGGCAAGCTTCTTTTTGTCGGCCCGCCTGGTACAGGCAAGACCTCTACCGCCCGGGCTCTTTCCAGCTGGTTTTCCCTTCCCATTGTTGAGGTTCGCCTCTCCATGATCACCAGCCAGTATTTGGGAGAGACCTCTAAGAACATAGACAAGGTCTTTGAGCTGGCCAAGAGGCTGTCCCCCTGCATACTGCTTATTGATGAGTTCGACTTCGTGGCCAAGACCAGGACCTCGGATGAGCACGGAGCCATGAAGAGGGCCGTCAACTCGCTCCTAAAAGCCATAGATGAGATCAGCCTGGTGGAGCACGGCGTTCTGCTTCTGGCGGCCACCAATCACCCTCAGCTCCTGGATTATGCTGCCTGGAGAAGGTTTGACAAGGTATTGAGCTTCCCCCTGCCGGACCAGGATATGAGGCGCATGATCCTGGACAAGGTATTGTCTCGCATTGATGCCGACGTAGATACGGCCGCGTTAGCAGGCGCGACGGAGGGCTACTCAGGCTCGGACCTGCGGTTGGTGATCAGGGAAGCCGTGCTCAATGCCCTCCTGGAGGATCGCAGACATCTAACCCAGGAAGATCTGGATATTTCCGTAGATGAGTTCCGGCGCAGGATCTCTGATTACAAGCGGAGCGTTACGGCATGAAGTGCGAAATGTGGAAGGCATGAGGACGGCATGAAGGTCACGCTCCTGGGCACGGGCGACGCCATCGGCACACCCAAGATCGGCTGCAAGTGTCCGGCTTGCATGGATGCCTTGCGAGGAGGACGCAGCCGCAGGATGAGGTTTTCCATTCTTATCGAGTCGGATGAAGATGAAGGCCGGGTTTTGGTGGACAGCAGCCCTGATTTGCGCTGGCAGCTTTTAAAAAAGGACATATCCAGTGTGGACGGCGTGATATGGACGCATGCCCATTATGATCATTATGCCGGCTTTGGGGATTTTCACCGGGTGCAAAGCCATGTGGATGTCTATGCTTTGAAGGACACCATGGACTATATCTTAAACTATCTTTATTTTCTCAATCCCGTGCGCCATGACGCCCTAGCCTATCAGCCCTTTGATATTGCAGGAATGCAGTTCACCCTCTTTCCCGTCAACCACCCGCCTACTGAAACGGTGGGCGTGCGGATAGACGACGGCAATAAAGTGGTGGTGATCACCAGCGACACCAAGATGGAGATCCCGGCACAAAGCCTGGAGCTGATGAGAGATGCAGATTTGATGCTGGCGGATGCCATTACTCCGCCGGGCTACTCCATTAGCAAGCACATGACGGCAGACGAGGCCATGGCCTTGGGGGAACGTTTGGGCGCGAAACGACTGCTGCTCACGCACCTGAGCCACCTTTATCCGCCTCACGAGATGGCTCTCAAGAAATGGCCGCTGGGCCATGACATGATGGAAATAGTGCTGTGAGAATCATTGTATGCTTCGCGGCTTCGCGCCTTCGCGTGAAACCGGACATCGTTGAATCTCACGCGAAGCCTCATAAATGAATTAGATTTACTATCAATAAGAGGATTTGTCATGTCGGTAGAGGTCTCCGTAGATTCCGCAAAAAAGAAGGATGCGCCTATTGAGATCGATTGGGACGCAGAATGGCAATCCCTGGCCAGAGAAATCGATTCATCCTGGAAGAGCAAGAAGAGCGTTCTGGAGATTCTTACAGAGATGAGAAGATGAACCTGACAATCGATGCCAGCGTCTTCGTCTCAGCGGCACGTCCTTCTGAGGTGCTGTATCCACTAAGCTTCAGGTTCCTTCAAAAAGGAGATGTTGCGGCGAAGTCCAGAATTCGTCCTTGCCATGAGCCCTGAACAATGGCTGGAACAAAGCTGGCCTTCCGGGAGCTAGAATTTATTAGCTGACAATTATAACCGAGCCACTACGGGCACCAAAAAGCTCACAAAGACGCTCAAAAACAGTCTCTGTGACAGACGCCCTATCAGCAATTGTTGCGGGGCCTTTCGCCCGGGCAAGCCCACCTGCACGCGCGCGCTCGGGGGGCGGGAGGTCGGTCGGGCCGAGATTCATTGGTCATCGGCAATTGCAGCAGGACACCAAAAGAGTTTCATCATCGGCTTCGCGCAATATGCCGTTTCACGCGAAGGCGCGAAGCCGCGAAGTCTCGATGAGAGAAGGACAATTATGTTTTGATTCTTACTGGGAGAGATGTCTATGAGAATAATAATTATTATGCTTCTTCTAATGCTACTGCCGCTGGCTGTGATGGCCACATCTGTTGCGCCAGGCGTCCTGGAGAAGGATCCAGATAAGGATTTGGTGGAAATCGCTCCCAATGATTTTAACGCTACTTTGAATTATAGTTATGAGGAAATTGACCGGCATGCTTTGAATGCGCCCGCCTCAGCCGAAAGCTCGGTAGAAAGCCTGGCTGCCTACTTGATCGAGCCGGCAAAAAATGATCGCGAGAAGGCCCGAGCCATATTCCGGTGGATCACCGAGAACATCGACTACAACGTGGAGGTTTTTTTCAAGGGAGGCAGCGGGGCCACAAATTCTGAGGATGTTTTGAAAAGCCGAAAATCGGTCTGCTACGGCTATTCTCATCTCTTCCTCTCCCTGGCCAGGGAAGCGGGCCTTGAGGCCGTGAGGATCAGCGGCTACGGAAAGGGGTACGGCTACATGCCTGGCACGAACTTTCGCGGCCCCGCCAATCATGCCTGGAATGCCGTTTTGATTAACAGGTCCTGGTATTTGATGGACTCTACCTGGGGGGCGGGGTATGTGAGCGGGGAAGGCAAGTACGTGCGCCGCTTCGATGATCACTTTTTTATGACGCCGCCCTCTCAGTTTATCTATAGCCACTTCCCGGAGGACGCCCCGTGGCAACTCCTGGATAAGCCCGTTTCCAAGCAGGAGTTTGAGAATTGGGTCTTTCTGGAAGCGGAATTTTTTAACCTGGGCTTGAAGGTTGTCCAGAGGAACGGGACGATAAGCGCCAGTAAGCAGATCAATGTCTCCATCAAGGCTCCCGAGGATGTGCTGCTGATGGCGAAGCTGGAGTATGCGGACGGTGCGGCTGCTGGGGATGGCTGCACATTTTGCCAGAGAGAGGGAGAGCGGTATGATATTTATGCACAGTTTCCTGAGGAAGGAAGCTATATTTTGAAGGTGTATGCCAAGCAGAAGGACGAGCCGGGCGACTACAACTCCGTTTTAGAATACCGGATCGAGGCTGCCTCGGGTGGGGGCGCCGGCTTTCCCATGGCTTTCGAAAAGTTCAGCGAGACGGGGGCCTATCTCTACGGGCCGCTGGAGGGCAAACTGTTGGCCGGGTCGAGCTACCTTTTCCGGATCAGGGTTCCTGGTGCCCAAGAGGTGGCTGTGGTGTGCGGGGAGGAATGGACGCATCTCGCGATGCGAGGGGATCTGTTTGAAGGGAATGCGACTGCCGGGAGAGGCAGTGTGGGGATCTATGCGAATTTTGGGGGAGAGGGATGGGAGGGGCTGGTGAGGTATGATTTGGCATAAATAACTTTATATTATTATTAGTATTAATATTATTATCAAAAAAAACACAAGCCAAATTATGGCTAGATCTCTTAATATTAAAAAAATTACTGCGAGAAATGAGCATTCTTCACATGAATCTATAATTATCAGCAAGTCAAATGGCGTAAGTGTGCAGTTACCACCTTCACAGCTCATGAAGCTAGGACATTTATTACATCGGGAGTGCGGAGGGTCACGAATACCCCGACCTTCAGTTTGGGGATGAAGTGAACCCTCGCTCGTTTTTTCGGTGGAAAATAAGTGATCAAGCGGGAAATTCTTTCGAATCCGTTGGAAATGTGACTGCTGACACAATAAAGCACTATATTAAGGAATCTCAGGGGAAACCAAAAGCAGAGTCGCAATTTTGCAGATCAAGGAAATCTGGGCAAAGAAGGCTCGATAATTTCTGATCTCCAGCTAACCGGGCGTGCGTGCGGCCCGAAGCATACCCCATCCCTTTAGGGTGGGGTGGCCGCACGCAGTTTGATTTTTAGTTTGAAATGAATATCATCCAGCTTGCAGCGGCGTGAACCGTTTTACTCTTTATTCCCATGCTCCTTTGATGAGTATATAACGTCAAGAGTTTCAGGACTCCACATGCGAAAGAACAAGGAGAAATTTACTTATATTACGGTCGCAGATTTACCTTCATTCGCTATTACTAAACAAGATCTTTTGGAGGGATATTTTCTTGGCTGATAATAAGAAAAAAGAAGGGTGTAAATCAAAACCTAGCAAAAATCTGTCCTGGAAGACTATTGCAACTATGATTATGATTTTTGGCATGATCGGATCTGTTGCAGTTATGGCCCAGGAAGGACAGATTATAAAGGAAATTCAAATTAAGAATAAAATACATGATAAAGAGGTCTTATATAAATTTCCTGAGCCTATTTTGCTATATCCAGGAAATACTATTAAGCTTCACTGCGTTGTTATACCCACGCTGAATTACGATATTAAGAGAGGCTATTTAAACATCACCAGGAAAGATGGGGGAATTAGTCCTAAACCCTTCCCATTAAAAGTGATTTCGAACAGGACGATAAATAATAATGTCACCTGGATTCTCAGCGATGAGGACAAAGAAGGAGTTTACATAGCCAGCATTGACATTGTGACTACTGATATTAACTTTCCCGACGCAGGGGCATATGTCTCCTTGAACGTGGTCCCAGCAGGAACTCCTATAATTATAAAATTCGAGGATCTTAATGGAGATGGAAAGTTCGATGAGGGAACAGAGAAGAGCCTGCGCGGCTGGGAGTTCAGAGTAGTGGATCCCAATGGCAAAGCCACTACGGTTGAAACAGGAAATAATGGAACGATAAACATTGATCCTGCCGCCGTGGGAGATAAATATTCCATTACCGAAGACCCACTCCGCAAAGCCTCAAAGGGATGGGAATCTGCACCTCCAAAAGAGCTGAATAATGGTGTGTACACTGTAGAAAAGGGCGAAAAGAAACTTTACTTTGCTAACAGGCTAAAGCCTGCTTCTCTTGTAATCCAAAAATTCGAGGACCGGAATGAGAACGGTTATTACGATGAAGGTGAAGGTCTTCCCAACCGGGCCTTCCAGGTGACATCCATTGATGGTCCTGATTTCTCCCAGAAGGTGACCACCAATAGCACTGGCATCGCAGTTGTAACCGATATACCCTTCCAGTCCGTCACCGGACTTCCCGATGACAATCCCATGCAGAGATATTCCATAACCGAGGCCCCGATGGCAGGATGGGTGCCCGTCCAGTCCATGGTTAAGGAATTGTATCCAGGAGATATCACTACTATGCCCATCGAGAACGTCATCCTGGGCGGCAGAATCATCATCCACAAGTACGAGGACATCAATGGCAACAACAAGTATGACCGGGAAGAAGGATGCTCCAACTGGGCTATTACTTTAACTGGTCCCGGCGCCAATCTGAGGGCTTCTACCAATGAGAGCGGATTTGCCGTATTTGATATCGGATTCAAATCCGACCCGGCAAGGCCGGGAGAGCTGCCCAGAAACACCTACATCATCCACGAGGAGCCAAGAGACGGCTGGATACAGGTAAAGGATCAAAATGTCTTACTTGGTCCCAATGAAGAAAAGGTATTAGACATTCTCAATGTACCTGAATCAGGATTAATCGTTGTGCGCAAGTACGAGGATAAAAACGATAACAAGAATGCTGATGCAGGCGAGGAGCGAGCGGGCTGGACCTTTAGTGTCCAAGGTCCGGGGGTTAGAAATCCAGCCGCTACGACCAACGAAAGCGGAATGGCATCATTTGTAGTTGATTTCACATCGGACCCGGGCAATCCCTGCCAGCCGCCTGCACGCAAATTCATCATCCATGAAGTGCCTAAAGATGGTTATGAGGTACAGCGAGATCAAGAGGTTGAGCTTGCTCCAGGAGATGTCAGCCAAAGCAGATTCCTTAACAGAATTCCGCCTGTAAACCTGGCCATCCAGAAGTTCTATGATGCCAATAAAAACGGAATTAGGGATCGAGGCGAAGACGATGGCAAAAGATATCCGCTAGAAGGATGGGAGTATAACGTCACATACCAGGGCGCTACGAAAACCTACGTCACTGATGTCGATGGCAGGATTAGCGTTATTCTTCCCGGAGTGCTGCCTGAGGCCGTCTGCACTATTACGGAAAAACTCTCGGACAAGCCGGGCTGGATATGCACCACATCCAATCCACGGCAGGTGAGGATATCAAGCAAAGCTCCAACACAGTTGGTTGAATTCGGCAATAGGGTCAATAGTCTCATCTTCAAGAAGTTCAACGACACAAATCTGAATCGCAAGCAAGATAGTGCTGAAGAAGGTTTGCCGGGCTGGAGTTTCAATATAGAGGGTCCGGACGGCAGGACAATCCCCACAGATCCCACAAATATTGAAGGCATCACTACTGCAAAAGGCCTGATGCCGGGAAGGTATATCGTCAGAGAGGTTCTGCAAAATGGCTGGATCAATACAACGCTTCTGGCCGTTTCTGTAGATATTAAAGCTGGTGAAGATGTTGTTGTGCCGCCTTTCGGCAATGTCAAATCGAGCCGGGTTGAAATCTTTAAGTTCAATGATACAAACCGAAACGGAATATATGATTCGGGCGAAAGCGGCTTGCCTGGCTGGATTTTCACAGTCAAATGCCCCAACGGCAGTGCATTTACGGCAAGGCCTACCAACGGGGATGGAATCACTGCCTTGGAAAGGTTGACTCCAGGAGCCTATATCGTAACTGAGACCACTGTTGAGGGCTGGCTTAGCACAACGCCCACTATCAGAATAGTCAATTTAAGCATTGGAGTCAGCAATATGCTGTCCTTCGGCAACTACTATTGTCTGCGCTGTCACAGAATCAATGACGAGCCAAAGATCCCCACCAGCACCGATGCGGAGATCACCGTGATAAAAGATGTAAGCAATATCTCTGCCGAGAAGATCGATAGGGATAACGGCTATGTCATCGACTATAATATCACGCTCTGTCCATCCCGTGCATTGGGGGACATTGCGGCCATTCCCACCGATATTGTGATCGCTGTCGATAACTCACCCAGCATCAACAATCTCAGCGAATCGGCAATCGAGGGAGTGCAAAAGCTTGCTGGAGATATTGCGGCAAACGATAAGAAGCACGTTACAAGGATCGGACTGGTCTCATGGAGCGATGAGAAAAACAGCCGGATAGAGGTGCCTCTCATTGATAACTACACGGAAGTTGCAGCCAGAGGAGCTAAGATACAGTTCGCTGAAGGCGAGTATACCAACTATTCGACCGGCCTTGATACGGCTCTGAAAGCTTTTGACGATGCTGGCATCGTTGGCGGAAAAGAAAAGAAGATCGTTTTCATCACTGACGCCAGCGATAGTGGATATATAAAGCCGGCGAATATCGCAGATACACGTTTATCTGGTTATAAGATATTCGCAATAGTAGTAGGTGATATGAAGGATACAAAAGCCTCCCGGATGCTCAACAACCTGGCCAAGAACCACAGCGGATATGTCATCCAGCTCAAAGATCTCTCCTCGCTGGGTGAAGCTCTCGTCAAGACGGCCACTGCTGGCTCGAAGATGAAGAATGTGCATCTGGTTGAGGTGCTGCCAAACTACCTGGCTCTGCTCAACAGCACGGCAACCGATGATCAAGGCAAGGTCCGTCTCAACGGAGACAGCAAGGATTGGACTACCACTACTATCACCTGGGATATTGGCGATCTTTCCGGCTGCTGGAGCACAGATTTCCAGGCGGTCTTCTGCTGGAAACTGCCTGCTGATGTAAACCAGCCGAAGTTGGCTTCCTATGTCAATTACACCGATGAGAAGGGCATGAGCAGGACACTCACCCTACCGGAGCATGAGATTAACATAGTGCCGACTTTAGGTCAAACCTCCTTGCCGGTTCCGGCTAAGCCAGTGGAAAAGGAAACGCCCGGTTTTGAGGCGCTCTTCGCAGCGATAGGAATATCTTTGGCAGGATATCTCTATCGCAGGAGGGGGCACTGAGGAAAATTAGAGAACGATGGGGCCACGGGGCCCCATCAGGAACTTTTTTTTATCAATAAAATGTATTGTGTGGATTTCGGCAAGCTGCTCCGCCCTTGGACGCACTGCATAGCTGACAAGGGAGCGCACGTTCTCCTTCATCTCCATTGGCCGCGATCCAGTTGTCCAGTCCGCCGTCCATAGCCATTCTCCTGCCCCAGGTTGCGCAAGCCCCAGCCCTCGCCTCTCCCGAGCGCGTGCGGGCAGCTCTGGCCCGGCCTGGCGGATCGGCGCGATGGCCCCCAGATGGCGCTGCCCGGGAACGGGAACGGCTCCATTGACGTGGCCCGAAGGCTGGTTCTTGGTTGCTTATCAGCTACCAAAATCGAAGTGCTCGGGGTCTAAAACGAAGCACACTCCCTTTCCGGGCGGAAGGGGTCGCTGCGGCTCATCACCTGCGTCCTCGCAGGAGATGCCCGCCCCGCCAAAAATTGCGGCCAGTTCGTGAACCGTGCAGCGCCCATTTTCAATAATTTCAGGCCATTCCCAGCCGATCCTTTATGGCCCGAACATCCGCCTGCATTTGCCGAAATTGCTTCAGCAGGAATACGCTATATCCTATATCATGTACTTTGGGACCGGCAATCTTGACTTTCAGCTTCATGTTATCCACAATATGTGTTCGTTGGGTTATTTGGCTATTTCGTTTTCGGGCTTATATTTTGTGTGACGCCAAAGCCGCAGCCCCACTACCGGATAAAAAAGAATAGTATCTGAATTCCCAGCCTCGATCCGGCCCAGATCTTTGAATCTGCCGGATGTTTCTACTCCACTACCTCGATCCATTTGAGCTCGATCCACTTTTTGATATTCGATTCGGAAAAACTGCTCATATCCACGATATTTCCTGCAGTCATTTTCTGCGGGTCGGACACGCTGCCATATTTGAAGCCCTTGAGAATTTTTGCTTTCATGCTTTTTTCGCCTCCTATACGAATTGCGTACTTATTGCAGTAGTACTCATACTATTAGAATCTAATTATTAGAATCTATCTCATGATAACGCAAGAAATTAGGTCGTGCCTCCCGTCCACCTGGCTTCGGACCCTTAAACCCGTCTCCACCTCATGCACCTGCCATCCAGCACATTTTCGGAGCTGATGAAGCGGCATTGCCAATTCTTGCCATGCCAAAATCAGGTCGTGTACTCATATCATTGAATTGGTATCCTGAATGCCATTAGCTCCTTGATAGTCCATACATGA
>Ga0209777_10007000_pt1 | contig 12595 bp, 12 predicted proteins | sample FrelakmetHBP12HB_FD_187147 | JGI IMG/M metagenome (GOLD analysis project Ga0209777, IMG submission 187147) | Freshwater lake sediment microbial communities from the University of Notre Dame, USA, for methane emissions studies -HBP12 HB (SPAdes)... | ecosystem: Environmental > Aquatic >...
CCCGGTCTATCTCAAGTTGCTGAAGAAGATGGGAATCGTGAAAAAAGCCACGATAATCGGCGTGCCGATGGGATGGGGGCAGGAGAAAGCCCTGGACAAGGTCGGAAAGGCGATAAGGAAGATGGTCGGCGATGGATAGGCAAATCTCGATCTTTGGGAAAACATACTCCGTTGTCCGCGTGAGCTCAAGCAACAGGGGCGCCTCGGCGAGGCTGCGGGGAACGGAGATCATCATAAGCATACCCTCCAGATGGCCGCGTGGCGAGGCTGAGAGGATCGCGGTGAAACTCGAGGAAAAGGCGATACGGAACCTCGAGAGGGGAAGATGGGGGACGCGCGAGATGAGGAGAATAGAGTTTTCGCACGGGCAGGAGTTCGACATCCTGGGCAGGAGGTTCAGGATAACCGACCCGGCGGACCATGAGAGGATAAGGAAGGGGATAACCAGGAGGGTATTGCCCGACATAGAGCATCGGGTCAGGAGCCTGAATGAGAGCCACTTCAGAAGCGAGATAAAAAAGATTTCGCTCAGGGACAACACGACAAGGTGGGGCAGCTACTCGCCGAAAGGGACCGTGAACCTGAACTTCAGGCTGCTTTTCGCGCCGCCGGAGATATTGGATTATGTCATAATCCACGAGCTGGCGCACAGCAGGTACAGGAGCCACGGCCAGAGGTTCTGGACAGTGGTGGAGGGCATAATGCCTGACCACAAAGCGAAAAGGCGCTGGCTGAAGGAGAACGGGCACAAGCTCGGGCCAGGGCTGAGGCTTACGGGGCCGAATGAAGAAAAATAAGGAGCGATTCACTCGTCGTCTTCTTTCGCGTATAAGATCTGGGGCTTGCAATAGAGCCTGAGAAGGGATTCATCATATCCTGAGACGAGCGAAAAAATAGTTTCCAACAGAGCGCCGAAGCGTCGGTCCTGCATGCTATCTTCTATGCGCCAGTTGCTTAAATAGCCGCGTTTTCACGTCGGAGGAGTTCGGGGTGGCTTAAACGCTGAGTTTTAACATAAAACAGGTCACAAAACATGGAAACAACCAGAAAAAACCATAAAAAGAGGGGTCAATACGCCTTTTGACGAATAACCATGGGAAAGTGTTCTGCGGAAAATAAGGTGTGAAACGAGCAAAATAAGAGAAAAATAAGCCAGGTGGAGGAATTGAACCCCCCTGTGCCGCTTTATGCCGCCCATCGGAAACGGGCGACTGCAGGCGGCCGCATAGCCGATCTGCCAACCTGGCTGAGTTTGATTTATATTTTCTCATTATCAGGTTGTTCGTTGTTTTCTTAATGTTTTCTATGAGGACGCAGACCCCTGTCCTACCCGTGCTGCGTCAGCCATCCGGTGTTTTCTCCGGTACGGGTTTTGGATTAATAGACGCCATCTTTTTAAATAGTTTCAGAGGAAGTTTGTTTCACGCGTTTTTGGGATCAGATACTCGAAACCTGAACGCAGTTGTGGCTCACGTGGCACGATTGGACATGAAGCCCACGTGCCCCTAGAATACAGAGGAAAGGCAACGAAAAACCTTATAATGAGAATACAGAAGTATAAACACAGACGGGCCTGTAGCTCAGCTTGGTAGAGCGTCGGACTTTTAATCCGCAGGCCGAGGGTTCAAATCCCTCCAGGCCCGATTTGCGTTAGTTGAGAGTACCAAGACTTCGGTCGTGCCTCAGGCAAATCGGGCCGAATTGGCCGCCGGAGAATCGGCAAAGCCGATTCGAGGCCCCTTGTTCGGAACGCCGAACAAGTGGGACGGCTTCGGAGGCCAATCAGAGGCCCGAATCAATCTTGTCTTGGGTCATGGTGCGTCTATGTCTCTGAAATGGATGGTTTTTCCGGGGATGCTGCTCGTGGTTTACATGCTCTTCGGCTGCGTCGAGCAACCCTCGCAGCCACAGCAGAACGCGACAATCACCTTTCCGAACATAACCGTACCCAACGAGACCGCGCCTCCGGAAGCGACAGCGCCGAACATCACGCAGCCCGAAACCACGCCGACAGCCAACATCACGCTTCCGCAGGAAACAAACCTCGCGAATCTTTCCGGAATCGTGACTCTCGCGGACCTGAACGCCCTTCCCAAAGACGTGACGGCTTACTTTTCGAACAATTCCTATTTCGTCGCCATGGACGGGGATGACGGCAACAACGGCACGCTCGACCACCCGTTCGCCACCATAATGCACGCGCTCGAGGTCGCGAAGGACGGCGACGCGGTGTTTGTCAGGGCGGGGAATTACAGCACCGGCACCATGATGATAACGCAGTCCGACTTCACGCTCGCAGCGTATAACGGCGAGATGGTCACACTCAGGAAATCAGGGGATGGCATTGGGATAAAGGTGGACGGCCCGGTGCGCGATGTCGTGGTGGACGGCTTCTGGCTGGAAGGATTCGACACTGGAATAATCTACGGCAATCCCCAGACGCAGAAGGGCTTGGTATTCAAGAATCTCCTCATCAGGAATGGCGGAACCGGGATAGAGAACGACTACCCCCAGCACACGGATTACCTTGTCGACGGGCTGCTGATAAAGAACGTCACGATGGAGAATATCACCGGCCTTGGCGTGAATTGCGGCGACGAGCAGAACAAGTGCGCGAAAAATGTTCTCCTGCAGGATGTCCGGGTCTACGAGGCTCCCGGGCAGCCGGACGACACGGGCTATGACACACTGGCCATGGTGCAGTCGGACAACATCCTCGTGCTGGACAGCGTGTTCGCCGGCGCACCGGGGGATGGCATGGATTTCAAATCCACGAGGGTTTCAATCGTCAACAGCATGGCGGCGGCCCCGAACCGCAACGGGATAAAGCTCTGGCATGACGGCGAGATAATCGACTCCGTCGTATATGACACCGGGGCGGATGCCGCGATCGTATTCGACCCGGGAGTGGACGGAACGGGATTCAGGCTGATAAACTCGATTGTCGCGAGGCACCTGATAAGAGCCGCCCCGAATGAGAGATATTCCTACGCCATGACGCTAGGCTATGACAAGCCGGGGAACAGCAGCGTGGAGATAAGGGACAGCATAATCTATGACATGCCCGGCCCGATTTACATAAACAACGAGAGCAGCGTGAACATCACGAACAACGTGTTCTACCAGTTCATCCACGATGACGGGCTGGTGGAGTATGCCGGAGAGAAGGTGACCACCATTGACGAGCTGAACAACAGGAGCTACGCGAAAGGCAATCTTTACGTTGACCCGAAATTCGCAGACCCCGCCAATCACGATTTCAGCCTGCTGCCTGGAAGCCCTGCAATCAGCATTGGAGCGGGGTTAGGTTAAGGTTAAAAAAACCATCCGCATAACTTTTATTCACATTACGATTGCGGGAGTTGATGGAATGGAGAGGATTTTTTCGCCCAGGGGAATCGCATTTTTGGCTCTTTTCGCGCTGCTGGCATTCGTAGGCCTGCAGCTCAACGTTTTCGCGCTCCAGGGCATGACAGGCAAGTCGTTCACCCTGTTCGAGTTCTTCGGCCCGATGGCAGGGGGATTCCTCGGCATCGCCGGAGTGGCGGCGGTCGGCATCGCGAAACTGGCGGCCGGCTTGCTGGGCGGCACGCAGCTCTCAATCGTTGATGTGATCAAGCTCTCGCCCATGATGCTCGGGGCGTATTATTTCTGGAAGAACGGCGCGAGGCAGCTCTCTGACAAGTTAAGCATACTCGTGCCAATTCTCGCGATGGCGGCGTTCTGGCTCAACCCGGTGGGGCAGCAGGCGTGGTTCTACGCGCTCTACTGGACAATACCCATAATCGTGAAATTCCTGCCTGACAGGCTATTCTTAAGGAGCCTCGGTGCGACGTTCACGGCGCACGCGGTCGGAAGCGTGCTGTTCCTTTACACGATACCGACGGTTCCGATGCTCTGGGTCGGGCTCATCCCGGTCGTGGCCATAGAAAGGACGATGTTCGCGCTTGGCATAACCGCGAGCTACCTGGTGTTCACCAACGTGCTGAACGCGGTTGACGGCGTGCTTGACATCAACAGGAACGTGAATGTGGAGAAACAGTACGTGCTCGAGCTCCATCCGGAGAAGGAGTGAATTCCTTTATTTTTCCCTGATGTTTCTCCAGCCGCTCGTCCGGCCCCCACCGAGTGGCGTTTAATCTGGACGAGCCCTGTCCCTCGTTTTCCGCACCGGCGCGTTTTCCGAACGGATCTTCGACGCGAGGTCGACGCTGCGCTGGACAACGACGAGCTCGTCAAGGTGGAGAAAGGACGCGTCCACGTCCGGTTTCTTGTCCTTTTTTGCCATTTCAATACTTCTCCAGGTACTGATCCAGCTCCCACTGCGTGACGTTGAGCCGGTACGAGTCCCATTCCTCCCTTTTCGCATCCATGTACTTCGCGAACGTGGAGTCGCCGAGCGTCTCGCTGATTATCGGGTCAGCCTTCATCTCTTTCATCGCGTCCCAGAGCGAGCCGGGCAGCGTGGCTATCTTCATCTCCTCCAGCTTCTTGTCGTCGAAATGGAACAGGTTCTCCTCGACGGGCTCGGGCGGCGTGAGGCCCTGTTTTATGCCGTCCAGGCCGGCCTTGAGCATAACCGCGAACGCGAGGTAGATGTTGCACGTCGGGTCCGGGCAGCGGAGCTCGATCCTCGTGCTGCTGGGCCTTCCGCCGGATATCTTGGGGATGCGTATCAGGGCGGAGCGGTTGATTCGCGCCCAGGAGATATATACCGGCGCCTCATAGCCCGGAACCAGCCTCTTGTAGGAGTTGACGGTGGGCGAGAGGATGCCAGATAAAGCCTTCGCGTGCCGGAGCTGCCCGGCTATGAACGAGTAGGCGGCTTTCGATAGCCCATATTTGTCGCCCGCGTCGTAGAACGCGTTCTCGTTCCCGCGGAACAGGCTCTGGTGCACGTGCATCCCGCTCCCGTTTATGCCAGCGATGGGCTTTGCCATGAACGTTGCGTGCAGATCGTGCCTCTGCGCGATTGCCTTGAGCACGAATCGCACGGTGGACGCCGCGTCCGCGGAGCGCAGCGCGTTGTCGTAGCGGAAGTCTATCTCGTGCTGCCCCATAGCGACCTCATGGTGGGACGCCTCCACGTTGATGTTGAACGCTTCCAAAGCCACGTTCATATCCCTGCGTATGTCATACGCCTTATCCGAAGTGAAATCGAAATAGCCGCCGGTGTCGTGCGGCAGGGGCTTCATGGAGCCGTTCTCCTTCCTGAACAGGAAGAATTCCATCTCGGGCCCGGTCTTGAACTCGAAACCAAGGGCCTGCGCCTCCTCCATGGCCTTTTTCAGTATGTGCCTGGGGTCCCCGGGAAACGGATTTCCGTCAGGGCTGAACACGTCGCATATGAGCCTCGCGGTCTGTCCCTTGTCGGAATCGAGCCAGGGGATCGCCGCGTAGGTGGACGTGTCCGGCTTCAGGTACATGTCGGACTCGTGTATCCGGGCGAACCCTTCCACAGATGAGCCGTCGAACCATGCGCCGTGCTCCAGGGCGGTGTCCAGGTGCCTCGCCGGGATGGTTATGCTCTTCACCATGCCGAAAAGGTCAGTGAACTGCAGGTTCACGAACTTCACGCCGTCCGCATCCAGCCTCTCGAAGATTCCGTTTTTCGTTTCAGCCATGTTCCCACCGTCTCCTTATTTGGATGTTCCAGGGCAGGCATATATAATATTTCACGCGCTTTTGCCTGCCATTTGAAAGCAGAGTTTAAAAAATGGATGAACAAATGTTCTGAACAGAGGCGGTGGGACCGATGAAATCCGAACAAATAGATGGTGTCGACAGGAAAATCATCGAGGAGATGAGGCTGGACTGCAGGCGCTCGTATAGGCAGCTCGCCGAATCCGTGGACCTTAGCCCCGCGGCGCTGATGGAGAGGGTGAAGAAGCTCGAGAAATCCGGATATGTGAAAGGCTACGCGGCGAGGCTGGATTACCTGAGGCTCGGGTACGAGTTCATGGCCGTGGTGCAGATATCCATCTCCCATGGCTCGCTCCTGGAAGTGCAGGAGAGGATAAGCAAGCTCCAGGGGGTTGCCGCGGTCTACGACGTGACCGGGCCGTACGACTCCATCGCCATCCTGATGTGCAAGTCAAGGGCCGAGCTGAGCGCATTGCTGAAAAGGATACTCGCCATCCCGCACGTGGACAAGACGAACACCAATATGGTGCTTAATGTCGTGAAGGAGACGGACGAGTTCAATGGAGTGTGACGCCCTGGGGATTCCGCTTTATCTCATCGAGCATCCGCTTGAACGCGAGCAGGACGCCGTTCCTGAGGATGCCCTTCTTGTAGATGTGGTGCGCGGCTCCCCCCTCGTCGCATTGCTTGTGCATCTCGTCGGTGCGGAATATCGTCTCGAAATTCACGTAAGGCAGCGTTTTCCTGAAGACCACGTCGATATGGTAGCTCTGGTACCCGGTCTCCTTCTTGGGGTCCTTTATGTAATCCTTCTGTTCCATCACGGCGCCGACGTCCGCCGGCCATTCGTTTTCCGGGGGCGCGTCCTGGCCGACCGGAAGCACCATGACCTTTATCCCCTGCGCCCCGAGCGTGTGGACAATGGCTTTTTTGGATTGGTCTACCGCGAAATAGATCTCTTCCACCGTATCGGCCCTAACCATCCGGCCGACGATGTCGTGGATGTCCCGCACGGTGATGTTCTTGCCCTCTGAGCGGCCCTTCGCTATCTTGTCGGTTATGCTGCCGCGGCTTTTCCGCTCCTCTTCCCCGCATTCGTGCTTCCTCGCCGTGTCCTGGTTCCTGTGGTAAACCCGTATCTTGATGCCTTCGCCGTCGCACGCCTCGTCCACGTTTTTCAGCATCTGCTCCACAAGGAGGTTCGTGCGGAGGATCTCCCCCTCCAGCTTCGTCAGCTCCGAGCTCACTTCCGCGTGTATGCCCGGGTAGAGGTGCTGCGCCGCGAGGTCCCGGATGCGCCGATAGACGTATGACATGCCGAATATGTCGGCAGCCGGGCAAAGGATGTCCCTCATGAAATGCGCCACGACCTCCACATGCTCGACCCAGTCGGTCGGATTGGCGAACATCCCGGCCCCGCCGTTGTTCTCGGACCTGAGCCCGCCGTAGGGCAGGGCTGCCAGCGTCTCGGGCGAATGCAAGGTCATGGCGTCTGCCATGTGGGAAAGGAGGGCTATGAGGCGGATCCGCATGGGTATGCGCTCCTCGTCGAAAAGGCCGGCGATGTCCTTGGTCCTGCCCGGCTTCACCATCAGGTCCCTCACGTCGTTGAAAAGGCCGAACGGGCCGTCTATGCAACAGCCGGGATGGACCTCGATGGGCGAGGCGATCCTTTTCGCCACCCGGCTCGGGAGGAACTTCTTGTCGAGGAAAAGGTGGAAGAGGAGGTTGAGGGAGATGTCATGGGACATCGGGTTGGTCCATTTGGAGGCTTGGGGGTCCGCTATCCCGCCCTGTATGCCCTCGGTCAACGCCGCCATGCAGTGCGGGAACACGTGGGTGGCCTGTTTGTTCTTGGAGGCGTAGTGTCTCTCGGCGTGGCGTATCTCGCGCATGAGCGCCCTTCCATAGACGAGGCTACCTGTGTCTGCCATATACATATATATGCCACAACCTCCTTTTAAACCTATCATTTTCCATATTTTCACACACGTTTTTCCGGTTATGGACCGGACTGGGCGTACCCGAACTTTCCCCCTGGTCGTCGTAATGACTGTGGCTAAACGCATTTATAAAGGGGTGTCACAAAAATGCTATTTTTCCGTCTAGTGGAAAACCATCGTCGCCTTCTTCAGCCCGGCGATGTCCCTGCTGCCGGTCAGGAAAGCCGCCTTCTTCATCTGGGCTTCCCACACGGACAGCGTCTCGTCGAGCTTCGCCTGGCTCTGGTCCAGCGCCTTGAGGAACGGGTATGCCGCGCCCGCGAGCTCGGCCCCGAGGGCGATGGACTTCGCCGCATCGATTCCGCTGCGTATGCCTCCGCTGGCAATCAGCGGCAGAACCCCCCTGCACTGGATGAGGCATTCCAGCGTCGGGATGCCCCATTCCTCGAAACCCGGCGTCGCGCCTTCCCTCGCGTATTCCACCTTCGACCATGACGTCCCGCCCGCGCCGGCCACGTCTATATATGCCGCGCCGGCCTGCTTGAGCTTTATGGCGACGTCCTGCGAGATGCCAGTGCCCGTCTCCTTCACGATTATAGGAACGCCGGATTTCTCGCAGAGCTTTGTTATGGCTCCGAGCACGCCGGAGAAGTCGCGGTCGCCCTCCGGCTGTATGACCTCCTGGAGGGGGTTGAGATGCACCGCGAGCGCGTCCGCCTCCACTAAGGATACGAGGCCCAGGATCTTGTCGAGAGGGTATCTCTTGAGCTGGACCGCGCCGATGTTCCCGATGATTGGGATGTCCGGCGCGACTTTCCTGACATAATATGTCTCTTTCAGCGAGGGGTTCTCCAGCATGGACCTCTGCGAGCCCAGGGCGAAGGCGATATTATGCTTCTGGGCCGCGCTCGCGAGCTCCTCGTTTATCTTCCTCGCTTCAGGATACCCGCCCGTCATTGCCGAGATTAGCAGCGGGAAGGACATCTTCTTCCCGAGGAACTTCATGGATAGGTCGACGCGCTCGTAATCGATCTCCGGAAGCGCATTATGGAGCAGCTCCACCTTCCCGAAGCCGGTGCCGCCCGTGTACTGGACATCGGAGTCCAGGGCGATCTCTATGTGCTCCTTCTTCCGGCTTTCTGTCTGGGATTTTTTCGGCATGGGGTTTTTTCGGAGCGAACATTTTTAAAATCGGAATCAGAGAGGCATACCGATGAAACTGAAACGCGGGCTCGGGCTCTTCAGCACGACGATGTACGGCCTGGGGGTCATACTCGGCGCGGGCATATACGCGCTCATCGCCCTGGGCGCGGGCCTCGCCGGCAACATGCTCTGGCTCTCTTTCCTGATAGGCGCAGGGATAGCGGTCTTCACCGGGCTCAGCTACGCCGAGCTCTCCGGCAGGTACCAGAAAGAGGCCGCGGAGTATAATTACACGAGGCGCGCGTTCAAGAGGGAATCGCTCTCGTTCATCGTGGGCTGGGTGCTCGCAATCGGCACCGTGATAGCCGCGTCAACTGTCGCGCTCGGTTTCGGCGGCTATCTCTACGCGCTGACCGGCATGGACGTGAAGGTCGCGGCGCTCGCCCTGGTCGGCCTGATGACCGTGCTGAATTACGTCGGCATACAGGAATCCGCGAAATTCAACAATCTCGCGACAGGAATCGAGATAACCGGGCTTCTCATAGTGATAGCCTTGGCCTTCCTCTCCCCGCCCCAGTCGAATGCCAACCTGCTCGAGGCTCCGGCAGCCGGCTTCTCAGGGATCCTGGCGGCGGTGACGGTCATCTTCTTCGCCTTCATCGGTTTCGAGAACATCACCAACATCTCGGAGGAGGTGAAGGACAGCAGGAGAACGGTCCCCAAAGCGCTCCTGCTCTCGCTCGGGATATCCACGCTATTGTACCTGCTGGTCGCGATAGCCGCCATCCGGGAAGTCGGATGGGAGGCGCTCTCCCAGTCCAGGGCGCCGCTCACGCTGGTGGTGTCGCGGGCGCTGGGGGGCAACGCGAGCCTGCTCTCTTATATAGCCTTATTCGCCACGGCGAACACCGTGCTCATGTTCCTCATCGTGCCCTCCAGGATACTCTACGGCATGTCGAAGGGCGGCTCGCTTCCCAGGGCGCTCTCGATCGTCGGCACGCGCGGCACGCCGTACGTGTCCGTCGCGCTCGTGGGCGTCGCGGCGGCGCTAATAGCCGTGGCCGCTGACATAAAGACGGTCGCGCAGCTCGCGGACCTGGGGGTTTTCATCGCATATCTGGCCGTGAACGCCTCGCTCATCGCGCTCGCCGGCTCTGGGAAAAAGGCTGCATTCGAGAGCCCGCGCGTTTTCGGGGTCCCGGTGCTCGCATGGCTCGGCGTTCTCGCCACGCTCGCCATGCTCCTCGCTTTCGGGGCTGGGCTCTGGCTGATGGAGGCAATCATCGTGGCGGCAGGGCTCGCGGTGTTCGCGATAGGCAGGAAAAGGAAAGACGGCTGACTATCTGGCCAGCGGGTACTTCTCCATGTACATCTGGGTCTGGAGCACTATCAGGAAGGGAAGCACGAAAATCGAATTGAAGAAGAACACCACGTAGGGCGAGACCGTGTGCGGAAGCACGAGGTCGGACAGCACCTTCAGGACTGAAAGCGCGGCAAGGCCGATGGCCGCCCACGCGAGGACGAAGCCCGGCTTCCGGAGCGCCATGCCGACCGACTTGGTTATCGCGCCAGCGGTGTCCTCCTCGTCTATGACCACCGCCGGGGCGACGAAGAACAGGAGGAACGAGAGCGCGAGGGTGAAGAGCGGGAACAGCCAGGCCTTGAGCGGGTTGTCGTAAAGGACGAGCTGGGCTATGAATATCAGCAGGAGCATTATGGTGTAGATGTAGAATATCCTGACCGCGTAGCGGCCCATTGCGGCAACGACCTCGCTGGTGGTTATGTTGAGCGTGCGCCTGGAGCGTATGATGAGGTTCACATTCGTTATCACGTCGGCTATTATGAAGAACGACAGCACATACGCGATCGCGATCACGATTATGTCCGCCGGGGTGAGTTCCGGGATGGAGCCGGTCCTGCTGAACAGCCCGCCGAGGGCCTGGTATGTCGGCGCGGCGACAAAGGACAGCATCGCGAACGCGAGAAGGAACGGGATGGAGAAAAGCACGAGTATCTTCAGGCGCTCCGTATAGAACTGCAACGAGTAGCTGATGACGCGTGAAAGCTCTTCCATGGTATGTCTATTGGAGCCGCAATTTATAAATTTATTCGAAAAACGCGGAGGGGGAGCGCGCCCCCCTCCCCATTTTCCACGCTCCTTTCTGACCCTCCCCCCCCGAAAGCTCTTCGAATCATCCCTTACGCCCCGCAAAAGCTTCGCTTTCGCCCGGGTCCTGTGCGGATGGAAACGAGCGATTTTATTGAGGCTGTGTAAAGGCTCTGATGTCCGTGCCAGTCCCACGTCGGCAGTTGACGGGTGCACCATGAGTAAAATTTTAAACTGTTAGGTCGTAGTTAGAAGCCATGCTTACGTACAGGATCAGCGGCATCCAGAAAACCGCGGAAGACATCAAGATATTCCGCATGGAGCCCGTCGGCGCACGGCTGGAGTACACGCCCGGCCAGTTCGTGATGATGCACCTTCTTGACAAGACAGGCGCATCGCTTGACAAGCGGCCATATTCCATAACCTCCATGCCGGATTCGCCCAACCTGGAATTCTGCATCAAGATGGTCGGCGGGAGGTTCACCTCGAAGCTCGACCTCCTGAAGAAGGGGGATTTGGTCGGCATAGATGGGCCGATGGGCAAGATGGCGCCCGAGGGCGGGAAGTGCGTATTCATATGCGGGGGCACTGGGATAGCACCTGTGATGTCCATGGCCAGGGACATCGCGCACAAGGGGAAGAAGGGCAGCTTCTTCGTGTTCTATTCCGCCAAGAACAGGAAGCTTCTCGTGTATTACGACGAGCTGCTCGAACTGGAGAAGAAAAACCCGGACATGAAGGTCATCGTCACGCTGACAAGGGAGGAGCCAGGGGGCTGGGGCGGGAGGTGCGGCAGGATAGGGGAGACGCTGCTGCGCGAATATGTCATCGACCCGAAAGGGTTCTCCTGGTTCATATGCGGCCCGCTCGAGATGGCGAAAAGCCTCAGGGAATGCATACTCGGAATGGGCGCGGACCCCAAAAGGATACACGTGGAGGGCTGGGGATAGCCGCTTGCTCATATTTATAACTTTTTCTTATGAATAACGAATAACATATCATACGGCGAATCAGCCAGAGGAGATATCGTATGGAAGAAAGCGACGAACAAAAAAAAGCCATGGAGGAGCAGCTGGAGTTCAGGGAGAGGCAGTCGAAGCTCATGCTGAAGCAGCTCGTCGTAAGCAGGAAGCTCATAGAGCGCGCCATCGAGAGGATGAAGGCGGACCGCGAGGTCGTGGAGAAGGTGGAGCTCAAGGACGAGAAGAACGACACGAAGCGGAACGCGCTCAAGGCGAAGCTCGCAGAGATGGACGCCATTCTCGAATCCGAGAAGCTCAAGCTCGAGATGGTGGATTTCAACAGGGAGAACGTGGAGAAGCAGCTGGAACAGCTCGTGAAGATGCGCGGCTCCTAGCCCGCGATTGACGAATGGTTTAAAGGAGTGATTTATATGGAGAAAATCATAGATATCATAGTTGATGGCGGCAAGGCCACCGCAGGCCCGCCTCTGGGGCCCGCGCTCGGCCCCCTGGGCATAAACGCGGGCAAGGTAGTCGCAGACATAAACTCGGCGACCAAGGGCTTTGCGGGCATGAAGGTGCCGGTGAAGGTCATAGTCGACACGGTGAACAAGGAGTACAGGATAGACGTGGGCTCGCCCCCGACCGCCGAGCTGATCAAGAAGGAGGCTGGCATCGAGAAGGGCGCCGGGACCAAGGACGCGCCGGCGGGCAACGTCAGCCTCGAGAAGCTCGTGAAAATCGCGAAATCGAAAAGCAATTCGCTCGGAAAGAGCCTGAAGGACACGCTCAAGGAA